>Ga0209121_10005670_pt1 | contig 11219 bp, 6 predicted proteins | sample Cruoilmetagenom3_FD_187292 | JGI IMG/M metagenome (GOLD analysis project Ga0209121, IMG submission 187292) | Oil polluted marine microbial communities from Coal Oil Point, Santa Barbara, California, USA - Sample 3 (SPAdes) (version 2) | ecosystem: Environmental > Aquatic > Marine > Oil seeps ...
ATTCAACAGTTGTCGATGTTGAACGAATCGTAATCAAGAACGCCAGTTTATCCATTGTCGTCCCAGACCCCTCATCCGCGATGCAAACGATCACAGAAATGGCAGAGGGGATGAGCGGTTTCGTTGTCAACTCAAATATGTATAAAACCACAACCAATCAAGGTCTGGAAGTACCAGTCGCTAATATCACCGTTCGCGTTCCTGCTGAAAAATTAGATCAGGCTCTAGACCAGATTAAAGATCTGGTTGAAGATCCAGAAATTGATATCTTAAATGAAGATATCTCCGGTCAGGATGTCACCAGCGAAGTAACCGACCTAGAATCCCGACTGCGTAATTTAGAAGCAGCCGAAGACCAATTGCTAAATATCATGGATAATGCCACAGATACTGAAAATGTCATTACAGTATTTCATGAGCTGACATCTGTGAGAGAGGAAATTGAGGTAATCCAAGGGCAGATTAAATACTATCGTGAGTCAGCCCGATTATCAGCAATCAGTGTTTACCTGCAAGCAAAAGCCGCCTTAGAACCGATCACGATTGGCGGATGGCAGCCTGGTGTTGAAGCTCAAAGAGCACTGCAGGCGCTTATCAATGGTGGACAGTTCCTTGTAAATATGCTCATCTGGCTGGTAATTTTCGCCATCCCGATCCTTGCTGTGGTCTTCCTGCCGTTTTTCTTTATCATTCGCTACTTTCGAAAGAGAAAGCAGAAGAAAAGTGAAAAACCAGCACCAAAAGATAAGAAAGTATCCTGAAAAAATCATCCACCCCGGAGTACACCGGGGTGGATTCATTAATATGTTATAGACAATGTGCCTGGATTTTCCCCTTCGATGAAGAAACGATAACTGCTTTCGCTGGTCCTAATCCACTTTACTGCTTTTCCTTGGTGGTTTGCAGATCTAGGTATACGCGGAAGAGAAAGTTCAATATATCCAGTTAATCGTTTTTCTTGTGAAAATTGCAGATTTAATTCCCTTTTGCTAAATTGGCACTTTTCAATTTCCAACCCCTGTGAAATATGAAGATCGCTCCCTATATAAAAACTCCCATTCTTTTTCAATATACGGACAGCAAGCAGCACAGTCGCATGCGGAAGGATGGTACCCGAAAACAGCAAGTCCTTCTCACCTACCCGCCAAGATTTGCTATTCCAAAATGAACTGACAATAAATTCATCTTTTTTCAGACCAAATGCTTCGTACCCTAAGGAAACATCAAGCGGCTTATTCTTCCAATTAGAATAAGAGACAAGATGCCAAGTCCCCACGGCTCCATTCAGGTCTACCCGCAAGCGGCTTGGTGTCCCTGGTGACATCCAATCAATTATCCGCGCTCGTTGATTCATTGGTGGGATTAGAACCTTAGCAATCTTAAGTCGGTCTTCCGATAAAATCTCCAAATTATCCGATAAGAGGATGGATCCTCCTGTTAGAGCAATCACAGTTGCCAGTGTTTGGACTTCTTCCAGCGTTAAAGAGGATTCACTACCTACCAGCAGGCAATCAGGATCGTTGACCCACCATCGGTTGTGTAAGAATGACCGGGTAATGACATTGTGGATAGAATTTTCTGCAGAGGGCATATGCGGTTCCTTCCTGAACGGAAAGCCGATATTGAAATACGTGGGGGTCCAATGCCCGCTCACGTCCGCGCCTATCCGCATGATATCCACTAAGCCTAACATAGAACCAAGGGGTGCGCCACAGCCAAGTAAAGTGGTCTCTCTTCCGGCAGCAGCACGAATTGCTTTCATACCGATCCGTAATACCTGTGCCCGAGTTTTCGTATCGTCATGATATTTCCCTTGAAGAGCGGCGGCGTAAAGAAAATCGAGTTTTAGGTATGGAAACCCCCATTCATGAACAGCCGTATCAACAACTTTAAAAACAAAATCCAGCGCACCCGGTACGGTTAGGTCCAGTGCTTTGCCTAATGCATTCCAAACAAAACCTGCTCGAGCGAATCGCCTATTCTTTTTCCTCAGCAGCCATTCCGGATGGTCTCTTGCTAATTGAGAACGCGGATGTACGATGAATGGTGCCAGCCATATTCCGGGAGTGAATCCATTATTATGGATTTTCTTTCCAATGGTTTTTACTCCATTCGGAAATTTGTCATTGAAATCAAACCAGTCTCCCACTTCCTTTTGATACCCATCATCAATCTGGATCAGATTTAATGGAAGGTCATTTCTAATATTACTTAGAATATCTACATTCTTTTTAAGAATATAAGGGGAAATATCTTGATAATAATAGCACCAAGAACACCATCCTGTCGGAGGTGATGATAGCTTACTAATTTCATGCTCTTCTGCAACTGCGCCCAAATACGAGGAAAGCGGTTGAGGATCATCTAAATTACATATATTGTAAACCGCCCAATCTGTCGTGATTGTAGCCCGCGTTTGTAAACGGGCGTTATCTCCATTTGCCCATATTTGTATTTGTGGAGTTTTTTCCAAGTTTGCTAAGATAGTCCCAAAGTGCTGCTTTTGGGATAGGAAACCCAGCACTACTCCTTTATGGCTCCTGATATCCCCTACAACCCCAAAAAAATCGCTGCTGAACAACCCTTTTCTCCGGAAAGTTGGAGTGCCTGGGTTAAGAACCATCGGTTCTTGTAAAAATCCCATTCGCGACCGCCCCATGCGCTGGTCCCTGCTGTATACCCCGGAATATGACCAGGATTGCCATCCATTGGAGAAAAACCTCAGGTCTTGTTCTTCTTCTCGTTTACTGGTTTTAATATTAGATGCCATCTCATTCGCGGGTTTAAGTAAATCAATTTTCTCAAGGAGAATTGATGCTTCAGAAAAATTACTGATCGCGAGCCGCCATAATACAATTGGTTGGCTTGCCCCAAGCATAAATTCAGCTTCCCAACCAATTTTCAACCTTTCATCTTTACCTTTAAAGATAAGTTCCGTGGATTTTGATAAATGGGGTGATTCTGGAATGGTTGATTTATATAATAAAATTTCAAAGGAAAATTTCTTTCCAGAAATCAACCTCCCAGAGACAGCCATCTTGCTATTTATAAGAACAGGATATTTTTCAAGCTGTGAAAAAATACTGAACGATCCTGTTCGCTGATTATTGATGACCCGAAAATTTGCATTTTCCAGAACTGCCATCTTCTTTGTACCCTCTAAGGAGTTACTATAGGTTGGTAAAAATATAAATAGAAGAAAGGACCTTTTTCTAAAGCAGTTAATGTATCCGTGAAAATCCAGCGATACGGATCGCTATCTAACAATACTAATTCTTCCCCATATATATATTTAACATTATTTTCAGCCAGATACTCTGTAATTTCCCCGTCTTGTAATTTTCGAAAATAATCCGCGCTGTTGATCAGGCCATCCAGGTTAATTATCGTCCGGTCTGGTATAAAATATGCGGTTAACCCTCCTCCGGTCATTCCTATTACATCTCCCGGTTCAGTTTGAGAATCAATGAATTGCAGCTCCCAATCGATATTGTATTCAAGAGGAACTTGTCCGTTAAGTGGGAATTGCCGAAGAATAGACACAGAAAACATTCCCCATAATACACTGCACACAAGAAAAGTTAAAATAGAAGCGAATTTTTTCCCCAACGATCTCTTTTCAATTTCATCAAGGACAATAATAAAAATGATGCAAAAGAATAAAAGGATCAGTATCATTTCCCCTATCCAATACCAGCCTTTCGCGTGTAAATAACCTGTTGATTTATACGACACAGCATGGAATAAGGCGCCTGTAAATAACGGAAGCAGTGCAAGGTTGCCTGCGTATTTTTTAAATTTTCCGGATTGCCTACCAATCAAGAGATACATAATAGCCAAAAAAATTATCCATAAAATAGCGACAATATAAACATGAATAAACCCGTTTTCCGCTTGAGAAAACCCGAGAAATGTCTTCAGTTTGATGGCGGCAAAGTCAATCGGCTGTGTAAGGAGCCAGAATGGACCTCTCTCTCTGCTTGGATCAAACAGCCCTTTAATCACTCCAGTAAAAGTTTTTATTGGTTGGCCGTAAACCGTATTCGGCAACGTTCCCCACCAGCGTTTTATCTGACCGCTGACAGGCATCGCTGTGCCTGCATAGCGATAATTTATGATTAGATAAATGATGAGAGTAATACTGATCGGTGAGAAATACCCGAAAGCTCTGCTTATCCAAATTCGCCAATTGTTTCTTAAAGAAACATCCTCTTCTTTAGATCCACTTACCAAATCTCTTTTATTGTGATACAGATGATGTCCGTAAACCAGAAATAACGAGAGAGCCCAATCGATCACTAAAGCGGACCGCGGAAAACCTTGTAATATGTGCAAGATATCATGAAAGATAAAAAGAATTATGAAGATCAATCCACTCGATAAGCTAATAGCAAAAAATGTTTTAATAAGAGACCCGATCATAATTTTTTCATTATCAGGTCCATAACAGTGGAAGAGATAAAGCAGCGTTGGCTTGATAACCAATGAAAAACCGATAAGAAGGTATAGAAAAGGCAAATAATCAAAAATATTTTTGTTGAATTTTAATCGAAAGAAGAAACTGGCTATAGCTGAAAACAATATTAACAGAAAATCTATTTGAGAAATGTTGTTAATCTGTTTCCCATGGAACACCAACCACACACCCACCATAATCAACAAGAAGATATTATCCAAGCGGCTTAATAAAACACCAGTTCCACACAAGCCAACCAAAAAGATTTCTTTAAAGTGGTTTTCATCACCCTCGCTCAACAACTTCGATAGGAAGTAGATAAAAGCGATCAGCATAAAAGCGTTTAGACCCGTTTCAAGCCCCAATTTAGTAGTTAGTTCATGAATAGGTGGAAAGAACATCCAGAAAATCGCGGCTGTCCAAGCAGTAGTTTTTGAAATCTTTTCAGAGATAATCAAATAAAGTAGATAACCCGAAGCAGCATTCAGGAAAATCTGAATAGCAGCTAAAACCCGTAGGGGAAGGAATAGATCATACCTTGCCAACGCGAAAACTGGCACACAAATAACCATCCACAAAGGGTGAAATCCATTCGTTGGCGCCAGACCATCAAAAGTTATCCCAATTCCTTCAGCAATATTCTGAGCAGTCTTAAAATAATAGAAAGCATCATCAGTTAAATACCAGTTCAATAGATTATCTGATTTTGAAAGAAGTACAAATATCTGTGGTAAAAAATTGAGAATCAGAAAAATTACAAAAATACGAGTTTTTTTATTTTTCATAGCCATTAAGTATAAAAGATCTGCGGAACACGTGAAAACCTGCGAATTGTGGAACTAAGATAATCCTAAAATCTTGCCTGTCAGCGGATCAATATCTATATCCATGAATGCCGGTCGTGTGGGCAATCCGGGCATCGTACTGATCTTCCCTAATACTGGGTATAAAAAGCCCGCACCAACAGACGCACGCACATCACTGATGGGAATGATGAATCCTTTAGGAACCCCCTTCAGTGTAGGATCATGGCTTAAACTAAGATGCGTTTTTGCCATACAGATTGGTAGTTTATCAAAACCAAGCTGTGTGTATTTAGCAATGCGTTCTTCAGCTTCCAGTGAATATTCCACTCCACCAGCGCCATAGATTTCCTTTGCAATCATTTCGATCTTCTGTTTGATTGGCCAACCCTGTGGGTACAAAAATTTAAATTCAGAAGTCTGTTCTGCGGCTCTAATAACCGCCTTTGCAAGGTCAGCCGCTCCCCGACCTCCTAATCTCCAGTGGTTGCTGATCACCGCGTCTACTGCGCCGCCTTCTTCCACAGCCATTTTTCGCACCAACTCCAATTCTGCTGGTGTATCTGTATAGAATTGATTAACTGCTACTACAACTGGCACGCCGAATTTTTTCGCAATGGAGATATGATGCATAAGGTTTTCCATTCCTTTTCGAAGAAGTTTTAAATCTTCCTTTAAATATGCGTGATCGAGTGGTTTTCCAGCATAAACGGTCGGTCCACCGCCATGCATCTTTAGTGCACGGACCGTAGCTACCAGCACAACGGCAGATGGTATTAACCCAGAGTAGCGGCATTTTATATCGAAGAATTTTTCCATCCCCATATCAGCCCCAAAGCCTGATTCGGTAATAACATAATCTGCCAGTTTCAAGCCTATTTTATCAGCAAGGATTGAACTATTGCCGTGTGCAATATTCGCAAATGGACCTGCGTGCACAAACACTGGCGTTCCTTCCAGCGTTTGCATCAATGTCGGTTTGATCGCATCCTTCATTAATGCCGTCAATGCACCAGCAACTCCCAAGTCATCTGCCGTCACCACGTTTCCCCGTTTGTCAAATGCCACAACGATCTCCCCCAACCGTCGGCGCATATCCACCATATCTGTGGTTAAAGCAAGCACCGCCATGATCTCACTGGCTACGGTAATGTAGAAACCGGTTCGCCGCTCAATTCCCTTTTCTGTTGGGCTTTGTCCAACTGTGATCTCTCTTAAATATCGATCATTTGTATCAATCCCGCGCATCCATGTTATCGTATCCGAATCAATATTCAGGCGTACAAATAGGCTACGTTCTTCTTCTGTTAGCTCATTTGGATCTGTCTTATTGATCCCCAACTTCTTTAATCGGTTGAGCATTCCCCTGGCAAAAGATCGGTTTCCATTTTTATCTTCCGGGAAAAGGCGCCTGAACAATGCTTCATCTGACTGCCGGTTTTCATGAAAAATGCGTGTGTCAATCGCTGCCGCCATCAAGTTGTTTGCAGCCGTGATAGCGTGGATATCCCCGGTAAGGTGAAGGTTCAGATCTTCCATAGGTATCACCTGGCTATATCCCCCGCCAGCCGCCCCGCCTTTTATCCCAAATGTGGGACCCTGGGATGGCTGCCGGATGCACGTGATAACGCTTTTGCCCAGATGCGCTCCCAATGCTTGGCCGAGGCCTACCGTTGTAGTGGTTTTTCCCTCTCCTAATGGGGTCGGTGTGATTGCTGTAACATCGATATATTTTCCATCAGGAATATCTTTGAGCCGCTCAAGAACCCCCAATCGTACTTTTGCTTTATACGCACCATACAATTCTACTTCTTCCGGAAGCAGGCCAAGCTCCTCCGCTATCTGAGTGATTGGCTTTACCACCGCTTCCTGAGCAATTTCAATATCTGCAGGAACCGGGTCTTTGAGAGTTAACTTTGTCGGAGAGAATTTACATTTAGTATGTTTTTTTTGCATGGCAGCTTATCCGATTCTATTGAAAAAATTTATCAATTGCGTATTATCCCATATTCTATTATTTATTTGGCAGTCACTGGAGCAGTTTTATCCATCCCAATTGGTTGAAATTTCTCCCCTACACGGGTTTTCAATATAAAATATCCCAATGCGACCATCGAGCAGATGATGCCACCGGCATACCACACCCAATTAGGATTGTAATTATCAATTATGATACCTGCTACTAATGGCCCAACGGATGAGGCTATCCCCCAGCCCAAATTGTACGCAGCCATATATCGCCCGCGCATATCTTCTGGGGCAATATTGGCTATGAGTGTCTGTACGATCGGCGCGATCACCATCTCACCGATCGTGATGATCACCATAGCAGCCAAAAACTCCCAATACATATTGGTAAAGCCATACATCGCAAAACCAACTGCGTACAGAACATTGCCTACCACCATCATACTTAATTGATGGTGCTTTTTCACCCTTCTTGTCACCCAGAATTGGAACAGTACAACCATGGCTGCATTTAAACTCAAAATGTATCCAAACCCCTGAGGGGAATTGCCGTGGATATCGCGCAAATAAACCGCAAGCGTTGAATTCATCTGCATATATACGATCGCGGTGAATGTTTCCAGGAAGAGGAAAGCAAGGAACAATTTATCTCTGAAAACCTTTCTGTACCCACCAAAAGACTGTAAAACACTCTCCTCTTTCTCTCCTTCTTGTATTTCTGGTTTGGTTTCCGGCAAAGTAAAATATACAATAATCGCTGTGATAATGCTGACCACGCAATCAATAATAAAGAGCAGAAGATAATTAATTCCTGCCAGAATACCCCCAATAGCGGGACCAAATGTAACTGCCAGGTTCATTGTTACCCGCAGCAGTCCAAATCCATCCGGGCGCTGCTCAACCGGCAGAATATCAGTAAGCATTGCTTGTACAGCAGGACTGCTAAAATTCGATACAAATCCAGTGAAAAAAGCAAGCAGATAAAAAATCTCCCAATCCTCGATAAAACCCATTCCTAAAGAAACACCGGCGCTTAAGATCAATCCAATAATGAGCATAGAACGGCGTCCAAATTTATCCGTCAGCGCTCCACCCATCATGTTGCCCACAAAAGAAGAGATGGAATGCACCGCAAAAATTGTGCCAACTTCCGTCATCCCAACATTAAACTTACTTGTGATATATAGTGAAAGAAAAGGAAAAATTAACGCCCCTCCAACACGATCGATAAAAAGAGCGCCGATAAGTATCCAAAAGTTGCGGGGGTATTCATTTACTGTTGATCGTATCTTATTTAGCATAATATTCCTTAATTGATTATTTTGATCCGTTTGCATGGAGGCAGCGAATCTAAAATTTTACTTTATCATGAAGCTATCTAAGACAAATAACTGCCGTAACTGCCAGAATCCCATCAATATGCTGGTAACCGCAATTGAAATAAGCCCAAAAATGATGATCACTTTCCAACCAAATTTATCCGCTAATACTCCCCTAACCACGCTCTCTATCAGGCTGCCGATTGACCACAAGCCGAAAATCAGTCCAACTTCTTTCATGCTTACATTAAATTTTTATGCGATAAACAAAGATAGAAAAGGAAAGATTAATGCGCCTCCCAGGCAGTCGTAAACGTTGAAGCGACATTGATTCTGAACGATTTTGGGACCATAAAAATTCATGATTTGAGATTCCTAATCATACATCACTCCTTTCCCTGAATTAGACTGGAAATTATGCCTGTAATAAAGAGGTAGATATTTTCCAAAAAAATATACTCTTGGGAATAATACAAGTGGAGGACCTTCTTTTAATGCTTGCGTTATAATCAGTGAGATATGATGCGAAAATCTTATCTTCCTCCATTCAGCAAAATCTTATTCTCCAGCATTTTTTTAACAATTCTTGGCGGAGGCGGATTGGCATTTATTTTTATATTTTTTGAACCCACATTGGGACCCCGTTGGATGTTTTTTTTCTTTCTTACGATAATAGGAGCAGGTATCGCTCTGCCTATTAGTTACCTTATCCAGCGCCGATTTGCAAAACAGATTGTATCGGCGAAAGTGCTTATACGAGAGGCGACTTTATTCGGTATTTTCCTTGCGCTTATCGCCTGGCTGCAGTTAGGACGAATATTAACAAACTTGATTATTCTGATCACTGCTGTCGGTTTTATTCTCTTAGAAATGCTCCTCAGAATGGCAGAAAAAGCAACTTTTAAGGCAGATGAAAATGTCGAAAGTTGACCTCAGCGCGATCCCGTCGGTTGATGCCATCCTGCAATCACCTTCCGCAGACACCTTAATCAACACTGCAGGCAGGGAATTGGCTGTAAAAGCCATTCGGCAATCCCTCGACCAAATTCGTGAAAAAATGCTTTCCGGCTTTCCTTTACCGGATGTTCATGTGATCATTCAAGAGGCAAATAAATTCGCAAAGAAATGGATTCAGCCTTCTTTATATCCTGTGATCAATGCCAGTGGAATCATCCTACACACCAATCTGGGCCGCGCGCCGTTAAGTGATGACACTATTAAAGCCATGCAGGGGATTTCCAGCAGCTACAACAATCTCGAATTTGATCTCCAAAAAGGAAAACGCGGAAAAAGGTCTATCCACGCGGAAAAGATTTTAAAAATATTGACTGGCGCAGAAAGCGCGTTGGTTGTAAACAATAACGCGGCCGCTGTTCTCCTGGTTCTCAGCGCGCTGGCAAAACGAAAAAAAGTTATTATTCCAAATTCGCAACTTGTTGAGATTGGTGGGGGATTTCGTGTCCCGGATGTGATGCGGCAGTCAGGAGCAAAGTTGATTGCCATCGGAACGACCAACCGCATTCATCTTTCTGATTATCTTCAAGCGCTTGAGGATGGAGTTTCATTGGTCCTAAATGCCCATCACTCAAATTTCAAGATCATTGGCTTTACAACCGAACCGAAACTTAAGGAAGTGATAGCAGCAGCCCATAACCACTCTGTACCGTTTGTTTACGATATCGGTTCAGGCGCGATGATAGATACTAGCCCTTATGGATTATCACATGAACCCACTGTAGTTGAAGCAATGTCCGCAGGTGCAGATATTATCTGTTTCTCAGGTGACAAATTATTAGGAGGGCCGCAGGCAGGAATTATTATCGGCAGATCAGAACTCATGGAAAAGGTTAAACGCCATCCCCTGGCACGCGCTGTACGCGCGGACAAAACATGCCTGTCAGGCATCTCCACTACACTCATCCATTATCTTAAAGGGGAGGCCGAAGACAAAATACCGATCTGGAAAATGATTGCGCTCGACGAAGATACGATCCATCAGAGAGCTCAAGACTGGAAAAAATCAATTGGCCAGGGAAATGTTATTAAAGGAAATTCAATGGTTGGAGGCGGAAGCCTTCCTGGTGAAACCCTTCCTACATATTTATTAGCGCTGGATGTTCCGTCTGTGAAAAAATTCCTCACCCGCTTACGGGCTTTACCCTTTCCGATCGTCGCTAGAATTGAGAATGGCCAGGCCCTATTCGACCCCCGCACTGTCCTTCCAAACCAAGAGGAAGCATTCTTACTTGGTCTCAAAGAGACTTTACTGAATCAAGAATAAGAATTTGGAGACATGATCAATGAAGAAGGACCTTGACCGCTTGATGGAAGAGCAAGATATTGACGCGTTATGGATCACGGGGGGATTGCAGAGCAATCCTGATATGGTCTATTTCACCGGTATCCAGCACGTTAAAAAGGCTGATCTTTTCAAAATTCGTGGAAGAGACCCCATTCTTTACCATCTTGTGGATATGGAACGGGAGGAAGCAGCCAAATCCGGGCTTGAAACCCATTCCTATTTTTCTAACAAGCCCCTGAATGAATATCTTCAGAATAATAAAGGCGACCTTTCTGCAAGTATCGCTGCCAGAATGAAAGAAGCGATGGAAGAAATAGGTTTGACCAGCGGTCGGGTTGAGATTTCCGGAATGATTGATCTGAGCTATGGAT
>Ga0209121_10005671_pt1 | contig 11219 bp, 8 predicted proteins | sample Cruoilmetagenom3_FD_187292 | JGI IMG/M metagenome (GOLD analysis project Ga0209121, IMG submission 187292) | Oil polluted marine microbial communities from Coal Oil Point, Santa Barbara, California, USA - Sample 3 (SPAdes) (version 2) | ecosystem: Environmental > Aquatic > Marine > Oil seeps ...
GGCGTGCGCAAGATCCTTCTTACGGCTTCCGGTGGCCCCTTTCTAAATACACCCGTAGAAAAGCTTTCATCCGTAACGGTGGAGCAGGCTTGTGCGCACCCGAACTGGGATATGGGGCGAAAGATTTCTGTGGATTCCGCCACAATGATGAACAAAGGCTTGGAGTTGATAGAGGCTTGCTGGCTATTTAATGCGAAACCTCAGCAGGTGCAGGTGGTGATTCATCCTGAAAGTATTATCCACTCTATGGTGGATTATGTGGATGGATCGGTGATGGCGCAATTGGGTAATCCCGATATGCGTACCCCTATTGCCTATGGCTTGGCATGGCCGGAGCGTATTGACTCTGGCGTGAGTGCGCTGGATTTATTTTCTCAAGGACAGCTTACTTTTAGTCCGCCTGATTTTGAGCGTTTTCCTTGCTTGCGTCTTGCCTATGAGGCGATGGAAGCTGGTGGCAGCTCTCCGGCGGTACTTAACGCTGCCAACGAGCAAGCGGTGGCCGCTTTTCTGGAAAAGAAAATACGCTTTGATCAAATTCCCTTGGTGAGTGAGAGGGTGCTTGGGGCGCACCAAAGTCAGGCGGTCACTTCTATTCCGGAGGTGCTAGAGATCGATAAACAGGCGCGTTTGGCAGCGAACCAGCTGATAGAAACGTTGTCTTAAACCAATAATGGATATTTGCGGCGCACTATGGAACTGATTCAAACAATTCTGGCCTTTATTTTCGCACTAGGTGTGCTGATTTTTGTACACGAATACGGACACTTTTGGGTGGCGCGTCGTTGTGGCGTGAAGGTGCTGCGCTTTTCCATAGGTTTCGGTCGGCCTTTATTTAGTCGTTTTGATAAGCATGGCACTGAGTTCACCGTGTCGGCAATTCCTCTGGGTGGCTACGTGCGCATGCTGGATGAGCGCGAAGCAGCGGTACCTGCCAAGCTGCTTCCACAGGCGTTTAATCAAAAGTCCGTATTGCAGCGCATCGCTATTGTTGCAGCGGGTCCTTTGGTGAATCTTGCTTTTGCAGTGCTACTCTACTGGGTAATGTTTATGTCTGGCGTAGCAGCAGTGATTCCCCTTGTTGGAGAGGTGTCTGAAAGCTCTCCGGCTGCACAGGCAGGTGTTATTCCTGGTCAGGAAATTGTTTCCGTTGATGGGCGAGATACACAAAGCTGGGAAGCCGTTACCTTTGCCTTGATCAGCCGAATAGGTGATAGCGGTGAGATTACGCTGGGTTTAAGGTTTCCCGACTCAACCTTTGTCGAAGAAAAAAACGTAGCGATCGATAGCTGGCTAGTGGGTAGTGAGTTAGACAGCCCTCTGGCCTTGCTGGGTATTCAGCCAGTTATGCCGGTATTCTTACCTGTGCTGGGGGAAGTTGTTCCTGGCGGCGCAGCCCAAAAGGCGGGTTTGCTAAAGGGGGATAGGGTTCTATCTTCAGGGCAAGAGCAAATTGACACCTGGTCCCAGTTGGTTGAAAAAATTAGAGCCAACCCAGGCAAGCCTATGTTGTTGAGCGTAGAGCGGGATCAAATGCCTGTAGAGCTGACGGTGGTGCCAGAGGGTGTTAATGATGAATCTGGGGAGTTAATAGGGCGTATTGGTGCTCGGGTCATGGTGCCTGAAAACTACGGGTCAGAACATCAACGTATCATTCGTTACAGCCCCTTAGCTGCCTTGCCAGAAGCGTTTAAAAAGATGTGGGACAGAAGTATATTGACCCTGGAAAGTATCGGTAAAATGCTACGGGGCCTAATCTCCATTGACAACCTTAGCGGCCCGATCACCATTGCAAAGATTGCCGGTCAAACCGCCAGTTATGGGCCGGAAGCCTTTTTTTCCTTTATGGCTTACTTGAGCATCAGTTTGGGTGTTTTAAATCTGTTGCCCATCCCCGTGCTTGATGGCGGGCACCTGTTCTATTATGTTGTTGAGTTGGTTAAGGGAAGCCCTGTTTCCGAGAAGATTCAGGCGGTGGGGGCAAGAATTGGAATGGCCCTATTGTTGGCTTTTATGATGCTGGCGATTTTTAACGATATCGCACGTTTATAAACGAGCTTTTTTCCCATAATAAAGTACACTTAGCGGTTTGTGGGCCAGATACTGTAAAAGGAATAATACTCCCTATCTATGAGATACCTCTTTAAAAAGCTTTTTGTTGTCACTCTGAGCATTTTCCTTCCCCTTAACGCCTTTGCTTTTAGCTTCTACGTTGCTGATATTCGTATTGAAGGCCTTCAAAGAGTTGATGAAAGGTCTGTTTTTGCTGCCTTACCCATTAATATCGGTGATCGTCTCGATGACGTTGTATTGGGGCGCAGTGTCAAAGCCCTTTTTAAAACCGGAAACTTCAGTGATATCCAGGTAAAAAGGGATGGCGACATACTGGTTCTGGCGGTGGAAGAAAGGCCAGCAATTAGCGCTATTGAAATTGACGGAAATAAATCCATTGGTACTGAGCAATTACTCGATGCTTTGAAAATGTCAGGCATGGAAGAGGGTGAAATATTTAAAAGGGCAACGCTGGAGCGGATTCAACTGGAGCTGGAGCGGCAATATTTGTCACAGGGGCGTTATGGCGCCAAGGTAAAAACAGCGGTCAAGCCTGAGGCCCGTAATCGCGTGGCGATTAATATTGAAGTCACAGAAGGTGATGTCGCACGTATTCAGCACATGACTATCGTCGGGAATCGGGAATTTAGTGATCAAGAGCTACTGAGCCAGTTTGAACTGAAAATACCTGGGGTATGGGGCCTGTTTAGTAAAAGTGATGAATATGCACGGGAAAAACTGAGTGGCGACCTTGAAACCCTTCGTTCTTATTACTTGGATCGAGGTTTTGTTAACTTTCAAGTAGAGTCCACGCAAGTATCTGTTAGCCCTGATAAACAAAGTGTTTATATCGCGATTAATGTTTATGAGGGAGATAAATATAAAATCAGCGACGTGAAGCTGGCCGGTGACCTGCCTCTCCCTGCAGACAAACTGAAAAACTTCCTGTTGATAAGGAAAGGTTTTTACTTTTCCAATCAACTGATGACTTTGAGTAATGAGCTGCTTTCCAAGCAACTTGGGAATGAAGGCTACATATTCTCCAAGGTGAACGGAATTCCCGATATCAACGAGGAAGATAAAACTGTCGCACTGACCTTTTTTATTGACCCAGGGCAGCGTAGTTACGTGCGTCGTATTAATTTTATCGGTAACACTAAAACTGCTGACGTGGTGTTAAGGCGGGAGATGCGTCAAATGGAAGGCGCATGGGCTTCCGGAGAAAAAATAGAGTTTTCCAAAACCCGCTTAAACCGCTTGGGTTTTTTTAAGGAAGTGAATGTTGAAACGCCTCGGGTAGGCGGAACAAATGATGAAATTGATGTTAACTATACCGTTGAAGAAGGCACCTTCGGTGAGCTAACTGCGAGTGTTGGTTATGCGGATGGTACAGGTGCGGTTTTCTCGGGAAGCTTGAGCCAGAATAACTTTTTGGGGTCAGGAAACAGGCTGTCAGTATCACTTAGCCGTAGTGACTATCAGGATAATTACAACGTCACTTATAATAACCCTTACTACACCGTTGACGGGGTGAGCAGGGGGTTTAATCTCTTTTTTAGAGAAACGGACTACGAAGAAAACAACGGTCCTAGCACCGTGACAAACACCTTCGGTGGCAGTGTGAACTATGGGTATCCCGTTGATGAGAACCAGCGGGTGGGCTTCTCATTTGGCTATACCAATACAGAGATACTTCAGTCTAACAGCCAGTTTTATATTGCAGAAATTCGAGAGTTTCTAAGAGATCAGGATAATTTCGATGTATTTACAGCATCGCTGTCCTGGAACTGGAGCACTTTAAACCGAGGCCTTTTTCCTGATCGTGGTGCTTCGCAAGGTGTGCAATTGCAAGTCAGTGTTCCGAGCGCCAGTGAGCTTGAGTACTACAAGCTGACTTATAATGGTCAGCGTTATTTGCCACTTAAAAAGAATTGGGCGCTAAGATTCCGTACAGAGCTGGGTTATGGTGGTGGATATGGTGATACCGACAGTTTGCCATTTTTTCAGCATTATCGATCAGGAGGTTTTGGTTCGGTGCGGGGTTATCGCAGTAATACTTTAGGGCCTCAAAGCTCAGAAGTGTTCTTGGTTGATACCGCCGCCAACCCTGGTTTTGAGCCCGAACAGAGCTGTATGGAAAGCGTACTTCGCGCCGGTAACACTGAGTGTTTGACGGATACAGACCCTTTTGGTGGTAACTTATTAGTGGAAGGCAGTATAGAACTGATTTTCCCCACCCCTTTTGTTAAAGATCGGCGCTCCATGCGCACCGCATTTTTTGTTGATGCCGGCAATGTGTTTGATACCGGTCGATTACAATATGACTTGGCGAGTGATAGTTTTAGTGGTCAATCTAATGATTTTGACGGCGGCAAGCTGAGATACTCGGTAGGTGTAGGCTTAACTTGGATGACGGCCATTGCGCCACTGTCTTTCGTTATTGCTAGGCCCTTTGGCGACGAGGAAGGGGACAGAACCAAAAGCTTTCAGTTTGAGCTAGGGCGTGTTTTTTAAGGCTGCCTGCGTAATGTTGAGTGGCTAAATTATTTGGGCCCCTGTAAAAGAAAAAAGGGCCTGCTTACAGCGATTTTGATTAACAAACAAGGAAAATAGATATGCGTAAATGGGCTTTGGGGTTAATGGTAGGCATGGTGCTTTTCACGGGGGCATCTTTTGCGGCGGATAAAAAGCTAGCGGTGGTAGATGTTCAGAAGGCCATGCGCTCCGCAGATAAAGTAAAAGAAATTGAGTCTAAATTGAAAAAAGAATTCTCTGTTGAAGAGAAAAAAATTGAAGAACTCAAAAAGGAAATCACAGAACTTAAAGAGCGGCAACAGCGCGATTGGGCCATCATGGGGGATGCAGAAAAACGTAAACTTCAGGAAGAAGGAATGAAAGTGACCAACGAGCTGAAAGCCTTAAGTCAGGAGTCGCAAAGACGCCTGCAAACGCGACAGCAAGAGTTATTGCAGCCAGTCGTCAGCGATGCACAGGACGCGATTAAGGACATTATGAAAGAGGAAGGCTACGACGTGGTATTCCGTCGGGAAGCATTGGTAGAGTTTGATCCTAAAATGGATATTACTCTTAAAGTAACGTTAAAGCTGAACGAAAAGAATAAGTAGTTATTCAGCTCGACTCGCGCTAAAACTGCGCATAGCCGCGTTAAAACATACTGCATGCTAAAGAACATGCAGCTTTTGAATAAAGTCAGCCATTAAGAGCGAATATTTGTGAACACGTTAAAGGCTGCCCCTCTTGCCTTAGAGGGTATTGCCAAGTATTTGGACGCAGAGCTAGTAGGAGATGCAGATAAGGCTATTACTGGTATCTCAACCCTAATCTCGGCGACTTCTGAGCACCTCAGTTTTTTGGCAAACCCAAAGTACCTAGGGGGCTTGCAAGAGACGTCGGCTGGTGCGGTTATTCTTTCCCGAAAAAATCTTGCTCTTTGCCCATGCAGTGCACTTGTGATGGATGATCCCTACTGGGGTTATGCGCGCGTTTCTCAGTTATTCAGGGCGGTGAAGCATGAATCAGGCGTGCACCCTGCGGCAATTATTTCTGACTCCGCTTCCGTTCCTGCTTCTGCTTCCATTGCTCCCGGTGTCATCATAGAGGCGGGTGTCGTGCTCGGCGAGAATGTTATCTTGGAGCCGGGTTGTGTGTTGGGGCAAAATGTTCAGCTAGGAGATGGCTGCCACTTACACGCTAATGTGACGCTCTATCATGGCGTAAAAATAGGGGCTCAGTCGGTTATTCATAGCTGCTCAGTGATTGGGGCCGATGGCTTTGGTTATGCGCCTCACGAAGGGCGCTGGGAAAAAATAGAGCAGCTGGGCTCGGTGAGAATCGGGAAGTCAGTCGAAATTGGTGCTAATACCACCATTGATCGCGGTGCCCTGGATGACACGATTATTGGTGATGGCGTTATCATTGATAATCAAGTTCAGATTGCACACAATGTGATTGTTGGTGATGGAGCTGCCATTGCTGGATCTACTGCTATTGCAGGTAGCACAAAAATAGGAAGGTATTGTACTATAGCCGGTGCCGTGGCGATTTCTGGACATATCGATATTGCCGACAATGTGCACGTAAAAGGGATGAGCCTGGTGAGTAAAAATATTACCAAGGCAGGTGTTTATGCTTCAGGTACGGGTGGAGTAATGGAAAATCGCCAGTGGCAGAAGAACGCGGTGCGGTTCCGGAAGCTGAGTGAGTTGGCCAAGCGGGTAGAAAGTTTAGAAAAAGGTTTGGCCGAAGCTCCCGATTAGGTATTCAGGTTGAAGGTAGCTTGTTAGTGCCCGGTGCCTTGCGTATCAATAGTTTGCTATGTTGTTCAAAGAAAAAATATTGTAGGCATAAGAAAATAACAGCCAGGTGTTGGTTTTAAAATGTGAGTTGGGCATGAAAGCGGGGTACTTCTCCAGCATGACTTCCGAGCAATAAAGCCAGATTTTTTAGTTTAAAGCATTTTCATAAAGTATAAGGTACTAGGTTCTTTTAATGATGGATATAAATGAAATACGAGAATACCTTCCTCACCGATTTCCTTTTCTTTTAGTTGACCGGGTTGTGGAACTGGAGCTGGGCGAGTCAATAGTCGCGTATAAAAATATGTCCGTTAATGAATCCGTTTTTCAGGGGCACTTTCCAAACCACCCGGTTTTTCCAGGCGTTATGATTATTGAGGCTATGGCACAAACTGCGGGCATTCTCGGTTTTAAAACCATGGACAAAAAGCCGAGTGATGGCTCCATTTACCTTTTTGCTGGTGCAGACAATGTGCGCTTTAGAAGGCAAGTGGTACCTGGTGACCAATTAATGATGAGAGCGAAAGTTTTAAACGAAAAGCGGGGTATCTGGAAATTTGAGTGTGAGGCCACTGTGGATGGCGAACTTGCCGCAAAAGCAAACATTTTGTGTGCTGACAGGACGGCTTAATATTGATTCATCCGCAGGCAATTGTAGATCCTAAAGCTGAGATTGATGAAGGCGTTGAAATTGGCCCATGGAGTCTTATCGGCCCGGATGTGAGCATCGCCAAAGGTACTTGTGTTGGCCCTCATGTTGTTATCAAGGGGCCGACAGAAATCGGTCAAAATAATCGTATTTTCCAGTTTTCTTCCATCGGCGAAGATTGCATGGATCTAAAATACAAGGGCGAGCCTACCCGCCTGGTGATTGGCGATAACAACCAAATCAGAGAGTGTGTCACGATACATCGTGGTACTGTTCAGGATCAAAGCTTGACGCTTGTTGGCAGTGATAATCTCATCATGGCTTATGTGCATATCGCACACGACTGCGTGGTGGGGAATAATATTATCCTTGCAAACAGTACCGCACTGGCTGGTCATGTAGAGGTGGGGGACTCCGTTATTTTTGGTGGTTTTACACGGGTACACCAGTTTTGCCAAATTGGCTCCTATAGCATGTCTGCCATTAACAGCGTAATTGTAAAAGACGTACCCGCTTATGTAATGGTCAGTGGCGATACGGCCTCTGCTCATGGTATGAACTTTGAAGGCATGCGCCGTAAAGGTTTTACTCAAGAAGATATTTCCGCCCTCCGGCAGTCTTACAAGATTGTCTATCGCCAAAAGAATACCCTTGCTCAAGCCATCGAGCTTCTTAAAGAAACGTATCCCAGTAGCGTCAAAGTACAGCTTTTTATCGAGTCATTGGAAAAAAGTGAACGCGGCATTACTCGCTAAAACTTTAATCAGGGAATCTGCTTGGTTTTGAGTGGAAACGTTTCTATGGATGATCAAATTTCCGATATGAATTCTCCCAAACGCGCTGCGGCTGGCCAGTCTTCTCTAACCATCGGTATAGTGGTGGGTGAAATGTCAGGTGACACGCTGGGCGTGGGTTTGATGCGTGAAATCAAAAAATACTATCCTCACGCTTACTTTGTGGGGATAGGTGGCGAGAAAATGATTGCGGAAGGTTTTCATAGCCTCTTCTCTATGGAAAGGCTGGCAGTCATGGGGATTGTTGATGTCCTAAAGCGCTTGCCTGAGCTTATGGGGGTCAGGAAAAAACTCCGGAATCTATTTTTAACCTATCCGCCCGATATTTTTATTGGCATTGATGCCCCCGATTTTAATCTAAACCTGGAAAGTACTCTACGTGCGGGGGGGGTTAAAACAGTCCATTACGTGAGCCCTTCGGTTTGGGCCTGGCGCCAGGGTCGAATCAAAAAAATAGCCAAATCCGTTGACCTAATGTTAACGCTACTACCATTCGAAGCGCGTTTCTATGAAAAGCATGATGTACCTGTTCGCTTTGTCGGCCACCCCCTTGCGGATAAAATTCCACTAGAGAAGGCAGATAAAACGGCGAGACTCTCTTTTGGCTATTCAGAAAGTCAGCGTCTGGTAGCAATTTTACCCGGTAGCCGTTCCAGCGAAATTCAAAATATGGCCCCGGTTTTTATTGAAGCGGTCAAGTGGTGTTTACAGCGCCAACCTGACCTAGAGTTTATTATTCCGGCCGCCAATCAGGCACGAAAAATTCAGCTTCTGCAATTAATGAGTGAAGAAGTTCAGCCCTTACCCATTCGTATTGTCGAAGGACAGGCTCATGAAGTTATGGCTGCGAGTGATGCAGTGCTTCTCGCGTCGGGAACAGCCACATTAGAAGCCATGTTGTTAAAAAAGCCCATGGTTGTGGCCTATAGATGGCATGAATTTACCCACGCGATTATTTCCAGGATGATTAATACTGAACATGTGGCTTTGCCAAATCTGCTGGCGGGACAAGAGTTGGTGCCTGAGCTTATTCAGGACCAAGTAACTGCTGAACGCCTTGGTGCGACTTTATTGAATGTGATGAGCGCTGAGAACGAACAGATATTATTGGAAAAATTCTCAGAAATTCATCAGGTTTTGCGTCGAGGCGGTGATCACCACGCTGCTGAAGCGGTGCTTAAATTAATTGGTCGATTGTGAGTAACAGTGAAAACAAAGCGCGTGAACTAGCAAAATATCACCAAGCCGCTCGTGAAAACTTTGATGCGCAGTTCGCGGCGGGTAAGGTCATCGCGGGTTTGGATGAAGTTGGGCGGGGGCCTTTATTGGGGCCGGTTGTGGCGGCAGCGGTAATTTTGGACCCAACTCAGCCAATAGTGGGCTTGACCGATTCAAAAAAGCTATCTGAAAAACGTCGTAATTCTCTGGCAATAGAAATTAAAGAAAAGTCTCTGGCTTGGTCTCTGGGGCGGGCGGAGGTAGAAGAAATTGATCAGCTGAATATTCTTCATGCCAGCTTGTTGGCCATGCAGCGCGCCTTTCAATCCCTGCCATTAGAAGAACGCTCATTACGCGTAGACTTGGCGATGGTGGATGGTAATCGCTCCCCAGAGCTGGCTTGCCCTGTTCAAACGGTTGTGAAGGGCGATTTAATTATTCCTGCCATTAGCGCTGCATCGATTCTGGCAAAAGTAGCAAGGGATCAGGAAATGCTCGTTTTGCATGAGCAGTTTCCAGAATATGGAATCGCCCAGCATAAGGGGTATCCCACAAAATTTCATCGGGAAGTGCTTGAGCGATTAGGGCCATTACCTGTTCATCGCCGATCCTTTGGGCCCGTTAAAAAACTCCTCGCTTAGTAGTAGAAAATTTCACGACCTGCTCTTGGATAAGGTTTCCGAGAGCAGGTCGTAGTTAGAATAAAAGTGGTCTAGGGCGCTTCTGACTAGTTCATTAGTTCGTATATTACATCGAAAATACTCAGCTTTTTCATCGCCTAAAAGCGCCTACTGTTGGTGTGAATCTTCGTAATAGCTAGCGATTACGTGTGATTAACGCCTCAAACCTGGATGCTTTGAATTACAATACCCAAAGCGTTTCACGGGGTAGGTGCTCTACTTAGCCCAGAACTAGTCAAAGGTGCCTTAGTATGTCCACCCCCACCAAATTTATTCATCTTAGATTGCATACCGAATACTCTTTGGTGGATGGTCTCGTGCGCGTTAAGCCACTCGTTAAAAAAGCGGTGGAGCTGGGCATGCCGGCTGTTGCTGTCACGGACCATGTTAATCTTTTTGCTTTGGTGAAATTCCAGAAGGCGGCACTGGGAGCCGGTGTAAAGCCGATTTTTGGTGCGGACATATGGGTACGCTTTGAAAAAGGTGAGTCGCCAAGCCTCATGACCTTTCTGATGATGGATGCGAAGGGCTACAAACACCTCACCGAAATTATTTCGGAAGCTTATCAGCATGGTCAGGAGTTGGGACTACCGGTTGTTTCTCGTGAGACTATAGAAAAATATTCCGAAGGTTTGATCGCACTTTCTGGCGGTAAACTAGGTGATGTGGGGGGCTTATTGCTCGGTGGACAGGGGGATGAAGCTGCCGCTCGCCTTAAAGCCTGGCAAGAAATTTTTCCCGAGCGCTACTATCTGGAACTACAGAGAACCGGGCGAGAAAATGATGAGGCTCATCTTCATGCAGCTATAGAGCTGGCGACAAAAAATAACTGCCCAGTGGTTGCCACCAATGATGTGCGCTTTCTGGAAGCCGAACATTTCGAAGCACATGAAACGCGAGTATGTATTGGAGAGGGCCGTGTACTGGAGGATCAAACGCGACCAAGAAATTACAGTCAAGAGCAGTATCTGCGTAGTGCAGATGAAATGGCCGCCCTGTTTGAGGATATCCCCGAAGCCTTGGAAAACAGCGTTGAAATTGCCAAGCGCTGTAATCTGACGGTGGAGCTAGGGAAAAACTATCTGCCTAATTACCCCATTCCAGAAGGGCAAACAATCGAGGAGTACTTCGCAGAACTTTCCCTAAAGGGCATGGACTGGCGCTTAGAAAGTATTCTCGATAAAAATGACTCTGAGTATCAGCAGAAATATCAAATATACAGAGACCGGCTTCAGTTCGAACTGGATGTTATTAACCAGATGGGCTTTCCCGGTTACTTCCTGATCGTAATGGATTTTATCGGCTGGGCTAAGGAACATCAGGTTCCCGTGGGGCCGGGTAGGGGTTCTGGTGCGGGTTCCCTCGTTGCTTACGCCTTAAAAATAACCGACCTTGATCCCATTGAATATGACCTCCTGTTTGAGCGTTTTTTGAATCCCGAGCGGGTTTCCATGCCTGATTTTGACGTTGATTTCTGCATGGATGGCCGTGACCGTGTTATTGACTATGT
>Ga0209121_10005675_pt1 | contig 11214 bp, 6 predicted proteins | sample Cruoilmetagenom3_FD_187292 | JGI IMG/M metagenome (GOLD analysis project Ga0209121, IMG submission 187292) | Oil polluted marine microbial communities from Coal Oil Point, Santa Barbara, California, USA - Sample 3 (SPAdes) (version 2) | ecosystem: Environmental > Aquatic > Marine > Oil seeps ...
TCGAGTTTGAGCGGGAGGTCGTGATTGTGGACGACGGCTCGACGGATGGCACGCGGGAATACCTGCGCACGCTGGAGGGCGAGCCGGACGTGGTCGTCGCGTTCCACGAGCGTAACCAGGGCAAAGGCGCGGCGGTGCGCACCGGGCTACAGCACGCCAGCGGCGACGTGATGGTGGTCCAGGACACCGATCTGGAGTACGATCCCCGCGACTATCCAGCCCTCCTGCAGCCCATCGTCGAGGGCCGCTCTCAGGTGGTGTACGGCTCGCGCTTTCGCGGTGGGCCGACCAAAACGATGTTCTTCTGGCACATGGTCGGCAACCGCTTTCTCACGCTGGTGACCAACGTGCTCTACAACACCATCCTCAGCGACATGGAGACTGGCTACAAGGTCTTCACGCGAGGGATCGCCGAGCAACTTGACCTTAGAGCGCCCGGCTGGGGCTTCGACCCCGAGATCACGGCGCAGATTCTCAGGCGGGGCTACCGCATCTATGAGGTGCCCATCTCCTACACCGGGCGGGAGTTTGAGGAGGGGAAGAAGATCAGTTGGCGTGATGGCGTGACTGTGCTGTGGACGTTGCTCAGGTGTCGCTTGACGCGGTGAAGCCTTGCTGTTGGGGGCGGGATCGCTGGGCGCTGGTACTGCTCCTGCTACTGGCGTGGGCGCTGCGGCTGCCCCCGATCCTGGACAACGGCTTCCATCCCGACGAGGCGCTGTACGGTTACTGGGGGCTCCTGATCGGGCGGGGACGGGACCCATGGCTGGCGACGGTGCCGGTCTACAAGCCGCCGTTGTTGCCCTACCTGGTGGCCGGGGCGCAGGCGCTCTTTTGCAGTTCCGGGCACAATTCCGGGGGCAATTCTGAGCTCGCCGTGCGGCTGCCAGGGCTGGCGGCGGGACTGCTGACTGTCTCGCTGGTCGCCGCGCTGGCCCACGCGCTTTATCGCGACCGCTGGACGGCGGTAGCAGCGGCTGTGGGCGTAGCTCTCTCGCCCTTCGCCATCCTTTTCTCCGCCACCGCTTTCACCGACCCGCCGATGGTGGTATTGGGGCTGGGTGGTTGCGTGGCGGCGGCCCGTGGCCGGCCAGGGTGGGCGGGGCTGCTGGCCGGGCTGGCTTTCGCGACGAAGCAGACCGGGCTGGTGTGGATGCCTTTGGCGCTTGGAGTGAATCTGATCCAAAGCCTAAGTCCCAGACGGTCTGCAGTCCGCAGTCCGCAGTCCGAAGTCCAAAGCCCAAGTCTCCCCTATTGGCCATTGGTCATTGTTTATTGTTCATTTGTCATTCTGTTGGTGTTTGGCTGGGACGCAGTACGGGTGGCGGAGGGGGCGGAGAGTTTCTGGCGCATGGGTGTCACCGGCTATGGGGGCCTGCGCCTCGTATGGCCGCAGGAGTTGTGGGCACGGCTACGTGGTTGGGTTGGGCTGGCGCGCTACTTCTTTGTCTCGCCTGTCGTCAACAGCGCGCTGCTGGTGGGGTTGCCCCTGCTGGTGTGGAGTGGGATTCGAAGTCCGAAGTCCGAGGTCCGAAGTCCAAATCTCGGTCGCTATACGAGAGGGTCGTTTGCAGACTTGCTCCTCGTGTCCTTCTTGCTCGTCTATTTCCTCTTCCACTGGCTCTGGGCTTTTCCGGTCTGGGACCGGTATCTGCTGCCGCTGGTGCCCGTGCTGGCCGTCCTCCTGGGGCGGGTGTTCGCCCGTTTCGCCCAGCGCCTACAATCTGTCATTGCTCATTGTTCATTGTTCATTGCTCATTGTTCATTGTTCATTGTTCATTGTTCATTGTTCATTGCTCATTGTTCATTGTTCATTGTTCATTGGTCATTGTTCATTGCTCATTGTTCATTGTTCATTCTTCTGATCTTTCCCGCCTGGGGTGCTGCCCACAGCCGCTACCCCGTGGGGGGTGACCACGGTGCTTACGACGGCATTGACGAGGTTGCCGCGTTCCTGCACGGCCTGCCTGAGGGTGCTGTGGTCTACCAGCACTGGCTGGGCTGGCACTACGAGTATTATCTGTTCGATGCGCCGGTTTACTTGGCCTACTGGCCTAGCCCGGCCTGGCTGGCGCGGGATGCACGGGCTTTCGGCGCGAGGGAACCGCGCTACATCACGTTCCCGTCCTGGGAGTCCCCAGAGCGAGTGGAGTGGGCGCTGGCTGGCGTGGGTTACGAGTTGGAGCCCGTGTTGACCACGACCTGCCGCGACGGCAGGCCTTCGTTCACTGTCTATCACGTCCAATCGCTGTCAAACCAATGACCCAATCTACCAGTTCACGAATCTACGAATCTACGAATCTACGAATTCCCAACTACCTCCGTGACCTTCTCGTCGTTCTTTCCCTCTGTGCCCTCGTCTGCGCTTTCTACTGGAAGATCGCGCTGGCGGGGCATGTGCTGGCTGGCGGCGATGTCTTCACCTACTTCTACCCTTACTGGGTGGAGGCAACGCGGGCGATGCAGGCCGGGCGATTGCCGCTCTGGAATCCTTACCTTTTTATGGGCGCGCCCTTCCTGGCCAACAGCCAGGTGGGGGTCTTTTACCCGTTCAACTGGCCGCTGTGGCTTGTACTGCCAGCCCATCAATCTGTCCACCTGACCATCGTGTTGCACCTGTGCCTGGCGGCGCTGAACGGGTATCTTTGGGGACGCGCCTCGTTGCGGCTGGGGCGGATCGGCGCGTGGACGGTTGGGGCGACCTTAGCGCTGGGGGGCTATCTGGGTGCGCAGGTGGAGCACGTCAACCAGTTGCAGGGGCTGGCTTGGCTGCCGCTCATGCTGATGCTGTATGATAGGAATTTCTCAAAGCCCAAAGCCCAAAACCCAAAGCCCAAAACCGCATTTGTCGGCCTCGTTGTTGTGATAGGGTTGGTGCTCTTGGCGGGCCATACGCAGACGGCCTTCATCTCGCTGGTCGGGCTGGTGGCCTACGGGCTGGGGCCAGCGCTGTGGGAACCCTTGCGAAGGTTGGGACGTAGATTCCAGGCCAGAAGCGGCCTCGCCCGCCATGGGCTACCTTATGGGCAGGACCACCTGCAATCTTCGCAAGGGTGGTGGAGGCCCTTGGCGCGACGGACGGCGCTCCTGGTTGGCGCTGCGGGGCTGGGAGTGGCGCTGGCAGCGGTGCAACTGGTTCCCACCTGGGAGCTTTCGCGCCTTTCGGTGCGCGCCGGGGGGCTGCCGTTCAACGAGCGGCTCTCGTTTTCCCTCTCGCCGTTCTATCTGGCCCGTGCACTTCTCCCTGGCTTCGGTGCCCCCATCCCGCCCGAACACATCGAGCACGTCGCCTATGTCGGCCTGGCGGCCCTGGCCCTCGCTGCCGTCGCAATACGCAACACGCGCCACGCAAGCTCGAACCTGCGATCCGCAATCTGCATTCTAGCTCTGGGCCTCTTCCTCGCCCTCGGCCTCTACAACCCTTTCTATCTCCTTCTAGCCCGCTTCGTCCCCGGCTTTGCCCACTTTCGCGTGCCGGCCCGTTGGCTGGCGCTCTACGCGGCAGGCGTGGCGGCGCTGGCGGGCGTGGGGGCCAACGCACTGATGCAGCAGCAAGCACGGGTGAGCCGGCGGCGAGTGGGGGTGTTCGCGCTTGTGGTCGTCGGTCTGGGCGTGTGGGGGGCGCTCGGCGGACGGCCGGGCCGAGCGACGCTGATGGGCTGGGCGGCGGGAGCGGTAGTGGCGCTGGGACTGTTGCTCGTAGCGCGCCGGGCGCCGCGACTGGCGGCGGTGGGTCTGCTGGCGCTGTTGGTCGTGGAGCTATTCGCGGCGGGCTCCGCGCTTCCTCACGCCCGGGCCACCGCGCCCCAGGCGTTCACTAGCCTGCGCCCGGCTATCGCCCATCTGCTCTCTGCCCCCCTCCCCTCCAGGGGAGGGGCTAGGGCACGCTTCCTCAGCATGTCCGACATCACTTTCGACCCTGGCGACCTGCCTGAAATCGAAGTTATCTACGGGCCGCAACTCTCCGCCGACGCGCTCTACGACTACATCGTCGCCGCCAAGCACAAGGAAGTGCTCAGCCCCAACCTGCCGCTGGCCTTCGGCGTCCCTGCCGTAGACGGCTACGACGGCGGCGTTTTGCCGCTGGCGCGCTACGTGACGCTCCAGCGGTTGCTCATGCCCGAGAATGGGGTCTCCATGGATGGCCGGCTGCGCGAGAACCTGACCGCCATCCCCGACGGGCGCTGGCTGAGTCTGTTCAACGTCCAGTACGTTATCACCGACAAACTCCACGACGCATGGCTGGACGATGTGTTCTACGACCTCCAGTTCGGGGCGCAACTGGCGCACGGGGAGGTGGCTGCGGTCGCGCACGTGCCCAGATTTGAAGCGACGGCGCTGGGGTTGGTTTCCTACCTGCACGGAGGGGCGGCACTGCCCGACGGCGCAGTCGTCGGCGTCGTTGAGGTAGGCTTTGGCGAAGGACTCACGCGCACCTTCGAGTTGCGCGCCGGGCAGCACACAGCCGAGGGGCTGCACGGCCCGGACGTGGCCCACGCGCGGGCTCCGGTCGGCGGCCACTTCTGGCCGCTTGCCCTGAGCCAGGTCGAAGGGGGGCAGCCGGAGGGGAATGACTACGTAACGCGGCTGCGGTGGCAGGAGCCGGCCGCGCCAGCTACGGTCGTCGTACGAGCGACGCTGCCGGAGGGAGAACTGGTCGTGCGCGGGGTGAGTCTGATAGACGAGCGTACCGGCGGCTTTCAGGCGCTGGTGCTCTCCGACCGGGGACACTTCCGGCTGGTGCACTCCGGCGACGTCAAGATCTACGAGAACCTGGAGGTACTGCCACGAGCGTTCATCGTCCATAAGGCGACGGTGGCCCCCGGCGATGAGGTGGCGTTGGCCCTGATGTCGGACGTGGCGTTTGATCCGACAGTGGAGGTGGTGCTGGCGGCGAGTGATGGGGGGGGGAGGCACAGCGTCGGGCGGCGTGGGCCGGAGGTGGTGCGTATCGTCTCGTATGAGCCTGAGTTGGTGGAGATCGAAGCAGAACTGACAGCCCCCGGCTACCTGGTGCTCACCGACGCCTGGTACCCCGGCTGGGAGGCGGCGGTGGACGGCGAGCCGGTGCCGATTCATCGGGCCGATGTGCTGTTCCGTGCCGTCGCCGTGGATGCCGGGTGTCATCGTGTCGTCTTCAGTTTCCGCCCGATGAGCCTGTGTGCCGGCGTGGGCGTAAGCCTGGCGGGGCTGGTCGGCCTGGTGATCGTCGTCGTGCAGGCACTCACATTGTCCAAAGTGGAGCGTGGTGTTATAATGAACGCTATTACTGGAGATAACTCACAGGAGGGCAAATAATGAATACAGTAAACCGCGTACTGGTGGTAGTCCTGCTCGTGATTGCCATCCCGCTGTGTACCATCTTACTGGTGCTGCCAATGCCGGCACTGGGAGCGGTCGAGGGGCAACTGACCGCACTGGTGAGCTTTCTTGACCGCCTTCAGCCATTCGTGCGGGTGGCCCTGGGCATCCTCTTTGCCCTGACACTGGACGTCATCTTTGTCCTGCTCATCGCCTTCGAGGTGCGCAGGCCCCGCCCGAAGGCTATCCGTGTCAAACAGGCCGCCGGCGGGGAGGTGCAGATCATCGCCACCTCTATCGCCGACCGTCTGGAGTACGAGACGAACCTGCTCGCCGGAGTCCTGCGCTCTAAGGCGAAGGTGTCGGCCAAGCGTCAGGGCGTGGTGGTCGAACTGGACGTGGAAACAGCGGCCGGGGTTGACGTGCCGGAGAAGGCCGGGCAGATCATCGAGACGGCCCGGCGGGTGGTGGAGGAGAAGATGGGGCTCAAGCTGGCCCGCCCTCCCAAGGTCAACCTGCGTGCTATTCCCTATCCTACCACGCCGAAGAGCCGCCCGTCTACTTCGCGGGAGGACTGGTCGGAGGAGGCTCGCCCGCAGGCGGGGACTGATGAGGGCCAGGGCGACTGAGGTTGCCACAGTGGTAGTGAAGTGAAAGAAGGTGGTGGTCTCCTCAGCCTGGCAGCGCAGGTCGAAAGCCTGCTCTTCGTGGCCGATGCACCGGTCCCCATCAGCCGTCTGGCGGAGGCGTTGGGGGTCACGCCTGTCCGGATCGAGCGGGCACTGACCGACCTGGAGGCCACCTACGCAGGGCGTGGTCTGAGCTTGCAGCGGGCCGGCAAGCGCGTGCAACTCGTCACTGCGCCAGATGCAGCTCCCTACGTCGGACACTTCCTGGGCCTGGAGAGGCGCACGTGCCTTTCACGGGCTGCGCTGGAGACGCTGGCCATCATCGCCTACCGCCAGCCGATCACCCGGCGCGAAATCGAGGCCATCCGTGGTGTCGGCTCCGACAGTGTCCTGCGCACGCTGCTGAGCACCGGTCTGATCGAGGGCGTGGGGCGAGCAGCGACGGTGGGCCGCCCTATCCTCTACGGCACCACGTTTGAGTTCCTGCAGTACTTTGGGCTACGGGGGCTGGACGAACTGCCGCTGCTGGAAGATTTGCCCAATACAGCTATGGTACAAAAGTCATATTGAATTTCCGCCCGTCTTCGTGTAAAATGAGGTGTCTGGAGTCTCATTCGTCAGCAGATGTGTGGTAACTACAAAGTTGGCTGCGCGAGTGACACCTTTCAAAAGATGGGGCAAGACCTCCGAGGTTTACAGATCGGAGGTCTAAATGGTTGCCCCCCAATACTGAGATGGTACAGTGAATCCTAAGGGAGGCGATCCATGAAATTCACAATTGGAGAACGCACATTCCGCCTGTCTGTCGTGTTTCTGCTGGGCGCGGGGGCTGTGGCCCTGCTGCTGATCGCGCTGGCGTCTCCGCTGCGCGCTGCCCCCACCCATTGCGATTTCTCTGCCGGGGAGACACTCACTCCCCTGGGCGCTGGCCAGCCCGACGACCTCCAACGCCGCAACGCCTACAAATCCCTCTGGCACGCTCTCTACCACCACGATCACCCCGATCTGTCCTGGAGTGCTGTCAACGCCACCGTGAACGGTAGCGATTATGGCCCCGGCGCGATCCTCGGTGCTCTGAGTGGCAACTTCTATCAGGTGACTGCCTCCGGTCCCTTCAGCGTGCTTCGCTCCTTTGCCCTCCACCCTCGTAAAGTCGCCCTCTTCTACGGCACCGCACGCGACGAGTACAATCAACTCATCGTCTGGGAGGAGGGGGACTTCGAGCAACTCTTCCGCGTCTACCTGTGGTGTGAGTCTCCCCCCCGCTCCGGGGGGGCTGGGGGGGGGTGAGGGTTGTCCCTACTTCGACACGCTCACCGAGACGCAGGTTGCTACTGATCTCTCTGACTACGACGTCCTCATCCTGCCGTCCATTCGCGTCGGTTACGCCGACGAGGTGGTCGCCGCGCTGGGCAGCGACGGCCTGACCGCCATTCGGGACTTCGTCGAGGGCGGAGGCTTCCTCTACGCCCAGTCCGATGGGGCCTACGTTGCCGAAGCAGCCGGCCTGGTGCCCGCCGGCACCGTGGACGCGGAGACCCGTGTCACCGATCCGGACAACGCAGGGCAACTGGACGTGCTCCTGCCCGATCATCCGCTGGCTTTTTCCTGGCTCTCCAACGACACCTACGTTCTCAACGAGCCTCTCATCACAGCCACGGCCGGCCTCACTGTCGTGGCCACCTTCGCCGACACCTCACAGCCCGGTTCTGTCGCTATCGGGGTCGCCACGCCTGGCGACGGGCGGGTGGTGCTCTTCAACAGCCATCCCTCCGATGACATTGATTACCACCCGCAGGTGCTCGACGCGCTCCTGTGGGCGATGGGGGAGCGGGCTGGCATCCATGGTACGCTCTGCCAGCAGTACTTCGGCGCTGTGGACTGCGCTTGCCTCCCCGCCTACGAGCCGGGCGTGCCCATTGCCGTCACCACGACCTTCAAGAACTATTGGGACGGCCCGTTGACGGATGTCGTCGTCACCGATACGCTGCACGAAGGCTTCACCACTACGCTGGCCTCCATCACGCCTGTGCCTGCGGTCTTCGTTGAGAATCCCGACGGCACGACGACCATCGTCTGGACGGTAACCGAGACGTTGCCCGGCGACACCAACTTCACCTACGTTGCCTACACCGAGGTTCCCTCCGGGACGGCCGGATCAGCGCTGGTCAGCACCGCTGCCGCCGACTACGTGGATCCATTCTGGCCGACGGAGAACCATCCCGATGGCCTCCCTCGCCACATCGTGCGCAACAGCCTGTGGGTCAACGCGCTGATGGCGGCGCGGCTGGTGGGCGACCGGGACATCGAACTGGACGGCCTCTACCCCCTGCCGGCCGAAGGGGAGTTCTTCGACATCGCGCTGACGCTGGAGAACAAGGAGGAGACGAGCGCAACCCATACCATCGTCACCGACGTGGTAGCGCTCATCTCTCCCATCGTGGACGTGGAAGACCAGCGGCTCGTCCCGCAGGTCATCACCGATGCCTACGGCGGGGCGACTGTCTCCAACACGATATGGGCGCACAACGACGTTTTCTTCTACGAGACGCCGGTGCCCATCTACCCGCTGCCGGCGCACATTGACGGCGTGTCGCCCTCGGCCATCACGACCGGCGTCTTCTACACTCTCACGGCGTGGGGCAACGGCCCGCAACTGGTCTACACCTACACCGGCAACTTCACCACCGCCACCGGTCTCACCAATTCCATCGCCATCCCCCCAGCCTACAGCGGCTACATCACCGTCACGGCCGAAGGGGACATCCTCCTCCCGGCGCTGGTGATGGTGTGGGACTTCGGCAGTATGCCCGCTTACGATTACCTGGAACCGGCGGTGCGCTATGGTCTCTTCAGCCAGGAGTTGCTGGGGCGGCAGGTCTCGTTTGCCTCTGACCCGCTGACCGACACCGGCGTCGTGCTGGCGGGCGCTGGCGGCTCGGTCTACACCAATCTGGGCGGCCATCCCATCCCCTACCACGAGTATCTGTCCAGCGGCGTCGTGCACATACCCGTGCCGCCGGAGATGCCACGTGTGACCTATCTGGATATCTGGAACCGCGCGCAGGAGATGGAGTTGCGCACTGTCTTCTACGACATCGTACCCTTCCCTCCGCCGGAGTACCACGCGGTTGTCAACACCACTTTCGAGATGCGGGCCGATCGGGACGGAGACGGGCGCGGCGAGGTGCGCGTACTGGAGTTTCCTGCCCGCGAGGGAGCCGACCTGGTGCTGTACCTCAAATCCTGGTCCAACTTCGACCCGATGATGCCGCCGTTGGAGAAGGACGAGACGCTTCTCGCCCAGGGGATGTTCCGTGGACGGGGGTTCGCGCTGGAGCCGATGTATGACGACTGGTGGCATTCGTGGTCGGGTCTGCACCTGCAAGGTTTCCTCACCGACACCGATTTGATCACCGTCGTCACCGTTCCCGCCTACGACTACCTCTACTTTCAGCAGTACCTGCAGAGCCAGCAGCGGGAGGGGATACTGATCAGCGCCACGCTCGGCACCTATCCCAACTTCCACCGCGAGGGGGTGATCAAGATTGACGACGGGGCGCGCTTTGTCTACCATCAGAAGGCGGTCGGCCCCAACCGGTACGAGGTCTACGACGCACACGTGCAGGCGGTCTTCGGTCTCTCCTCCGACGCCTGTGTTCACAAGGCGGTGGCCCCGGTGCTGGTGGCGACCTTCGACGACCACGTCTATCACCTGGTGCGGATCGAGGATCCCTGGGACCCCCGCTGTGTGCGCTGGGAACCGTTCATCAAGTCCTATGGCTTTGGGGACCTGGCGGCGACGGTCTACGTGGGCGGGCGGCACGGGATGGAGTTGCTCTGGCCCCGCGTCGCCCCCGGCGAGGCGACCCAGGTGCGGTTGGAGATTCGCAACAACCAGGAGGGCGTCACGTTGACCAACCTGGTCATCACCCCCACTGCCCCCTCTGGTATCACCGTCACGCCGCGCAGCGTCACCGAGACGAAGGCCATTGAGCCCATCTTCTTCGACTTCCCCTTCCTGCACCAGACGACCGTCCCCGATGGCTGGCGCACGGTGTGGTACTACGACGTGGAGGTCAGCCCGGCCTTCGCCGACACTGGCCGCGTGCATCAGATCACTTTCGAGGCGAGCGCTGACGGACTGCCGGCCGACTTCGTGGTGCCAGCGGCGGACGTCGGCGTGGGCGACCATGGACAGTGCGTCAAGACAGTGTGGGGGCAGGCGACCGACCTGCAATTGGATGACCTGCTACCTCCGTGGGCGACGCCCGAGGATGCCCGCCTGGCGAACACCGGCGAGGCGACCTCGTTGGAGGGGGCGCTGGGGCTGGGTGATGAGGTCTCCGCTATGACTATCTTCGCCGGTCTGCGGCCCGTCTCCTTCGTCACCACGTCGGTAGATGGCGGCACGTTCGTTTCATTCACGCTCCCGGTCTCTGATACCTACGACGCTACCCAGATGCCCTGGCTGGAGAACGGCCAGCGCTTTGGCGAGATGTACGTCGTCTTCAAATCCCACGCTCAGATCGAGAACAGCGGCACGGCGGTCATCAACTACGGCCCGGTCATTTCCTACACCGACCCCTTCGCCCAGGTCTATACCGACACCGGCAATGTGCAGACGGTGGAGGTGCACGGGGCGGCGCTGGTGGTGACTTACACCGTGGACACCATCACCGACACGAGAGATGGGGCGTCTGTGCCGGGAGTGGTGCGTGGAGTGTTGAACGATGCGGCAGTGACGGTGGACGTGTTCAACCAGGGCGACTACATCGCCAAGGAGGGCCTCGTCACTGTCACTTTCACCTCCGGCGTGGCGCTGGTGGCGAGCACCTGGCCGACGGCGGCTCAGGGGGCGGACTGGGTAGCCTTCGACCTACCGGACGTGCCCCCTGGCGCGCGCGAGCAGATTGGACTGGTGCTGGAGTTCGTGCCCGGCGCTGTGGGGCCGTGGGAGATTAGGCCGATGGCTCCACCTGACTCGTACCGTGTCGTCGCCCATACTGACGGGCGGTACGTCCACGAGTTCCCGTTCGCGGCTCTCACCCCGCGCCGCGTGGTGGTCGAGGGCCGGCTGGCGGGGCCGCTGGAACTCGGGGCCTACGCCCGTACCTGGCGGATTTTCATGCCGCTGGTGCTGCGCAACTACCACAGTCCCTGGTGGCCACAGTCGGTGAGGGATTGAGCGCACTGCCTGCCGCGCCGCCGTGAACAGGTGGGGCTGGGCGTGGCGCCGCCGTGAACAGGCGGGGCTGGGCGTGGCGCCGCCGTGAACAGGCGG
>Ga0209121_10005676_pt1 | contig 11212 bp, 10 predicted proteins | sample Cruoilmetagenom3_FD_187292 | JGI IMG/M metagenome (GOLD analysis project Ga0209121, IMG submission 187292) | Oil polluted marine microbial communities from Coal Oil Point, Santa Barbara, California, USA - Sample 3 (SPAdes) (version 2) | ecosystem: Environmental > Aquatic > Marine > Oil seeps ...
CGGACTATATTAAGCTCAATATTTTTAGCTTTTTGTACACCTAAAAGCTCACCTTTATTCAAGAATCTTACTTCAGATAGACCGGATTCTTTATCTGGTACAATCCGAAGCTATATTTTCTTATGTAGAGGTGCATTAGTTTTCTCTTTAAGCTTTAGTTCTATATTACATTTTTTTAGTATTCCAGGTTAGTCCACTTTTAAACTTTAAATCATTAAAAAACAGTTCGGTTTTGATTCTTAAATAACATGCAATTTCGATAATTTGACATATGTATTTCAGTTGTTTATAATATTATATAAAATATATTCTATATAATATAGAAAAAAGGCAAAATTAAAACAAAATGAAAATAAATCAAACAATTGTAGATAAAATTTATGACAAGCTTAAAGAAAACATAATTAATCTTAAAATTGAATTGGGCCAAAGGATATATATTAAAAAGATATCTGAAGATTTTGACATAAGCCAAACTCCTATTCGTGAAGCATTAAACCGATTAGTAAAAGATGGACTAATAGTTTATAAGCCTAGAAAAGGCTATCATGTTTTTCAGATAACTTGCGAGGTCTTAGAGGAAATATATGATTTACGAAGAATGATTGAGTGTTATGCTTTAGAGAAAGGAATAAAAAACATAGACCAAAACAAATTGAAAGAAATTTTACAAAAAGGAATAGAAATGCAAAAAGAACCTTTAAGACCAAAAAAACCGCTTGAATATTGTATCTTAGATGAAGAGTTACATATGACAATAGTAAATAGTTGTTTAAATGGAATGGTTCATAAAATGTATTTGCATATTTATCCTTTTGTAGCTATTTCTCAACAATTAGATCCTTCGTATGAGAGGTCAATGGATGAGCATATTTCATTAATTAAGGAAATATTAGAAGGAAATATTAAAAAAGCCAAGAAAGATTTAGAAAAGCACATAGAAAATTGCAAGGAGGATGGTATAAAGTTTCTCAAAAATCAAAAATATAATAATATCTAAAACTGTAAAGTGCAAGGGGGGCTTAAAAGAGGAGGGAAGGAAGATATTAAAAAAGAATGATCATAAAGGAATATTAAACTTTTTACTTATTTTTATTTATCAGAATACAATTAATATTGTTAGAACTGAAAAAAATAACATATTCTATTGAGGTGTATTAGATGCCAGTTGTGAATAAAGAATTATGTACAGGTTGTTGGTCATGTATACCTTATTGTCCAGTTAGTGCTTTAAAGAAGAATAAAGATGAGACAAGGGCATGTATTGACCAAGATATCTGTACTAAATGTAATGTATGTATAAGAAATAAAGTTTGCCCATTTGAAGCTATAGAAGAACAACCATATGATGACTTTCAAAGTGAATTTCAGCATGTTATGTCAGACCCAACTGTTACTGTTGCGGGAACTGATGATCCGGGTAGAGGCACAGAAGAGATGAAAACTAACGACGTTACTGGCAGATTTAAGAAAAATGAATTTGGTATATGTATAGATATGGGTAGACCAGGTATTGGGTGTAAACTGAGAGAGGCAGAAAAAGTAGCCATGGCTGTTGTTAAGGCTGGAGTAAAATTGGAGAGACCTGAGAAAACACCCCTAGCTAAGATAATGACTGATCTAAAGACAGGAAAATTGAGGGATGATCTATTAGATGCCAATGTGCTTTCTATTATTATTGAAGGGAAATGCTCTATTGAAAATATAGCAGATGTTTTAAAGGCATTAAAGAAGGCAGAGAAACAGATTGATACAGTATTTTGCTTGGGAATAGTTGCAAGAGTTGATGAAAAAGGAGATACACCGTTGTACAATACACTGAAAAAATTAAATATACCTAAACCATTCAGGGGAAAGGTAAATGTAGGTTTAGGCCGGCCATTAGTTGAAGATTAAAGGAGATTAATAATATGACACATTCACTTCATAGGTTTGGGAGCATAGAATCACAAAAAAATGATTTTGTGTGGCTTATGCATCAGGCTAAAGGAATAAATGATAAAAACATAAAAGATAAGGCCTTGCAATTTATTGCTATAGCAGAAAAAGCGGGCTCAGAAAATTGGGGAGACATTAAAACTGGCAACAAATTAAATCATGACATCGAAGAAATAAAAAATAAAGTAACAGATAAATCCAGGCTTAGAGGAGTTTTTACTAAAAGAAAACAAATTGTTGAATTTTTAAAGGAATTAAAGGAAGAGGATCTAGGCATGTCTGTTGTAATTAGTGGCTTACTTGATGAGGTACTAATTGTGTGTAAAGAGTCAAATGTAATTCCACATACGATAAATTTTTCATTAGGAGTTTGGGGCAAAAAAGAACTTCTTCCCGAAGAAAATGTTTTAGCTATTACATCAATGTGTGGTCATCATATGATTGCGTCTAATATTGTAAAAGAAAAGATAAAGGAAGTAAAAAATGGCACTAAATCACCAGAAGATGCGGCATACGAACTGGCAATTTTGTGCCCATGTGGGATTTTTAATCAAGTAAGAGCAGCAGAAATTTTAAAAGGATAAATAGATTAATAACAAGGGCATATTAAAATAGATATTGTATAGTCAAGAGTATTCATAAAGACTAACTAAGAAATGAATAACTTTATTGTTTAATTTTTATGGATGTATTCATTAAGAGAAAGCAATTTAAGCAACCGATAGGACTCATATTTTATAGGAACCAAAAGTAAAGTTTTCTGAAAAGCTTCAAATTTATTTGAGAGGAGGTGGTAAATGAAAGAATTTAAAGTGCGAACTCAATAAATTAAAACAATAAAGGAGGAATATTCAAATGAGAAAGAGATTCATTGTAATTTTTCTTTTGGCTACTGCATTAATTATTTTTACGACAGTAGCCATGGTGTATGGTCAAGAGGCTAAGTATCCAACAAAACCTATTGCAGTGGTTTATCATTCAGAAGCAGGATCTGGAGGTGATATCTTTTTAAGAAATTTAGCTAAGGTTGTAAAAAAAGTGTTTGATCAGCCAATGGTAGTCGAAAATAGAACAGGTGCGGGAGGGGCTAATGCCTGGATATATGTAGCTAATGCAGACCCTGATGGATATACTTTATTAGGAATATCATCCAAAATAGTTTCTGCGCCACTTCAAACGGAGATGCCTGTAGATTACACGGATTTTAAACCTATCGCCCAAGTATTTTTTGATCCTGAAGTTATTTATGTTCGAACTGATAGCAAATATAAAACATTCCAGGATATTATTGATGACGCTAAAGCTAGGCCAGGTCAGCAAAATTGGGGGTCAGGAAGTCCAGGAAGCGCAGAAACACTATGTATGATGAAAATTGCCCAAATAGCAGGCATAGATATTAATTTAATACCATTTGAAAGCGGTCCAGATGTTATGGTTAATGTATTGGGCGGACGTATAGATGCAGCTATTGGTGAATATGGAGAAATTGCTTCACCAGTAGAAGCTGGAGAGATAAAAATTATTGCTAACCTTAATACTGAAAGGATGCCAGATCTACCAGATGTTCCAACTTTAACTGAAGGTGGTGTAGACTTTGTATTTGAAAAAATACGAGGTCTTATGGCTCCTAAAGATACCCCAGATGAAATCGTTCAAATTTGGGTAGATCTAATTAAAAATGTTTATGATGATCCAGACTTTACAAAGTATTATACTGCCAATCATATTTACCCGTTGTTTAGACCTACTAATGAAATGCAGAAAGCCTTAGATGCCCAAAGAGCATTCTTTAAAGAAATGATGTAAGACGTTCAGGATTAATTTTAGGTGCCTTCCGTAAAAACGAGGGCACCTAAAAAAAATTAGGAGATATATTTATGCTAAAAAAAAGCGAAATAATTCTCAACGTTATTTGGGTTGTTTTCGCAGCAAGTGTATATATAATAAGCATTCCTTATGCTTACATTAAAACTCTTGATCCCATCGGACCACATGTTTTCCCTCAACTAATGTCAAATATAATTCTTATTTGTGCAACAATTAACTTAATATTAATTTTATTAAAGAGAAAGACCGGCATTCAAAAAGATAAAAAGATAAAAATTAAGATTATAATTGAATTGGTGTTAATTATTATTGCGGGGGGATTATATATATATATTATGCCGTGGTTAGGTTATTTTTTAAGCACTGCATTATTAATGATTTGTTTGATTGAGATCCAAGGAGGAATAAAACCCTGGTTGAATGTCTTCGTTAGTATGGGCTTCTCCATATTTCTTTATTTAGTATTTTCAAGGATTCTCAGTGTTCTTCTACCACATAGCTTTTTAAAATTTATATAAGAAATATTTAATAGAGGTATTAAATTAATATAAATGGAAATAATACAAAATATAGCTCTTGGAATTAATGTTGTTTTTTCTCTAAAAGGGATATTGACTGTAGCTATTGGTGTTATAGCGGGCACTATAGGTGGGGCTATTCCGGGAATTAATGCTGCAATGACTATGGCACTATTATTACCGTTCACATTGACGATGGAACCATTGATGGCAATAATAATGTATTGTGGGGTATATTGTGGTGGTCAATATGGTGGTTCTATCCCTGCTATATTAATTGGGACTCCGGGAACACCTTCATCAGCAGCAACAGTCATGGATGGCTATCCTTTACATTTACAAGGTAAAACGGGTAAGGCTTTGGGAATGTCGTTATATTCCAGCGTTACTGGTGGTCTTATTTCTGCTATTCTACTTATGATATTTGTAATACCATTGGCAAGGGGTGCATTAGCTTTCGGACCGGCTGAATATTTTTCATTAGCTTTAATGGGATTGACGCTTATAGCTTCTCTATCAGAAAATGTATTTAAAGGCTTAATTGCTGGTGCTTTAGGTTTGATTATAGCAACAGTAGGATTAGATCCATTTGCTGGTAAGGTAAGGTATGGATTTGGTAATGTAAATCTTATAGAAGGATTTGAAATAATACCATTTTATATGGGAATATTTGCCTTAAGCCAAGTTATGTATTTAATTTATGAACAAAGAAAAAGAGCTAAAACAGAATATAAAGTTCTCTCAAAATATCCTACATTTGGAGAGTATAAAAGTTGTTTCCCTACTACGATACTTGGTTCTCTTATAGGAGTATTTGTAGGAGCCCTACCTGGTGCAGGTGCTTCTATAGCCTGCTGGATTGGTTATAACGAAGCTAAAAGATGGTCGAAACACCCTGAAAAATTTGGAACTGGAATAATGGAGGGAATTGCAGCTCCGGAATCAGCCAATAACGGTAGTACTGGAGGGGCAATGGTACCTCTTTTAGCTTTAGGTATACCTGGTTCAAACTCTACTGCTATTATGCTTGGAGTTCTGATTATTTTTGGCATTAGACCTGGGCCCTTGCTCTTTATCGATACTCCTGTCATACCATATTCGATTTTTGTTGCTTTGTTTGTTGCTTCTGTTTTAATGTTATTCATAGCTTTTCTGCTTACAAAGGCATTGATAAAAATAGTTAATATACCGGATGCTATAATGAATGCGGGTATAGCAGCTCTGGTATTTGTTGGTGCATATTCAATAAATAATAGTATGTTCGATATATTTGCAGTATTGCTATTCGGCATACTTGGGTTTATTTTAAAAATCTATAAGTATCCAATAACTGCTACTGCTTTAGGCTTTGTATTAGGGTATTTGGTTGAAACGAATTTCAGAAGAGCTTTAGCTATGTCCCATGGAAGCTGGTTAATATTTATACAACGACCAATTTCTTTGGTGTTAATTATTGTTGCTATAGCAAGCGTAATTTTTGCGATATATAGGAATTATTTCAAGAAGAGTAAAGATGCAAAATCTGCTTAGGAAGAAATTAATTATTAAAAAAATGAGGTGATAAAATGGAATTATTCAGGTTTGAAAAAACAGCAAATATGGTAGTATCTAGAATTGTAGATATTAAAAAAGGAGAAAGAGTATTAATAATAACAGATACAGATAGGCCTAGGACAATAACAGAGGCATTGGCATATTCAACTTCATCTTATGGCGGAGAATTGATAATCATGATAATGAAACCACAGAGTGTTGGGGGAGAAGAACCCCCTGCACCGGTTGCTGCTGCCATGAAAGAAGCCGATGTAATAATAAATCAGGCAACCTTTTCCCTTACTCATACCCAAGCAACGAGAGAAGCCTTAAAAAAAGGAGCTCGGATTGCAAACCTACGTAACTTGGATGAAGAAATGTTTTTAATAGGTAGTGTTTCTGCAAATTATGATAAAGTTAGGGAACTCTCAGAAAAGATAGCCGATATTTTAACTAATATAAATAAAATTAGATTAACTACTTCTCATGGTACTGATCTGGTTATATATACTAAAAATAGAAAAGGAATTGCTCAAACAGGTTTTGCGACTAAACCGGGACAATTTTCAGGTCTGCCTGACGGCGAGGCTACAATTGCTCCCCTGGAAGGTCAATCTGAGGGTGTTATCAAGAACCCGTATATTGCTGATATTATAGGAGTAATTGATGAACCATTTGAATTAATTGTTAAAAACGGGAGGATAGATAAGATTAAAGGTGGGAAGCAAGCAGACGCATTAAAAAGACTAATAAAAGAACGTGATGAAAATGCTAATGCAATTGCTTCTCAGTTTGCTATGGGGACTAATCCATGGTGTAGAATCATACCAAACACACGAGAAGTTTCCAAAAAACTTGGCACTGCTCATATAGCCATTGGAGATAATTTATCACTTTATGGGAAGATGAACAGTAATATGCATATAGATTTTGTATTTTTAAAGCCCACTATATTTTTTGATGATAAATGCATTATGAGAAATGGAGAATTGAAACTTTAGGCTCTAAGTTTTTTGAACTTATGAGCAATTGAGCGAATTATAATATTTATTATGATATACATGATAGGATAGAAATTTTAAGAATAAATATAAAGGGAAAAAATAAAAATATCTGAAATTGCTTATCTATTTGAATAACAAAATATTTTATAATAAACAATTAAGGGGACGATGATAAGTGGCAAAATATTATCTTGGAAGTTTAAAAGGTGATGATATTGGTCTAGAGATTGTACCGGTAGCTATTCAGGTTCTAAATGCAGCGGTAGAAAAATACAAGGAAATAAATATCGAATGGGAAGAACTTCCCGTTGGATATCCTTCTTATCTTCAAACTGGAGAAACTCTTCCCCAGAAGACACTAAATGTTTTGCATAAAATGGATGGATGGATACTTGGACCTATTGGACATATGGCATACCCAAAGGGCGATCCTAAAGCCATTAATCCACACCCTATTTTACGCAGAAAATTTGATTTAGTAAGCAATATTCGCCCTGCAAGATCTTATGCTACTCTACCATGCTTGCATCAGAACGTAGACTTGATAATTGTTAGGGAGAATAATGAAGGATTCCAGCCAGACAGAAACATGTACAAGGGTATTGGAGAGTTTATGCCAACACCTGATATGGCTCTATCCGTTAGGGTAATAACTAAACGTAACTCGAGAATGGTAGCTAGAACGGCTTTTAAATTAGCTCGTCAACGTAACAAAATGAAAAAAGTTACTGCAATACATAAAAATACTGTGTTTAAACTAGGTTGTGGTTTATTTGTGGACAGTTGCTCTGAAATAGCCAAGGATTATCCTGATATAGAATTTAATACAATGGTTGTTGATACCTTTGCTATGAATTTGGTAATGCGCCCGCAGAATTTTGATGTAGTTGTTACGACAAATACATTTGGAGATATTCTATCTGATGAAGCTGCAGGACTTGTGGGAGGACTTGGAATGGCAGCAGGGTTATGTGTGGGGCCTCAATATGTTATGGCTCAAGCCACTCATGGTTCAGCTCCTGACATAGCCGGTAAACATATTGCTAACCCATATGCCATGATAATGTCTACACAAATGATGCTTTATTGGCTTGGCAATAAGAAAAAAGACTCTGAAACAATCCAAGCTGCAAGAGATATTGAACTAGGAGTAGAAAAGGTACTATCACAGATGAAATATGTTACACCTGACCTTGGAGGCACAGCTACTACTGAGGAAATGGGAATAGCTATATGTAAAGCTATACAAACCTTATAGAAGATTGGGATTTTTTACACTAACTTTTTAATATAAGAAGCTAAAACTTTAAAACTATTTTTTAAAGACTAGTGTTTTTAATTTTATACCAGAAATAGTAAATTTAAAGATTAATAAAGGAACATAATGGAAATGCTAATGCAATAGCTTCTCAGTTTGCTATGGGCACTAACCCGGGTTGTAGAATAGTATCAAACACACGAGAGACTTCCAAAAAACTTGGTACTGCTCATATAGCTATTGGAGCCAATCTAACACTTTATGGGAAAATGGATAGTAATTTACATATAGATCTTGTATTTTTAAAATCCTCTATATTTTATTTTTTGATGATAAGTTAAAAAAAATGAGTAATTGAAATATGAATAAATATATCTAAAAAGCTCGAAAATAGAAAACCAAATTTTTTAAAATACTTCAAAGTATAAAAAATGGCAAGAATATAGATGCTACAAACTTTATAAAATAAGGGGTAATTAAAATGAGAAAAAATAAACTTAGAGAAAAACTAAATGAAGGAAAACCTACCATAGCTACTCGTCTTTTGGGGGTATGGCCAGGATTGGTAGAAATAGTAGGTCATATTGGTATATTTGATTATATAGAATTTTTAGGTGAATATTCACCCTGGGATCTGCATGATTTGGAAAATTTTGGAAGAGCAGTTGACCTCTTTGATATGTCCTCTATGATAAAAGTAGATCAAAATTGTAGAGCATTTATTGCCCAGAGAGCCTTAGGTTCGGGGATACAAAATATTCTTTTTGCCGATATTAGGACTGTAGAAGAAGCCAAAGAATGTGTGCGTATTGTTAGAGCTGAAACTCCCTCTACCAAGGGAGTTAACGGGGCAGCTAATCGTAGAAATGTTGGATATTATCTTGAAGCTGGTTCTCCAGAGTACGTTAAGGCGATGGATGAGGCTATAGTAGCCTTAATGATTGAAAAAAAAGAAGCAGTTGATAATTTAGAAGAGATCCTTTCTGTAGATGGGATAGATATGGTTCAATTTGGTCCTGGTGATTACTCTTTGAGTACAGGCCATATTGGTCAACGTTCTCATCCGAAGGTAAAAGAAGCTGAGTTAAAGACCATTAAAACAGCGTTAAAAAAGGGTATACGCCCCAGAGTTGAAATAGGTTCTATTGATTATAAAATAGAAGACCTACAAAAATATATTGAATTAGGAGTTAAAGATTTTAATTTACCTAGTGATGGAAAAATAGTATACGAGTGGTTAAAGAAACACGGAGAAAATATAAGAAAATTATTATTTTAATTTAGTATATAAAAGAAGATAGATATGCCCATCCTAAATTCTAAAACCAAAGAAGTCCGAAAAGATTATTCTATTGAAGAATTAATCCAAAAAACTCGGGAGATGAGAGCTTATAATATGATTGCCATCACCGCAGCCGGCTCTGGCCATACCGGAGGCACTCTCTCCATTATGGATATTGCTGCTGCCTTATATCTTAAAAAGATAAGACACGACCCGAAAAATCCTAGTTGGGAGGACCGCGACAGAGTCTTCTGGTCAGTTGGCCATAAAGCCCCCGCCTTATACATTGCTCTGGCTGAAGCTGGTTATTTTCCTCTAGATGGTACCGTAAAGCTAAGAAAATTATGGTCTGGTTTTGAAGGTCACCCCAACAGATTAAAATTACCCGGAATTGAGCTTTCTGCTGGATCCTTAGGCCAGGGTCTCGGAGTAGCAGTAGGCTGTGCCTTAAATGCCAAATTGGAGAAGAAAGACTATCGAATCTATTCTATTAATGGAGATGGGGAGCTAGATGAAGGTTCCATCTGGGAAGCTATTATGTGTGCCTCCAATTATAAATTAGATAATCTTACCGCTATTGTAGATAGAAACAACTTACAGATTGATGGTCCTACAGAAGAGGTAATGCGTTTGGAAGAACTTAGCGCTAAATGGCAGGCCTTTGGTTGGCATACCATAGAAATTGATGGGCACGATATGTCCCAGATACTCTTCACCTTAGATGAGACTGAAAGGATCAAGAATAAACCTACCGTAATAATTGCCCATACCCTAAAAGGTAAAGGGGTATCTTTTGCCGAAGGAGCAGTAGGTTATCACGGTGTAGCTCCCAAAGACGGAAGGACAGGTAATGAATCCTTAGATCAAGCCCTACAGGATATCAAAGATCCTCAGTTTACCAAGGAAAAAGTAGACCACCTTTTAAAGATAGCTACTGATTACCAAAGCAAGGTAGATAAAAAGGTAGAAGATTCCCTCCCTAAGTTTTCCCGTAATTACTGGTGGAATAGCTCTTCCTTAATGCAGGTCAAGATGGAGCCTACTCGTAATGGATTTGGTAGGGCTATAGAAGAAATAGGCAAAGACGAGAAGGTTGTAGCTTTAGGGGCAGATATTACCGCATCTATCAGAATGGATAAATTCTATGCCTCCCATCCGGAAAGGAAGAATAGATTTTTTGAAATAGGTATCGCTGAGGCTAATATGACTCTGATAGCCTCCGGTCTGGCCAAAGAAGGGAAGATCCCCTTTATCGGTTCTTACGGAGTCTTTGTAACCGGCAGGAATTGGGATCAGATAAGAACTACCGTCTGTTACAATAACTATAATGTAAAAATAGCTGATGCCCATGCCGGTATCTCGGTAGGAGCAGATGGGGCTACCCATCAGGCTTTAGAAGATATTACTAATCTCTATTATCTACCCAATATGCATATCACTGTTCCTTCCGATGCCATAGAGACTGAAAAGGCAATTAAAGCTGTAACCTATATCAAGGGACCGGCTGTTATAAGATATGCCCGGGAGGCCACTCCGATAATTACTACCCCCGATACTCCCTACCAGTTTGGTTTGGCTAATATCATCCGCTATAGAGGGGAAAAGAATAATTTTATCTCTGCCTTTGAAACAAAACTCTCTTCCGATTATATCTCAAAGAACGAAGATCTCACTCTGATAGCCTGTGGACCCATGGTGGCTGAGGCCATGCGGGCTGCCTATATCTTAAAAGAAGAACATAATCTTGAAACCAGAATCCTAAATATACATACTTTAAAACCGATCGATAAAAAAGCTATCCTAAAAGCAGCCGAAGAGACTAATATTATCCTAACCATAGAAGAACATCAGG
>Ga0209121_10005678_pt1 | contig 11209 bp, 10 predicted proteins | sample Cruoilmetagenom3_FD_187292 | JGI IMG/M metagenome (GOLD analysis project Ga0209121, IMG submission 187292) | Oil polluted marine microbial communities from Coal Oil Point, Santa Barbara, California, USA - Sample 3 (SPAdes) (version 2) | ecosystem: Environmental > Aquatic > Marine > Oil seeps ...
CGGGGATATACCTCTCTTTTTAGGGTTCAAGCCGAACTATAACTGGGGTGAAATAATCAAAAACATCGGCCGTCTGGACCCTACCTTTTTAATGAGCATTCTGTCAAAACACTCTTCAGGAGTTCATGTCCTGCCATCCCCGGCGTATTTGAACGGCTACCCCGCGGCGACTCCGGAGACCATAGGGCATCTTATTGGTCTGATGCAGAGGATGTTCGACTTTGTGGTCATCGATGGGGGGCAATCCATTAATGAAAGCTCTTTAAAAGCTGTTGAAATGTCAGACAACCTTCTGCTTATATCCCTCTTGAGTCTGACATGCATGTCCAACGCCGGCAAGCTCCTGAAGTCCTTAAATAGTTTAGGACACCTGCCGAAAGAGAATATCAGGGTCGTAATCAACCGGTATTTAAAAAATTCTGATATTTCTCTGAGTGACGCGGAAAACGCCGTTAAGCAAAAGATATTCTGGGCAATACCCAATGACTATAAAACGACAATGTCTGCCATAAACCAGGGGAAGACCCTCTCCGAGATAACGGCGAAGTCGCCGGTAGCCTCGAATTTCAGAGATATGGCCCGCTCCCTGGCGCATGAAGAAGAGGAGCGGGAAGAGAAGCGGGAAAAGAAACGGTGGGGCTTTCTGAAACGCGCGTAGCGGATTAAAGACAAAGGGCAGCCGTTCACGGCTCAGAGGTTGATTGCTTTGCGATTTTCTTGATCTTTTGTAACAGTTTAGCTGTTTGAAAAAAGTAATGATTACTACTAAAATCCCCTCTAACTCCCCTTTAAAAAAGGGGAGAACCTTATACATTCCCCCTTTAAAAAAGGGGAGAACCTTATACATTCCCCTTTTAAAAAAGGGGAGAACCTTACAATCTCCCCCTTTTCTAAAGGGGGATTAAGGGGGATTTCAAACGGCTAAAGTGTTACAATCTTTTTGTTTTTAACTTCAGCGCAAGATTGCTTAATCAGGATGAGAGGATAATTATACAGATGGAAAAGAGCCTTGAAAACCTTCAATCAACGGACGCTGGAAGGTATATTCCGGAGGAATATTTTGAATTAAAGACCAGGATTCACGATCGTTTGCTGGATCTTATCGACCTTTCCCTCATAGAAACTCTCGACAGCGAGGCCCTTAAGTCAGAACTCAGGGTTCTTGTAGAAAGAATATTAAAGCGGGAAGAGGCTGGTTTTCCTCTCAATTTAATTGAAAAAGAGAGACTTTTCGCGGAAATTTACGATGAAATACAGGGACTCGGTCCCCTGGAACCTTTCCTTCAGGACCCCACAATCTCCGACGTTCTGGCCGTTACGTACAGGCAGATTTATGTCGAGCGGTTCGGCAAACTGGAACTGACCGACGCGAGGTTCAAAGACGATGCTCATTTGATGAGAATCATCGATAAGATTGTTTCCGCCGTGGGACGGCGCATTGATGAGTCCTCCCCCATGGTGGATGCCAGGCTCTCCGATGGATCGAGGGTCAATGCCATCATACCCCCTCTGGCCCTGGACGGCGCCATCCTGTCTATCAGGCGTTTTTCCGTGGATCCCCTGGAGATGGAGGATTTGATCGACTTTAAGACAGTAGTCCCTGAAGTCAGCGAGATACTGAAAGGAATTGTAAAGGCTAAACTGAATGTGTTGATTTCCGGAGGCACAGGCAGCGGAAAGACCACACTGCTGAATGTACTTTCCCGGTTTATTCCCGAGGAGGAACGGATTGTTACTATTGAAGATGCCGCGGAACTGCAGCTAAAACAGAAACATCTTGCCAGGTTGGAAACCAGACCTCCAAACATAGAGGGCAAAGGCCAGGTCACGCCGCGGGACCTTGTCAGAAACAGCTTAAGAATGCGTCCTGACCGTATTATTCTGGGGGAGGTCCGCGGAGCGGAGGCGTTCGATATGCTTCAGGCCATGAATACCGGACACGAAGGATCCTTGACGACGGTCCATGCCAATTCGCCTCGTGATGGTCTGATGAGGCTGGAAAGCATGGTTGCCATGGCCAACTTTGACATGCCCGGCGATTTTGTGAGGAGATATATCAGCTCCGCCATAGATATTGTCGTCCAGTTGGCCCGCTTGACCGACGGGACAAGAAAACTCGTCAGCTTGCAGGAAATCACAGGGATGGAGGGGAATATTATAACACTGCAAGAGATTTTTTCATTCGACCGGAAGTCGGTAGATGGGAAAGGCAACGTAAAAGGAGAATTTAAATTCCATGGTGTCCGTCCCAGGTTTACCGAAAGATTTGAGGCGGCCGGCATAAAAGTTTCACAACATTTATTTGACCCGGCCAACTCTTTTGAAGTTTAATTCACAAGGAGCGGCAAGATGAACCTCTTCCTGATCGGTGTAGCCATATTCGTAATTTCGGCGCTTGTCATAGAGATGATTTTCTATGCTTACAGAACTATGCGCAACCCGAATAGAGGGAATGTCCGGAAAAGACTCAGGACATTCTCTCCCGCGGAGAATGGGGGCGCGCCGGATAGCATTCTGCGAAAAAGAAGGTTGAGTAATATCCCTTTTCTTAATAATATCCTTTTACGCGTCCCCGGAATTCAATCCCTCGATATGCTGCTGCAGCAGGCAAATGTAAAACATACCATCGGCAGTTTTCTTATAACCGAAGGTATCCTGGCGCTGGCAGGCTATCTAATCTCTTTTATAATAACGGAGAAATTTGTCACCTCCGCGATAATCGCCGCGGCATTGATCGGAGCCCCGTTCTTTTATCTTCGTTTGAAGAAGAAAAAAAGAATGGAAAAATTTGAGAGCCAGTTGCCCGAAGGTCTGGAATTGATTGGCCGCGCGTTGAGGGCGGGACACGCTTTTACAAGCGGCATTAAGCTGGCCGCCGATGAGTTTGACGACCCTCTCGGCCCTGAATTTGAAAAGACACTGGATGAAATCAACTTTGGCATCAGCGTTACCGACGCGCTGAAAAACCTTGCCGGGCGAATCGATTGCCCGGACCTGAAATATTTCATTGTTTCCGTCATTTTACAGCGTGAATCAGGCGGTAATCTTGCTGAAATCATAGAGAGCATAGCTCATCTTATTCGTGAAAGATTCAAGTTTCGAGGAAGGATTCGAGTCTTGTCCGCCGAGGGAAAATTAACGGCCGTCATCCTTGTTGCCCTGCCTTTTTTTGTTCTAATTGCTCTTTCTTTCATGAATCCCGCTTACCTGAGCGTATTGTTCGACGAGTCCTCGGGAAGGATAATAGCCGGCATAGCTTTATGCATGATGGTTGCGGGGATCATTGTCATAAAAAAGGTAATCAATATCAAAGTATAATAATCGGAGAGTTGATAAATGGAAATTTCAACGGTAGTTATTCCAATCTTGATTTGGGGATTAATGTTTTTGGTGATATTTTTGCTTCTTACAGGCATATTCAACTACTTCCGCGGGCGCGCCAAAAAGGCTGAGTTGCTGAGAAGGATCAGAGAGGCCGGTGAAGACACGGAATCGTCAGAAAGCGAAGGCCGGGTTAAAAAGCGAATTCATGCCTTCCTGGATTCACTTGGCAGACGCGCGGTTCCTGTCGAATCCGCGGATTATAGTCGTATGAAGATTCGATTTCTAAAAGCGGGCCTGCACCAGGCCAATGCTCCGGCTTTTTATTGGGGAATCAAAACTTTTCTTATGACTTGTTTTCCTGTTTTATTCCTTGCGGGCAGGATCACTGTTTTTCAATTATTTGGCGCCTCCGCTACTCTGACAGTCTGTGTTCTCCTCGCGCTTCTTGGTTTTTATTTGCCAGATATCTTGTTATCCGTAAAAATCGCCGGAAGGAGAACGAAAATAATCGAAGGGCTTCCCGATGCCCTGGATCTTCTGGTGGTCTGTGTGGAGGCAGGCATGGGGCTGGATTCGGGCTTCAACCGGGTCGCGAATGAGATGAGCTTAAGCAACAGGATATTGAGTGATGAACTCAAGCTTATGAACATGGAATTAAGGGCGGGCAAGTCGCGGCAGGACGCGCTTAGAAACCTCGCCACCCGGACCGACGTTGAAGACCTGAACAGCCTTGTGACTCTGTTAGTCCAGACAGACAGATTCGGCACGAGTGTATCCCAGGCCCTGAGAGTTTATTCCGATTCCTTTAGAACAAAAAGGTATCAAAAAGCGGAGGAGATAGCCGCGAAACTGCCGGTAAAGCTGGTATTCCCCTGTATTCTTTTTATCTTTCCCTCTCTATTTGTCGTAATTATGGGACCTGCGGCTATTCGCATATACCAGACATTTTTGCACCATTGATGACGCCATGGTGAATTTGTAAATGAGAGCAAAAAAGAAAAGAAGCCTTCTCCCGCCGATTATAGCTCTTGGGTTTATGATCGGGAGTATATTTGGTTGCGCCGCTTCGGAGCAGAATCTGTGGGGGGGGAACAAACGCGGGGATCTTTCTCCGCAGAAATTGAGACAGATGCGGGAAGACCGGATATTGTCGGATGATTCGCCCCTGATTCGTGAATCTTCGATCTCTTACGATTCCTCCGCCGCGAAAAAACTTCCTGAAATGACAGGCGATGAACTTGAGATGTCGGGCGATGCCTTTTTGGAGAAAGGCAACCTTCCCATGGCCTTTGTGCAATATGAAAAATTCCTGAGACTGGATCCGGAAAATGCCAGGGTTCATTACAAGAAGGGACTAACGCTTCTTCTTGGGAAAATGAATGAGGACGCCGTTGAGGCATTTCAATCGGCGGTTAAAATAGACACTGAGTGTGCTCCGGCTTATGGGGGGGCAGGACAGGCTTTTTTCCAGATGAGGAGATATGACGAAGCGGAAGTGAATTTTCGAAAAGCCGTCAAACTGGATCCGAGTCTCTGGAAGTCTCACAATTTCCTGGGTATTATCTGCGACTACAAAAAGAGATATAAAGAGGCCGTTCAGGAATACTCCGCGGCCATCCTTCTAATGCCCGATGAGGGGCTTTTGTATAATAATCTTGGCATGGCCTTCCTTATGACGGGGGAATACGAAAAGGCGGCCAATGCCTTCTATAAAGCCTTAGAGGCCGGATACTCGAGGAACAGGGTTTATAACAACCTGGGTCTGGTCTTGTCTAAGTCGGGGAGATATAAAGAGGCCATGGAGGCCTTTAGAAAAGGGAGCGATCGGGCGCGCGCCAATAATAACATGGGATGCGTGTATCTGGCGCAAGGCGAATTTGAAAAGGCGGCAGGGTGCTTCACTAAAGCAATCGAGATCAAACCCTCTTTTTATGTCAGGGCAAGCGAAAATTTGAGAAAAGCGAAGACGGGCTGCGGCCGTTTACGGTAAAGCATTGACTGTCGATTAACAGCTAAGCATCAAGATCCCCGGGAGGTAAATATGGAGAGGAAAGGTAAAAATAGCATATCGTACGCGCTGGTTTTGTCGGGAGTTTTCATTCTCTTTCTCCTATCGGGGTGCGCCGCCCCGAAAAATATGGCCGGCTGGTTTCCACCCTGGGGTTTTGGACAAAGACATTGCGGCCTTGAGGATAAGGACACGATGAGTTCCGCCTCCCGCATAAGACATTGCGAGGATGTTGCTTCAATGTACCGTAAGGCATGTTATCTTCAGAAGAGAAAGAAACACAGATTAGCCGTGGAAGAGTTCAAAAAGATTATCCGCGTCGATCCGCTTTGTGTGAAGGCTTACAATGGCATGGGCGTGTCCTGTGATCTGCTGGGCGATTTTACCCTGGCGATGGGGTCTTATAAAAAGGCTGTTATGTTAAATCCCGGTCTGGATTACGCGTGGAACAACCTCGGATATTCCTGTCTCCTGCAGGGGGATATTGATTCCGCTATCGATGCCTTTCAGAAGGCTGTCGCCCTGAACGGCGAGGACAAAAGATATTACAATAATCTGGGGCTGGCTTATGCCCGGAAAGGCTGTTTTGCCTTGGCCTTCACTAAGTTTAAGATGGGAGGAAATGATGCGCAGGCCTGCTTGAATATAGGCCGGTGTTATTACAGGAATGGTTTATATAAAAGGGCGCGCCGGAACTTCGCGAAAGCCTTTGCCTTGAATCCCTCCCTGAGAAACGCAAGGATCGGGATGAAGGCGGCTGAAGCCCTTGCCGGGATTTCTCAGCCTTCCACTATCGCTGCTCCGGCTCCGCCCACTATCGTTGCTCCGGCTTTGCCGTCTGAGCCGGCAATTGAAATCTCAAACGGAAATGGCGTTAAGCGCATGGCAAAAAGGACCGGAAATTATTTAAGAAAAAAGGGGTTCCAAAAAACGCTGCTGACCAACGCGGACCACTTTAATCACGCGGAAACCACGATCTATTACCGCGGTGGTTATCTTCACAATGCCTATCGTGTGGCGCAGCAGATGCCGGGCTATCAGAATATGAAGAAAGTCGAAAAATTCAATCGACCGGATACCAAAATAAGGGTACTGCTTGGCAAGGATATGATTGTTTTCAATACGGTATTGATCTAAATGTCTGTAGTGAAAAATGGAGGCCGGCATTATGGGGATGGATAAGAGATATTGTTCAATATGTGCCTGGAGGGAAAACTGCCAGAAGAGATTCAGTGTTGCCACCGATTCTGCCGGCAACGTCCACTGTCCCGATTTTACCAGGGATCTTTCCATAAAGGATAAGGATATCGATGAGGTGGAGAAAGAAGGATAAGATAATCGTCAAACAACTTTGATATTGGGGACAGGTTCACAGACGGGTTGGCCTTTTGGCCAACCTTTTTTAGTGTTGACCGTGATACGGTCGTAAAAAGTCAGCTTTCCCCTCCCCTGGCGGGAGGGGATTAAGGGAAGGGGGATGTAAGTGAGTGAAACGACGTTGTATTCACCCTCACCCCAACCCTCTCCCATCGAGGGAGAGGGAGCAATTTAGACTTTTTACGAATGCATCAATTGTGATACGATAAAAAAGGAAGGAATGTTTTTTTTAAATGAAAAAAAAGTTGACGGGATTGCTGAAAAATTCGATTAAGGCCTGTTCCGATAAGGGTATATTCGAGGAGGTTAATCTTCCCTATGTGGAAGTAGAGATGACCAGAGATATTTCTCACGGCGATTACGCATCCAATGTGGCCATGACGCTTGCTTCGAGTGTCAGAAGGAATCCCCATAAAGTGGCTGAGGCCATTGTTGGAAATATCGTTGATACCGAAAATATACTGGATAAAACAGAGATCGCAGGTCCAGGTTTCATAAACTTTTTCATTCGTGATAAGGTATGGACATCTCTTCTTGAAGAGATAGACTCCTTGAAAGAGCATTACGGGAAATCAGACTCTAACAGGTATAAAAATGTGCTGGTGGAATTTGTCAGCGCAAACCCGACCGGGCCGCTTCACATAGGTCACGCGAGGGGCGCTGCTGCAGGGGATGTAATCGCGAATATCCTGAAGGCAACGGGATTTTCTGTTTTCAGGGAGTATTACATTAATGATGCAGGCAGCCAGATGGATATATTAGGGAAATCTGTTTTTTACCGCTGTCTGGAGCTGGCAGGAAGGGAGATCGATTTTCCGGCTGAGTGTTATCAGGGTGAATATATCGAGCGCCTGGCCGAAGAGATGCTCGAAAAGTATGGCGGTGAGTACCTTGAAAAGGATGCGGAAGAGGCTATAAGAATTTTCACCGGGTATGCTTCCATATCCATCCTGAATGGTATAAAGAAAGATTTGAATGCCTTTGGCGTGGTTTTTGATAACTACTTCAGCGAAAGAGATCTTTATAAAGACGATGGCGTCACAAGGCTGCTCTCGGGACTTCAAAAGGATGGTTTTATCTACGAGGATGGGACAACCCTCTGGTTTCGGACAACGGATTATGGTGACGAGAAGGACAGAGTGGTGGTCAGGGAAAATGGCGAACCGACCTATTTTGCCGCCGATATCGCCTATCACAAAAACAAGTATTCAAGAGGTTTTGATACGCTTATCGATGTCTGGGGAGCTGATCATCATGGCTATATTCCCAGGATGTATGCCGGTATCAATGCCCTGAAGATGGAAAAGGAAACCCTGAAGATTGTTCTGGTTCAATTAGTGAATCTCCTGAGGGGCGGGAAGCCTGTCGCAATGTCCACCCGGGCCGGCGAATTCGTAACCTTAAGGGAAGTTGTAGATGAGGTGGGGAGAGATGCGGCAAGATATAATTTCCTTATGAGACGATCGGACAGCCACCTCGATTTCGATCTGGAACTTGCAAAGAAACAGTCTAATGAAAATCCTGTATATTACGTTCAATATGCGCATGCAAGGATATCGAGCATCATGAGATTAGCGCTTGAGCGAGGCTGTGAGATTCCGGCTTTTGGTGGTGTGGATTTGAATCTTCTGACTCTGCCGGAGGAGATAGCTTTGATTAAGAAGATCACCGTTTTCCCTGAAATTGTTGAAGGCAGCGCCAGGACTCTCGAGCCCCATCGTCTCACGTTTTATCTTAACGATCTTGCCTCTGTTTTTCATAGTTATTATAATAAAAGCAGAGTGGTTACCGATGATCCGGCGCTGACCGGGGCGAGACTTTTTCTGGTTAAATCCGTTCATATTGTAATAGGAAACGCATTGAGCCTTTTGGGTGTGTCGGCGCCGGAGAAGATGTAATACTTGTTTGTAAGGGCTCACCTTTCGGGTTTCGGGTTTAACTCGTAACTCGTTTTTCCCGTGAAGGGTTACAGCATATCAATGTCATCCAGGAGTGTAAAAGATTTCGAATTCAAACTGAGCAAGCTGGGCCTTGCTGTATTTATTTTTGGCAGCTCTCTTGTCCTGCTGTTTGCTTTTATTTTTGGCGTTAAGGTCGGCCGGGACATGGACATCCGCGCGGAGAAGGACGCAGCAGAGATACAATGTCCGGTTAAGCGGAAAATCAGGGAATCGGCTGATGCCCCGCGCGCGGCAAAGAAAGAAGAAGGCGATTTTAAACTTAACTTTTATGATGACCTGGTCCGGAAGAGGAAAACGACAGAAAAGAAAATAAAAACAACGGAGAAGAAGGCGGAAGCGAAATCTTCATTTAAGGGAAAATACAGGGTGCAGGCAGCCTCCTTCAGGGACAGGAAGGAGGCTGAGGCGCTCTGTAAAAAGTTGTCGAATATGGGTTACGATTCTGTGGTCGATGTGGTCGATCTGAAATCAAAAGGGAGATGGTTTCGTGTTTGCCTGAAAGGTTTTAAGACCTATAGTGACGCTAAAAAGGTGGAAGTGAAGCTGGAAAAGAAGATCAAGTGGCTCAGGTGTCTAATTGTCAGGGGATAGACTATGTTTGAAAGTTTGACTGAAAAATTAGAAGGGGTTTTTAAAAAGCTGAAGGGGGAAGCAAGGCTCGATGAGGAGAATATCAAGAGCGCCTTAAAAGAGGTCAGGATGGCGCTTCTCGAAGCGGATGTAAACTTCAGAGTGGTCAAGAAATTTGTCGAGGATGTCGGGACAAGGGCGGTGGGGCAGGAGGTTTTTGACAGTATTACTCCCGGTCAGCAGGTTGTGAAGATCGTTAATGATGGCCTTGTTGAACTGATGGGCGGGACGGACAGTCAGTTTAAGCTCCCAGGCAGATTTCCGGCGCCTGTTATGCTTGTTGGTTTGCAGGGGTGCGGCAAGACGACAACCGCGGCCAAGCTTGCCCGCTTATTGATGGATAAGAATAAAAGAGTTTCTCTGGTTTCGGCCGATGTTTACAGGCCGGCGGCCGTGGAACAGTTGAGGATTCTTGGAGAGACACTTGGAGCCGATGTTTACGATTCGAAAGGTTTGAATGATCCTGTCAGGATTTGTGTCGATGCGGTTGAAGAGGCAGGCAGAAGCGGTCATGACGTTGCAATTATTGATACTGCCGGAAGGCTGCACATAGATAGCAAGATGATGGAAGAATTGAAAAGGATAAAGAGCGCGATAAATCCATCGGAAATACTCCTGATTGCGGATGCTATGACCGGCCAGGATGCGGTGTCGGCGGCAGGTGAGTTTGACGGAGTTTTGGGTATCGACGGGGTGATCCTGACAAAGATGGATGGCGATGCCCGGGGTGGCGCGGCGTTGTCCATCAGGGAGGTGACCGGAAAACCGATAAAGTTTATTGGCGTGGGTGAGAAAATCGATGCCCTCGAGGTCTTTTACCCTGAACGTATGGCCTCAAGGATTTTAGGCATGGGGGATGTCCTGACGCTGGTCGAGAAGGCGCAGACAGCATTCGATGAAAAGGCGGCCCGCAAGCTGGAGAAGAAGATCAGAAAAGATTCCTTCACTCTTGAGGATTTCAGAGGCCAGTTAATTCAAATAAAGAAGATGGGTTCCCTCCAGGATATTCTTGGTATGATTCCAGGATTCGGCAAATCGAAGGCATTGAAAAACGCGAGTATGGACGAGAGTGAACTGGTCAAGGTGAAAGCTATTGTTGACTCGATGACCATGAAGGAGCGCCTGAATTATAAAATCATAAACGGACAGAGAAGAAAAAGAATTGCCGGAGGAAGCGGCACGACGGTTCAGGATGTCAACAGGTTGTTGAAGAATTACGTTGAAATGAGAAAGATGATGAAGATGGTGGCAAAAGGCGGCATGAAATCTCTGAGAAGAGGCAATTTCCCCTTTTAATAGAGCGCGGCATGTGTTATCTTTTTACAATTACGCAGGTTGCAGGGTTCAAGTTTCACAGTTGGACGCATTCAGAAAGATATAAGGCTCGTTCCGGATTTCCCCGCGCAAGACTGCCTGGCGTATCGCAAGAATCAGTGTATCCGTGAACCTGAGCAACCGCGAATATTTTTTCAGGAGGCAATGGGTAAGTTAATGGGAGTAAGGATAAGATTGGCGCGAGTGGGCGCAAAAAAGAAGCCTTTTTACAGGGTTGTTGTTGCTGATGTCAGGTCTCCGAGGGATGGGAAGTTTCTTGAGATTGTCGGGACTTACGACCCCAAAGAGGATCCGGCTGTGGTTACCTTTAAAGAAGATCGTATTATAGACTGGCTGTCGAAGGGAGCCAAGCCGACGTTAACCGTTTCGCAGCTGCTCGAAAAAAAAGGGATTGCGGCCAAGGGTCTGTCATAAAACGCTGCCCCGGCAATTTGCTGTTTTGGGGAGTTTGCCCTGTTATATGATGGTGAGAACTCCCTAACCCGGACAAGCCGGAAATTGGAAATATCAAAATAGAAAATTTAAAAGTAAAATTAAGGAGATTGTACAATGCGATGATATCTCAAAAAAACCG
>Ga0209121_10005679_pt1 | contig 11209 bp, 9 predicted proteins | sample Cruoilmetagenom3_FD_187292 | JGI IMG/M metagenome (GOLD analysis project Ga0209121, IMG submission 187292) | Oil polluted marine microbial communities from Coal Oil Point, Santa Barbara, California, USA - Sample 3 (SPAdes) (version 2) | ecosystem: Environmental > Aquatic > Marine > Oil seeps ...
GGGTTCGAAGAGCTTGCCACACAGGCGGCAGGCTACAACTACGCTTATTACAGCGATCACATGGCGCAGGCAGGATATGTGAAGGATGTAGATTATCTGGAATACGAAATACCCATGCCGGATGCGGTGGATCCAAAGATTGCCAAACTTGCTGAACTGGTGTTGAAGCGCAAAAATCTGCGGCTGCTGGAAGTAAAAGATAAAAAGGAGCTGCTCCCTTACGCTCATGAACTATTTAATATGCTGGGCGCGGAATACAAGCACCTGTACGGCGTGGTGCCGTTGAGCGAGAAGCAGGTTGATGCCTATATCAATCAGTATTTTGGGTTTATCTCACCGGAATTTGTGCCTGTGATCGTGGACGCGGGTGGGCGTATGGTCGCGTTTGGGGTGACCATCCCATCGCTTTCGAAAGCGCTGCAGCGCTCAAAAGGGCGGCTGTTCCCATTTGGCGCTATCCATTTGATGCGCGCGTTGAAGAAAAATGACCGTGCGGACCTGTTGCTGGTAGCTATAGCGAAAGAATATCAGGGTAAAGGCGTTAACGCCGTATTGATCAACCGCATGTTTGAAGTTTTCCGTGATTTCGGGATAATGAAAATCGAATCAAACCCGGAGCTGGAATCAAACATCGCTGTGCAGGCGCAGTGGAAGCATTTTAAGCGCCGCCAGCACAAACGCAGGCGCATCTTCATCAAACATTTAGCAGGCTGACCGCTTTACTTATTCTCAATCAAATTTTAGTTAATGAAACATTGATAGAAAACCAACCTGTTTTAGAGTAAAGTACTAATAAGAGAAATTTTTTATACGGAGGAGAAATCATGGAATACAGGCATTTAGGGCGGTCCGGCGTGCGCGTGAGCGAACTCGCGTTGGGTTCGTGGGTGACGTTTAAAAATCAGGTAAATTTGGACACGGCGGTAGAGATGATGTCTGCGGCGCATGACGCAGGCGTGAATTTTTTTGATAATGCGGAAAGATATGCAAAAGGTGAATCTGAAAAGATCATGGGGGCAGCCTTAAAGAAATTGGGCTGGCGACGCTCAAGCTACTTGATCTCTACAAAATTCTTCTGGGGGTTGAATGAGGGAATCAATGAGAAGGATACTCTTAACCGAAAATATTTGTTGGAAGCGATCGATGGTTCTTTAAAGCGGTTGGGGCTTGACCATGTGGATTTAGTTTATTGCCATCGCCCTGATCCCACTACTCCCATAGAAGAGACAGTGTGGGCAATGCACAACATCGTGGAATCAGGAAAGGCGATCTACTGGGGCACATCGGAATGGTCCGCCGCGGAGATCGTTGCGGCGATTGAAATAGCTGAGCGGCATCACCTGCATAAACCAGTGATGGAACAATCGGAATATAATATGTTTCACCGAGAGCGCGTTGAGGTGGAGTACGCACGCCTGTTCCAGGATTATGGATACGGCTTAACTACCTGGAGCCCGCTGGCATCCGGATTGCTGACAGGAAAATACAGCAATGGCATACCGGAAGGATCGCGCGGTTCAATTAAATATTACGATTGGCTGTTAGAAAAACTTACTGATGAGGCGTTAAATAAAAAAGTTAAAAAATTAACAGAAATCGCCAATGATCTGGGAGTTTCGACCGCGCAGTTAGCGATTGCCTGGCTGCTGAAGAATCCCAATGTAAGCGCGGTGATCACCGGCGCCAGCCGTGTGGAGCAGGTTCGCCAGAATATGAAAGCGGTAGATGTCGTAGAAAAACTGACACCGGATGTGATGGCAATGATCGAGAAAATAATCGCATAGTTTACATTCAAAAAGATGGCAAATGCGCTCTCGCAAGAGGACGCATTTTTTAAATCTATACTTGATAGTAACTAAAATGCAAAATAAAAAGAACGCAGGATATGATCAAAATAAAAAAAACGGTATTATCATTATCCTATAGAGACATAAGCGTAACGAAGACCGGGAGAAAAAATGGCAGAGAAAACACATACAGAGGAGATCCATGTATCAGGCGAGGAATTGATCTCGAAGATAAAAGAGCTGGTCCATGAAGGCAATATCCGCCGTGTGATCATCCAAAATGAAAAAGGGCGTACGCTGATAGATATCCCTCTTTCATTAGGTGTAGTGGGTGTTCTATTGGCGCCACAGCTGGCTGCAGTGGGAGCGATTGCCGCATTAATGACCAAAGGCACTATCATTGTGGAAAGAGTGGACGAGTAAAATGGAGATCAATACAATTTGCGTGTACTGCGGATCGAGCCCGGGGCGGTCGCCTGTTTTCAGCGCAGCCGCACAGCAGCTCGGAGCAGAGATTGCCAGCAGGGGCATCCGCCTGGTGTACGGCGGAGCGAGCATGGGATTGATGGGAGAATTAGCGCGGGCAGCTCTGGCAGACGGCGGCAAGGTAACCGGAGTAATTCCACAATCGATCGCAGACCAGGAAGTGGCATTTGCCGAATTGGATGATCTAATTGTAGTCAATACAATGCATGAGCGTAAAGCACGTATGGCTGAACTGGCAGATGGTTATATCGCGATGCCGGGTGGCTATGGGACTTTCGATGAATTCTTTGAAGTATTAACGTGGGCGCAATTGGGCATGCATACCAAACCATGTGGGCTGCTGAATGTAAATAATTTTTACGGGCAATTACTGGCATTTCTGGATCATGCAGTGCAGGAGATGTTCATCCATGCACCACATCGGGAGATGATCTTGTCAGCGGATGATTCAAGCGATTTAATTGATCAGATGACTGCCTATGATAAGAAACCGATCAAAAAAACCGAATGGGTGCATGCCATGGATAAAAAGCACAGGTCATGAATTATTTTCTCTTTGATCATTTAATTTTTACTCAGTTTTTACTGGCTTTTTGCCAATTAAAGAAGCTGATATGCCTTTGAAAGATGAAACGATCTTGTTATCTGATGTGGAAGAGACCGTTTTGTTATCCCTGTACTGCAAACCGATAGAAAGCCAACTGGAAAACCCGATCACGATAAAAGCACCTGGGCGTGATTGCGTGCGTTCATATAAAGAATAGAACCAAAAAAACTATACCAGCTCTTCAGGTTCTGCTTCTGCTGAAAAACCCGACATATTGAGGAAATTGAAATGCTCTTTTCAATAATAAAATGATAAAATTTCCATAAAGGGATAATCATTTATGCAGTATCAGTTTCCGGGCTTTACGATAGCATATATAGTTTCAGCGACGCTTTGTTTTTTATCTGCTGGAATGACATGGAAGCGGCGGATTAATCCTGGCAGTGGTCTGTTCGTATTATTGATGCTGTCCTTAGCTACATGGAGTTTTGCATCGGTCTTTGAGGCGGGGGCAATGACAGCCAACGGAAAAATTTTCTGGTCAAAGTGGCAGTATTTCGGTATCACAACGATCTCTCCCCTTTGGTTACTTTTTGCGGCGCAATACACTGGTAAAAGTGAATTCCTAACCAAAAAAACCCTCTGCCTTATCTGGATCATCCCTTTCGCGACATTATTATTGGTGTTAACTAATGAGCTTCACCATTTGATCTGGACCAATGTTACTGTGACGTTGGATGTATTCCATCTGGGTTATTACACACACGGGATTGCGTTTTATGTGCACATGGTTTTCAGTTATGTGTGCCTTCTCATCGGAACGATATGGTTAGTTAAAGATTTTCTGACTGGACATAAAAGCCGCCGGTTTCAATCGGTGATTTTTATTTTCGGGGTTATTTTTTCCTGGACTGCTAATATTTTGTATATTATGGGACTGATCCCAATACCCGGGCTTGATATTACTCCCCTATCATTCAGCTTTGTCGCGTTAATTATGTCCTGGGGCATCTTGGGCTACAAATTATTTGACCTTGTACCGATAGCAAGGGATACGCTCCTTAACAACATGGCAGAAGGCGTGATCGTGATTGACCCGAATGGCATCATTCTGGAGATAAACCCTGTTGCTATTGATATCACTGGTTATAAGGGTGTACATCCGTTAGGACGATCGATTCGGGATGTATTTAGTAAATATGGCGAGGTGATCGAGCAGTTTAAAGATAAGACAGGTATGAAGGCGGAAGTGGAACTGCCGGGAGATAAATCCAGAATAATTGATCTGCAAATTTCGTCAATTGAAAATGAAGGAGAAAACACCTTCGGCCAATTGATTGTATTAAGAGATATTACAAAGAGGAAAGAGGAGGAAAAGATCGAAAAAGAGCAGCACGATTTCGCGGAAGCGTTAGCTGATACTGCCGCGATAATCAACAGCTCGTTGGACCTGGATGAGGTACTGGAAAAGATCTTAGAAAATATCGGGAAAGTGGTACCGCATGACGCTGCTAATATTGCGCTGATGGCTGACCAGGGGACTGCGCGGTTTGTAAAAGTGAAAAATCCAGAGAAATACGGTTCTTTGGAAAGTCTTCTTTCTATTGACTTAGACATACTTGAGATAAAGAATTTTAAGAAAATGTATGAAAAACATAAAGCAATAATCATCGCGGATACACACGAAGACAGTGATTGGGAAGATATCCTTAATAAATGGATCCGATCATACCTAGGCGCGCCTATTATGTATCAAGATAAAGTACTCGGATTTATCGATTTAGACGTTGGGACACCGAACTTCTTTAAGCCCAAGCACGCCAGGCAATTGGAGATATTCGCGAATTACATGGCAACGGCGATCACAAACGCAAAGCTTTATTCTGAAACCAAATTCCGAGCGGAAGAGATAACCAGTCTCTATGAAATCAGCCTGGCTATTGCCGCGGGTGTTGGGCTGGAAAAGATAACCAAGGCGGTGTTTCGCCAGCTCAAGAAAGTGCTCCCGGCCGACCTTTTTTTCCTGGCGTTATATGAACCAGCAGAAAAGATGGTGTCTTACTTTATGTATCAGAAAGATGGGGAGCGGATCAATATTGAGCCATTTTACCTTATGCAAAAACCCTCTCTTACACGGTATGTGATCCAAAAACGGGAAACGGTTTACATAGCTGATTTCAAAGCGGAAGATGCTGAAGTAAAAGAAGATGAAGTTATCAGAGTGTCCGGTCTTGATAACCGCACATTCCTCGGTATTCCACTGATCCTTAGGGGTGAGGTGATAGGCGTTCTCTCTGTGCAGGCGGCTCAGCCAAGTGCATATAATCCCAATCAGATCCGGCTGGTAGAGACAACTGCCCAGCAAGTCAGCATCGCCATGGATAATGCGAAACTATTCGATAAAATGCAGGAAATGGCAATCACTGACAGCCTGACCGGCTTGTACAATCGGCGTTATTTTTATTTGATCCTCGGCAATGAAATTGAACGGGCTAAACGATATCAATCTCCTTTGTCGTTGATCATGATGGATATTGACCATTTTAAACTGGTAAATGATAAATTTGGACATTTAATTGGCGATCAGGTGCTGCAGTCCGTTTCGGAGACATGCAAAAAACTTCTTCGCCACATAGATAGCATGTTCCGTTATGGCGGTGAAGAGTTCATGATCATCCTGCCGGAGACGAACCAGGAAGAAGCGTTGAAAGTTGCTGAGCGCATCTGCAGCACTGTCGCGGAAAGCACCATAAAAACAAAAAAGGGAAATGTAAAGATAACCATAAGCATCGGGGTGTCAGAATATGGGGAGAACCATCCTACATCCAATAAATTCATCGAATCAGCGGACCGAACCATGTACACCGCAAAGAAAGCTGGTAGAAACTGTGTACGCGTGTTTTCTGAAAATTAAATCCATGCTTTAATCATCCAGTTGGATTCACAGGGGGAATTACCCTGTTTGCATAATCAAGAGATTGTTGAACTTGAGAGAGTTCTAAAGAACTGATTTTTTTAATACCATAATATTTTGTGATTTTCTATTAGAATATCAACACATGAAAATTGTTAAACGCGGTTTGATTTTTGTAGCGTTACTATTGTGTGCGTGCCAGCAAGCAATAGGAATGGAAGCAGCGGCACGCTCTCCTATTGATAGTCATGATGATATTGGTACGGAGGTTCAGTATGGAGAAGTAGAATATATTGAATCTGTGTTTGCGGTTTACCCTCCTGCTTGGCCTGAGGAAATGCAGATTGTTGTCAACGGGTTCCTGCCGGATGGCTGCACGGAAATATATATGATCAAACCAATTCGTGATGGAAATAAATATACGATTAAGATATTCACAAAAAAAGAAGTTGGGGGTGAGTGTACAGCCGCGCTTGAACCATTCGAGAAAACGATCACACTGGATACAAGTGGACTTAACGGCGGCAATTACAGTGTGGATGTGTATGGCATATCCACTGATTTTACGCTAGAAGAATCCGTTGATTTTAATGATAAAGGTGGTTGATAACAATATTATTAACCTGCATGGAGTGCAGAAAATGAGAAGATCAGTAATAATATGCATTGCCATACAAGTGTTTTTTATAAGCTGTACCCGAATGTCGCTTTTATCAAACATTGTCAATTCATCATCTGAAGATAACCTGGATGAAGCATTTTTACAGGACGATTTTTCTGATTCCAAGAGCGGTTGGGAACATCTTCAAATTGATGAGGGGTCAGCAGATTATGTCGGAGAAACATATCAGATCGTGATTAACGTGCCTAATACTGATATATTTACGACCTACGCTAGAACATTTGTGAATAGTGAAATTACCGTTAAGGCAGTCCGAGTAAAAGGTTCAGATAATGATAATTTTGGAGTGATCTGTAGATTTCAGGATCTAGAAAATTTTTATGCCGGGCAGATTAGCAGTGATGGTTTCGCCGGAATTTTTAAGGTTGAAGATGGGGAATATCAACTGTTAGGCCATCAGAGTATGGTACCTTTTCCTGAAATAATGGGAGGAAGCGGGGAAAATGAGATCCAGTTTGAGTGCATCGATAAAACATTAATATTGTCAGTAAACAGCGTGCTTGCTGACAGCCAACAGGATGATGCGTTCAAATCTGGTGAGATTGGGTTGATTGCGGGCACCATAGATGGAAATATTGGCGTTTTCCAGTTTGACAACCTTACAGCGTCCGCCAGGTAAATTTTGTGGTCGGGGCAGATAGAAATATGAGGAATTGATGGAACGAAAGCAAATTTTTTTCTTTTCAACTTTCTTGCTAATATCATTGGGGATCAGTGCTTGCATACCACAACTCGGAATTCAAACCGAGGATACAGAACAAGCACTTGGTATCATCCGCGCCACGGAGACATTGAGAACATGGGTGACGATTGCTCCGGATAATGTGGCTACACCCTCACCAACACCTACTGTGAGACCGATAAACACTCAACTGCAGGGACGCATTGCTTTTCAGTCAGACCGAGACGGCAGTTTGGAAATATATGTGATGAACGCTGATGGCACCGCTGTCAGTCGATTGACCAATAATCCTGCAGTTGATGTATTCCCCGCCTGGTCGTTAAATGGGGATAAGATTGCCTTCACATCCGACCGAGATGGATATCCGAATATATTTATCATTAACCCAGATGGAACAGATTTGACCCAATTAACAAACACAACTGCTACTGATGCCCTGCCTTCCTGGTCTTCAGATGGTGAAACAATCGCATTTGTCTCCGACCGCGATGGGAATGATGAAATCTATACGATACACATCGATGGAAGCAACTCCATTCGATTAACAAATGAACCGGCCCAAGACCTGTTCCCGGATTGGTCTCCAGATGGAGAATGGATCGTTTTCACCTCTACCAGAGACGTCAATTCAGAAATCTACAAGATGAGAAAAGATGGCAGAGAAATAACCCGACTCACAGATGAACCTGCGGCGGATTCTAACCCCGTTTGGTCACCAGATGGAACGCGCATTGCTCTTATTTCCAGGCGGGATGGGTTTGCCAATTTATATGTGATGAATGCAGATGGATCAAACCTGATTCAGCTCACCAAATACAAATCCATTGTTGAAGTACCATCCTGGTCTCCTGACAGCCAGGCGATTGCATTTGCATCGGATATGGAGGGCAGCCGCGACATCTTTGTTATCAGTGCAAGTGGCGTGGGTTTGAACCGGCTGACCGATCTTCCGCAGGAGGATTTCTACCCAGCCTGGTCACCGCAGCTTAATTTTTTAGAAACATCTCTAACAGAGCCAACCGCTGCACCTGAAGGTGTGTGTGTCAATTCAGATGATTCGACGTATGGATTTTCACCGGAAAACCCCATAAAAATTGGATATGATCCGCGCGATGAGGATACAGCGGAAAGCGCGTGTTTACCATGGCTTTTTGGACCGAAAGGCCAGCTGATCAAAACGGATCTGCTGGAAGAATTACGGGTAAATGGCAGTAAATTATGCATGGTCTCAGTTACTTATCAGGGTAAAGAAACAGCGGACATTTTATATTTCGATGTTTCTAATTACGAACAACCGAAAGCGCCCAGGGGATATACATGCGGATCACCGGTTGAATATTTAAAAGCGGTTACAGAAGCACGGTATTAAAGTATCCATCTCACAACCCGGGCACCCTTTTTTCCGTACATAAAAATGAAGGAGTGTGACAAATGAAAAAACTATATCGAAATAAATCAGATGTAATGATCGCTGGTGTGTGCAGCGGTTTAGCAAAATATCTTGATGTGGATCCTACTGCAATTCGATTGGCCTTCGTACTATTATTGTTTATCGGATTAGGCGGATTATGGATCTACCTGGTTCTGTGGATCATTATGCCAGTTGACCCGGAGCAGGAGAATGGTGCTGTTGAAATTAAACCAGCTGAAAAAACATCAGTGCCTAAAAAAACTGCCGTGCCCAAGCAGGCACCCGCTAAAAAACCAGCAGTAAAAAAAGCATCCGCGAAGAGACCTGCCGCGAAACAAGCAGCAGCAAAAACGACTTCCGGGAATAAACCGGTGGTTCAAACAAAAACGGAGGAAGAGAAGAAGGAATAAAGTAAAAGCCGTTGAATTTTTCCAACGGCTTTCTTAATAAACTCTTTTACTGCTATTCTTTTTCTTTTGTTTTTCCTGATACATGCGTTTATCTGCCAGTTTGAATATGTCTGTCAGCAGATCACCTTTATACGCGGTACCGCATCCTATTGAAATACTTAATTGCATATCCTCACCGCTTGATTGATTGTGGAGATCGACCTGACCAAGCACACGCTGTTTTATCTGTTTTGCTAGATCCGCGCTGACACCGGGTAATAAAATTGAAAATTCATCCCCGCCGATCCGTGCGATCACGTCTTCTGGGCGAAAAAATAATTTAAATATATTTGCGATGTGCTGCAGAATAACATCACCTGCCTGATGCCCGTACAGGTCATTTGTCTTTTTCAGGTTATCTATGTCGCCGATCAGGATGCTGATAGGGCGCAGTCTGCTTTTTTCCATTCGATCAATTTCTTCTTCAAAGTAAACGCGGTTATAAAGGCCAGTCATCATATCGTGCAGGCTGATATAAGAAAGCCTCTCCCCCGCCAATTTTCGTTCTGTGATATCTATATTTGAAAAAAGGACTCTATCCAAACTCTCTTCAGACCCTGGAAGAAGTGAAAGCTTGACGATCGTGTATATTTTTTCCCCACCCATTCTTTTATATTCCATTTCCTTTTCCAATGTGGTTTTACCCTCCAATAGAGAACAAATGATATCTATTTGTCCTTTTCTAGATTCACTGTTTACGGTTGAACAAAATATTTTCTGGAGATCTGCTTTATCCTTTGCATGGAATAAAGAAAGAGAGGCGGCATTCATGGAAATAATCTTTCCCAGCTTGCACATTGTGATAAATTCGTCGGGATGTTCCTTTAGATACTCACGGATACTCTGTCCTGATTTCTCCTGCGTCTTCAGTACCCATGGCTTCATTTTTGAAAAATCCTCTAACTGCAGGGCGATCGGAGAATCCTGAAACATCCGCCGAAAGCGTTTTTCACTGGCCTGCAGCTCTTCTTTGGCTTGTTTCTCAACTGTGATATCGCGATAAAGTCCAAGTACTCCAATCTGCTCGCCATTTATTTCAATTGGCTCACCCAGAATTTCTACATCAACAAACGTTCCATCTTTGCGCCGGCGTTTGCCGAATTCGCGTATAGTTTTTCCTGCCAGAACTTGTCTGGTGATATCAACCGCCTCCTGTTTATTAGCGGGATCACTCACAATATCATCGAGATTCTTTCCCATTATTTCATCCACGCGGTAACCAAAAATTTCTTCAAAGGCCGGATTGATGGAGACAATTTGATGATGTTGATCTAATGTGACAATCGCGACCGGGTTGTTTTCAACCAGCGCTTCATAAAATAATTTTTGCCGAATGATTTCATCAGACCGCTCTTTTACCAGATCTTCTAAATGATCCGTCAGGTCCAACAGCTTCTGCTGGCGGATACCTATCTGATATCCAAAAAAGCCGAGGACAAAGAAAGCAGTATCTATTAGCAACAGCAACGGATTCTGCTTCTGTACAAGTAGAAAGGTGGAAAAATTAAAAGGTAAATTATATTTGATGATCTCAATGCTGGTAGAGAGGAAAGGGTAGATGATGCCAAAAACGATACCAGCAATCGTGTACTTGACAACTTCAGTATGTTTTATTTTCCTCATGTTATTTCATTGTAAAAATTTTTATCTAACCAATAAGAAACAAATGCAAAGGATGAGACTCTGTATTTAGTGGATTATATAATTTTTTTTTAAAATTTACTGGAAGAAAAAAGAATAACATATTATCGTTAAATTACAACTTTTGGCAAAATTGGTAAAGGACTCCCTTCGCTGACTACGTGGAATAAACGCGGATTCAACCGGATTGAAACTTGTTGGCAAGGATTGAGTGGTATGTATTTGATACAGGGAATTGCGTATCAGCCTATTGTCGTGGTTTGAGCAATTTCCATGTTCATTGACACTCACTGATACGGTCCAACAATTTGAATCTGGCGGTTGTGGAGATATTATTCGAAATTATTATTGGGCTGTAATGCATGCAATAATAATCGGGTGTTACAATAAATAGCGATAAAATGCTAAAAATCCCCACTTGACAAGCCGTATATTTCAGTACACAATACGGCGGTACTCTTCTGCAGCCAGTATTGTGCTGGCACCAGACTGGAGGAAATATGCAAAAGAATTTAAAAAAGTTGATAATTGGAGCGGCGCTCGTTGCTGTACTGCTGGTTTCGGCATGCGGCACAGGTGAACCGCAAGAACCAACCCCTGATATAAACGC
>Ga0209121_10005681_pt1 | contig 11205 bp, 10 predicted proteins | sample Cruoilmetagenom3_FD_187292 | JGI IMG/M metagenome (GOLD analysis project Ga0209121, IMG submission 187292) | Oil polluted marine microbial communities from Coal Oil Point, Santa Barbara, California, USA - Sample 3 (SPAdes) (version 2) | ecosystem: Environmental > Aquatic > Marine > Oil seeps ...
TTCCGTTTAATCAAAGAGTCTTATCAGCTCCTTGGCCTCATTTCTCTCTTTACTGTGGGAACAGATGAGGTTCGCGCCTGGCCAATCCGGCAGGACACCGCTGCTCAGCGGGCTGCCGGGGCTATCCATTCCGACATGGAGAAGGGTTTTATCAGGGACGGGGATAGGGGACGTTGCAAATTTATACAACTTAAGGTATGTATTCTGTATGATGAGACAAGCCTGATTGGATGCGCTTGGTGTTTTGCACCATGTTATGGCACGTGGAATTGAGCGACGGCCAATTTTTATTGATGGCCGTGACAGAGATGAGTTTGTTCGCCGTCTATCAAATCTTGCTCAGGAAGGGAAACTGATCGTTTACGCATGGTCTTTGATGCTCAACCACTCATTACTGTGCCGGCTGACATGGATATCCGATATGTGGCTCGCCTTCTTTACCATGCCGGCATACGGAGAATTCCGGTTGAAGATCAAGGGGAACTTGTCGGCATGGTTTCTATGTCATCTCTGATTCTGGATAACGATTTGTTTTAGTAATTAAGCCCCCGGATTGGATGGGTGATACCTATCCGGAATTCTATCCTGCTTGAAATTTTTCTGCTGTTTCCCGGGATTGTCCATTATAAGAACTGGGGGTGGAAAAATTTTTCCAGTGTAGGCATAAGAATTATTTTGTCTTGACAAGCTTAATGTAAAAAGTTAAAAACCGCGCCGCTCATCTTGTTGAGGGATTTATGGATTTAGGGATTTTGCAATTTCTAAATTATTAGTATTAAATTTTATTTTTTCTGAGGCTAAATAGGCAATGAATAGAGATCCGGCAAAGGTAAGAAACATTGGCATTAGTGCCCACATTGATGCCGGCAAGACCACTCTTACCGAAAGAATTCTTTTTTATACCCAACGAATTCACGCCATCCACGACGTGAAAGGCAAGGACGGCGTCGGAGCTACCATGGATTTCATGGAGCTCGAAAAAGAACGTGGAATAACCATCACTTCTGCCGCCACCTACTGCGAGTGGAAGGGCTATGAGATAAACATTATTGACACCCCGGGGCACGTAGACTTCACCATCGAAGTTGAGAGGGCCCTCAGGGTCATAGACGGTGGCATACTGGTCCTTTGCTCTGTTGGAGGTGTACAGTCTCAGTCCGTCACAGTTGACAGGCAAATGTCCAGATACAAGGTCCCGTGCATTGCCTTTATAAACAAGTGCGACCGCAGCGGTGCCAACCCGTTCCGCGTTATAGAGCAACTCAGGGAAAAGCTTGACCACAACGCAATTGCAATGCAGATACCCATTGGCCTTGAATCGGATTTTCAGGGAGTTGTGGACCTCGTCTCCATGAAGGCCATGTACTTTGATGGTCCAAGCGGCGAACAGATACGTTTGGAAGAAATACCTCAAGGGCTCCGCGCAGAGGCCGAAGCCAGCAGGGAAAGCCTTATTGACGCTGCTTCAATGTTCTCTGATGAACTCATGGAGGCCGCACTTGATGAAAAGGTCACAGCAGATGTCTTAATTGACGCGATAAGAAACGGGACTCTTGTTCGCGGACTCACCCCTGTATTCATTGGATCTGCTTACAAGAATAAAGGGGTTCAGCCTCTCCTTGATGCAGTAACTCAATATCTGCCGCAACCGATGGATATTGAAAACTTCGCCCTGGATATGGAAAATAATGAGGCTGAAGTAAAACTTGAGGCAGATTCTTCAAAACCTCTCGTAGCCCTTGCATTCAAGCTGGAAGAAGGACGCTACGGACAGCTCACTTACATCAGGGTATATCAGGGGACCCTCTCCAAGGGAGACACCATAGTAAATTCTAGAACCGGTCAAAAGGTCAGGATCGGCAGGGTTGTATATATGCATGCAGACCAGATGGAGGAAATAGGGTCTATATCTGCCGGCTATATTGGGGCACTCTTTGGCGTGGACTGTGCGTCCGGTGATACCTTCACCTCTCCTAAAATCAGATATAGCATGACCTCCATGCACATACCTGAGCCGGTTATCTCACTGGCAATTGTCCCCGCGGACAACAAAGCCCAGGTCGAAATGTCCAAGGCCCTTTCCAGATTTACCAAAGAGGACCCGACGTTCAGGGCATACGTTAACCATGAGACCGGAGACACTATCATCTCCGGCATGGGAGAACTTCATCTTGAGATATATGTTGAGCGAATGCGCAGGGAATACAGCGCAGATGTTACCACGGGCATGCCCCAGGTCGCATATAGAGAGACTATTACCCGGCAGGCCGAGTTCAATTATACCCATAAAAAGCAGACAGGTGGTGCGGGTCAGTATGGACGGGTAGCTGGCTATATGGAGCCTGTTAAAGACGAATTCGTCTTTGAAAACAGGATAGTCGGTGGTGCCATACCCACGGAGTTTATCTCTTCCTGCGAAAAAGGTTTCAAGAAAAGTATGGAGAAAGGACAGTTATTGGGCTTTCCTATTACAGGAGTAAAAATTGTCATCAACGACGGTCAATCTCACCCTGTGGACTCTTCTGACATGGCTTTTCGGGCAGCATCACGCAGGGCCTTTCTGGAAGGCTACAGAAAGGCCAAGCCTGTCATACTGGAACCTATAATGAAGGTGGCAGTGGAGACCCCGACTGAATTCCAAGGAACTGTAATGGGATCACTTAACCAGCGAAGAGGGATGATCCTGGGTACACAGGATGAAGGAAATATAAGCGTAATAGAGGCTGAGGTCCCACTTGCCGAGATGTTCGGCTACTCCACAATCCTGCGCTCAGGCACCCAGGGGAAGGCCCAGTTCACCATGGAATTTTCCACCTATCGTCAGGTGCCCAAAAACGTGGCAGACGAATTGATAAAAAAAGGCGCAGGGGAAAAGAAAAAGGCGGTTTAAACCTAGAAAAAAATTGTGAATTTTGAATGTTGAATTTTAAATTGTGGAATAAAATATAATATTAAATAGTTATTTCATTAATTCAGCATTTAACATTTAACATTTAAAAAATATCTCTTGTTTGAAGAAGGTCTTTAATATGTCAGAAAACAATCTAATTCTTAAAAATCCGCTGAAATTTATCAAGGAAAATGCCGACCACCTTATAGGAGACGGACAATTCGGCGCAATACTTGCCGGGGCTGGAGAGGGCAAAACTTCTTTCCTGATGCATCTGGCTCTGGACAACTTGCTCAGAGGAAAAAACGTACTTCATATATGTCTGGGGCAACCGATAAAAAAGGTATGTCTCTGGTACGAGGAAATCCTCCACCGCATATCAGATCAATACGAGTTAAATAATACCAATGTGATGTGGGAGATGATCCTTCCCCACCGTTTTATTATGACCTTTAATATTGAGGACTTCAGCGTAAAGCGGCTTGAAGAACGACTAAACGACCTCACTGAACAAGGTATATTCTTTCCACAGATAGTCTTGTTAGACGGGTTGCCATTCGACAAAACTGAGCAGGCATCATTGAGCAAACTCAAAGCACTGGCCAAGGAACATGGTTTCCCTGCATGGTTTACTGTAATGACTCACAGAAAAAGCAACATCGAGCAACCTGACGACATCCCGTCCCCAATCAGCAGTCACATATCAGACCTTTTTGAAGTAATAGTACAGATTAAGCCTGCAGGACGTGAAATCAATGTTCAACTGATTAAGGGACAAAAGGTGGACAAAGTCCTATGATCAAAAATCGTGAGCAATAATATCCTCCTTTCTGTAAAAGGACTTGAAATTGAGATCCGGACCAATAAGGGGTCTGTATTCCCTGTAAGGGATCTTTCTCTTTCCATTAAAAAAGGGGAAAGTGTCTGTCTTGTGGGCGAATCCGGTTGTGGAAAAAGCGTTACAGCCCTTTCCCTGCCGGGCCTGCTTCCAAGTCCTCCATTCAACATAAGAAGGGGGGAAATAGTATTTGAGGGCACAGATCTCATGGACCTTACCCTTGGTCAATTGTGCAACATCAGGGGAAAGGAAATGGCCATGATCTTTCAAGAGCCTATGACTGCCCTCAACCCGGTCTTCACAATTGGAGACCAAATTTCAGAAGCCATAACCACCCATGTCAAACTTCCAAAAAAACAGGTTCGGGAACGGATTATTGAGCTTTTAAACCAGGTGGGGATGCCGGTACCGGAAGAAAGAATCACAACCTACCCTCATCAGCTCTCAGGTGGACTGCGTCAAAGGGCTATGATAGCCATGTCCCTTGCATGTCAACCAAAGCTTTTGGTAGCAGATGAGCCCACTACTGCCCTGGACGTAACTATACAGGCCCAAATTCTTGAGCTCCTGAACAGGCTCCGGGAACAGCATAATCTCAGTCTCCTGCTCATAACCCACAACCTTGGAGTAGTGGCCCAGATAGCCCACAGGGTACTCATAATGTATGCAGGGAAAATAGTTGAAGAGGCCCTCGTGCATGATCTTTTCGACAATCCCCTCCATCCATACACCCAAGGTCTTCTGGATTCGGTACCATACGGTATTCCCGCAGACGCTAAGCGTCTCACTTCCATTCCGGGGAATGTCCCCGCCTTGGATTCTATTCCTTCAGGATGCGCCTTTCAGGACCGTTGTCCCAAGGCCATGGATATTTGTAGAAAGATAGAGCCTGAAGATTTGCGTCTGGAAAACAACAGACGCGTTTCCTGCCACCTGTTCAGATAAAGGGTATCAGACGCCTCCACCAGGATTCCTCTGATTCTTTTGCTCTGTCTGTCTCGGCAGTAAAGGTCTGCTGGAATATCCTTTCCTTTTTTAAAAGACGCGCAGCCTTCACTCCTGCCGAAGTATCCGGATAAAGATCCAGGGCAGTCTCCAGACGGTTTTTGGCCTGAGTCGCCCGCCCGGTACGAATATACCATCGGGCCACCACGACCTCATGTTGGGCCAGACGGTTCTTTGCCTTTGCAATTCGCTTACGGACCTCGTAACTGTATGGACTATCCGGATATCTGTTAAGAAGCCGCTCATAGGTCTCAACGAGCTTGTGGGTGAAGGTCTGATCACGATCAGGGCCTTCCATTAATCTGTAATAGCAGAAACCCTCCTGAAAGATCACATATGTTACTGCCTCGTTGGTGGGATGAAGCTTTTCAAACTCCTCATAAAGGGAGATGGCTTCGTCATAATCGCCCATGTAAAACTTGCAATCTGCAAGGCGCAATTCCGCAAGCGTAGCATACGGGCTGAAGGGATAGCGATCCCTGACCTTTTGGAATATCTCCTCTGCCAGGATATAGCGCCCATGTACAAAGTAGTCCATGGCCTTGCCAGACAGATCAACCTCGCTCTCCGGTTCCGGGGGCCCGGCTGCAGAACGAAACCATGAAAAAACGCCTTCATCTTTACCGGCCTCAATGCCGCTGTCCTTGCCGGCACATCCGGCAAAGATGCCAATAATTAAAAGGCTTAAAAGCACAAGACATCTTGCCGATAATCCTTTACGGCTTCTTATTCTATAATGCGATCTATTCATCACAGACCTTTATAGACAATGCTGAATGGTGAATGCTGAATGCTGAATTGTGGAATAAGATTTAAAAAACATATACCTTAATTCAACATTCAAAATTTAGAATTCAAAATTGTGTCTGAACGAAAAGACCGTTCAGACACTAATTAGGACAACGCCTTATTAATAGCGGATTCGATAGCAGCCTTCCCCACTGCACCGGTAATCTGCTCTACAACTTGCCCGTCCTTAAAAAGGATTAAGGTGGGGATGGCCCTGATGCCATACCTGCCCGGAGTAGCAGGACTCTTGTCTACGTCCATCTTGGCTACTACTACTTTTCCGTCATATTCGCCGGCCAGTTCCTCAACGACCGGTGCAATGGCCAGGCACGGTCCGCACCAGCTCGCCCAGAAATCAACCAGTACGGGCTTGTCAGCTTTTAAAACCTGAGATTCAAACTCTGCATCTGTTACATGTATCAATTTGTCACCAGACATAATCTATCTCCTATTATCAATAAAGGGCTGAACCCCGGCATTTCTGCCAAGGCAACCCGCTTCAAGGCCAATGTCAAATAGTATGCGTGAATGTAGGCCAGGGTTAACTGACTGTCAAGAGACTTCAGACATTGCCGCTACTGCCTCATCTATTCTTCTCACCGGAAGGATCTCCAGGCTATCTGAGAACTTGAGACGATCAGATCCAGCATGAGGAATAATGCACCTCTTGAGCCCCAGACGGGCAGCCTCGTTGAGTCTCAATTCCGCCCTTCCTACCGCCCTCACCTCTCCGGTAAGGCCAACTTCTCCAAAGACAGCAGTGTCCATATCCAGGGGAACATCCCTAAGACTTGAAACCATAGCCATTATTACGGCAAGTTCACTTGCCGGCTCTGATATCTTAAGCCCGCCTGCCACATTTATGAAGATGTCCCGGTCATAAAGTGCCACACCCAGGTGTCTTTCTGCAACCGCAATGAGCAAGGCCAGACGATTACTATCAATACCGGTTGAAGTCCGCCTTGGCATTGACAGGTGTGAAGGACTCAGCAGGGCCTGGATCTCCACCAGGATGGGGCGAGTACCTTCCATACACGGAACGACTACAGATCCCGGAACCGCCTTTGGCCTTTGACCAAGGAAGACCTCAGAGGGATTGGGAACTTGTTTCAGCCCGGCCTCAGTCATCTCAAAGACACCTATCTCATGAGTTGGACCGTAACGGTTTTTTACAGTCCTCAGAAGCCGGAAGGTGTGGCTCCGATCCCCTTCAAAATACAATACAGTGTCCACCAGATGTTCAAGTACCCTGGGGCCTGCTATGGCCCCTTCCTTTGTCACATGGCCCACAAGTATCGTTGGCACGCCCCTGGACTTGGCAAGCTGCATGAGCCGTGCAGTGGCCTCCCGGACTTGGGCCACGCTCCCGGGAGCCGACAATATCTCGCCGCAGAGCAGAGTCTGTATGGAATCAACAGCCAGGACAGAAGGACCCTGTTCCTCCACCATCTTAATAATCCGATCAATTTCCGACTCACACGCGACCCACAGACTCTCTGGGATCTTTCCCAACCGCTCAGACCTCATCCTGATCTGAGCCAATGATTCTTCTCCACTGACATATAGGACTTTCTTTTGATTTTGATTAGAGGCCAGACGGCAAAGTATCTGCAGCAGCAATGTAGACTTACCTATGCCAGGCTCTCCGGCTAACAGCACCAGGCTGCCCGGCACCAGCCCTCCGCCAAGCACCCGGTCCATTTCATTCATCCCAATGAAAATTCTGGCATCATCAACGTCTGCAGATACTTCCAGCAGGGGTAAAGGAGCAGATTGACTCACCGCGAAAAGACTTCGGCCTTTTCTAACAGGAGTATTTACAGGCTCGTCCACCATTGTATGCCATGCTCCGCATCCGGGACAACGGCCAAGCCACTTGGCCGAAGTCTGGCCGCATGACCGGCACACATAGACTATTTTGGTATCTTTATCTCTGCTCAATTCCCCAATCCCTCAATTATCTGATGGTATGGTAATGTAATCTGAACAATTATGCCGCTGCCTTCGCGGTCGCTGAAACTAATCTCACCACCCATAGCCTCTAATAAACGACCTACTATAGCAAGCCCCAGTCCGGTACCTTTTGCCTTGGTAGTAACAAAAGGCTCAAAAAGACGATTCTTCACGTCTAAAGACAACCCAGGGCCGTTGTCCTCTACTGTAAGCATCAAAACAGGGCCACTGGATTTCATGCTGAACCAGACCTCGCCTCCCTTGATTTCACTCACTGCGTCAATGGCATTTTGTACCAGATTAAAAACTACTTGCATCAATTTTTCTCTGTCAAGACGCAGTTCCAATTTTTCACATGACGTGTGAAACTTCACGTCACCTCTTAAAGTAGCAATTCTCCTTTTAATCTCCTGACAAAACTTCTCAGTATCAAACTTTTCTTCATTGAGATTAGCAGGCCTTGCATAAGTGAGGAGATCAGCAGTCAAACGCTCAAGCCTCCTGGATTCTTCCACAATGACGGAAAAATCCGCCCTTTCATCAGGATCTGTTGTACTCTCCAAGTAAAACTGAGCAAAACCCTTTATACTGCTCAATGGATTTCGTATCTCGTGTGCCAGGACTGCGGCCATCTCACCCAAGGCCGCCATTCGCTCCTGTTTACGCAGCCTGGCCTCCAGACGATAATTTCTGCGCCATGCCCAGAGAAAAAAGAACGTCAGCACCCATAAGGTAGTAAGGGAAAGTCCTATTAAAACAAGTTGAAAATTGGCCTTCCTTAGAATTGTCCGGGCCGGATATGGATGAAGAGAAACTCTCAGGCAGTAGGCCCTGGCGTTTTCAATAGGCTCAAATTCCTCCATCGCGCGAGACTGTTCAAGATCAATATTATTCTCACTGCCGCTATTGCTCTGTTCAGAGAGGTGAAGGTGCAGAGGAAAATCCAGAACAAATACCTCTTCTCCAGTTGCAAGGGTAGAAAAATGGATCTTTGGCCGTTTCTCCAAAATCACTCTTTCTACATCAGAATCAATCCGGCTTCTTCCCACCATTAGAGGATTGGAATGGAGCAACACAGTACCATCCTGATCATAAAGGACCAGAAAGGCAAGGTCATCCCATCTGTCAGTAGCTACAAGTTCGGGGAAAAGTTCGTTCCTGAGACCGATCCTTTCCAAGGTAAAGCCCAGGCTTACAGCTATGTCCACTGCCCGGTTCTCAAGCAGATTCTTCGATCCCTCTACGGATATCCGATAGATGCCCACAGCGCTGATTAATGCCACCACAGAGAAGAGCAACAATATTATGAATGCAGACACCAGATAACCCACGGAAAAAGTGCTCTTAGGCTGCTTTTCCCTAAAATATGAATTCATAAAGTAGTAAACTCCAGCGATTTAAGGCGCAATTGCAATAAAAATATATTTTACTATATAGTGCTTGAACGAAAACCCCCTATTTTGTTTTCTCAATTTGGGTCAAAGACAATTATTCAAAATTTAGAATTCAATATTATGTCTGAACTGCCTTTTTGTTCAGACATAATATGGGTTGTTTTGTGATAAGCATAATAAATGTTAAGGAACTGTCCGCAAATAACTTGAACATCTTGCGACCGTCTTTGAGCCGACTTTGGCCGATCCTCAATCACAAAATCCTCAACATAACACTGCTATGCCTGCGGTTTTGCTCAATCGGATCGGCCAAATTCAACACAAATCCAAACACAATATTGTCCAACTTATTTGCGGACAGTTCCTAAGGGGCAGGAAAACCATGAGATACTCACAGGCCAAGCAAGGAAGAACTTTTATTATTCGTCTTGAAGATGGAGATATTGTTCACGAGGAAATTGAAAAATTTGCCCGTGAAAAATCTATTAAAGCAGCAGCTTTAATCATTCTTGGCGGCGCAGACAAAGGTAGTAAACTTATAGTGGGCCCTGAACATGGACGCAGAGAACCAATTATTCCCATGGAACATATTCTTGACAATGTCCACGAGATAGCCGGGACAGGAACTATTTTCCCCGATGAAAAAGGTAAACCTGTATTACATATGCATATAGCCTGTGGAAGAAAAACATCCTCAGCAACAGGATGCGTTCGCAAAGGTGTGAAGGTATGGCATATAATGGAGGTAATATTATTTGAATTAGTTGACACAACAGCAGTTCGTGCTTTCGAGCCAACTACAGGATTTGAATTACTAAAGCCCTAACCCGGACAAGCCGGAATAGTGCCTTAAGTGAACTCAATTAGTGTAATACTCCAGGGCCTCCGGCAACAAATCCCGAATTTTTGCAATACGATCGTAATCGGTTGGGTGAGTAGAAAGAAATGAAGGGGGAGAGGAGGCGGACTTTCCCTTGGAAAGGCGTTCCCAAAACCCTAAAGCACCTATGGGATCATATCCCGCCTTTGCCATCAAAATAAGCCCTATATGGTCTGCTTCATATTCCTGGGTACGGCTGTATGGCAATATCACGCCTATGTTTGCCGCCAATCCGTATGCGCAATCAAATGCCCTTAGCGTATTGGACGACTGGGTCCTGATGGCTGTCTGCATAGCCGTTTCCCCCAGTTGGGCCAAAAGAGTCAGGCTCATTCTTTCCGCCCCGTGTCGAGCCATGGCATGTGCAACCTCATGGCCGATCACAGTGGCCAGGCCGGTTTCATCCTCTGTATATTTCAGAATACCTGTATACACAAATACCTTGCCTCCGGGAAGACAAAAGGCATTGGCCACCTTGTCATTTTCTATGAGCGTGAATTCCCAACCGAAATCCGGTCTTCGGGCCGCGTTTGCAATCCTCCATCCCACTGTCTGCAGCATCTGATTCAAGACCTGATCCTGGCTGACCCTCTCTTTTTGAAGGATGTTTTCATAGGCATTGAGCCCCAGGGACCTTTCCTGCTCCGGACTAACCAGCATTAACTGGGACCTTCCTGTGACTGGAGCCTGGGAGCAGGCATACAGGAAGCAACAGAAAAACAGGGTCAACACAGACATGCTTTTGCTGAAAAAACCCCATCTATGGCGCACAATAAATGTTGAATTTTGAATCTTGAATCTTGAATTAAGGTAAAGGTATATGTCTTTTAAATCTTCTTCCACAATTCACCATTCACCATTCAGCATTTTCTATAAAGGGATGCATCTCAGGCTTTTTGAACGGAATCATATTTCAGGCTTTTGGCAGTGTAATCAGACATATAATAGTTGCTGATTGGCTGCGAACAAACATATTAAGTCAGTGATCAATTGTTTCTTCATTCACTTCCACCTCAAGCTCGAAAAAACTGGTACCGCAATCGTAGCATTTAACATCTATGCTATTCTCCTCCTGTAATGAAACGTATATCTCATCACATCCGCAGGAGCACGGAGTTTCTATTGACTCTTTTATAACTTTTTTAATAGAAGAATAAAGCGTGGCCGGTATATCCGGATCATATACTATTTTCACTTTGTAGCCTCCAAAAAATGCGCCGAACAAGAGCAATAACTGTCAGCAAGTGCGCATTTGTCCTGCATCATACCAACGCGATTAGAGAATTGTAAAGGATTTTGATGCTATTTTTGACAAAATATAGGGCCACGGCCAGGCATTAGCATTGGAGGTGATTTCACTGGATATTTCATATAAGATACAGGCAGCAAGCACCGAGTAGGCTATTCGTCATACAATTACTGTCATTGGTCTGAAGATTCTTTCATAGAGCAACTA
>Ga0209121_10005682_pt1 | contig 11204 bp, 9 predicted proteins | sample Cruoilmetagenom3_FD_187292 | JGI IMG/M metagenome (GOLD analysis project Ga0209121, IMG submission 187292) | Oil polluted marine microbial communities from Coal Oil Point, Santa Barbara, California, USA - Sample 3 (SPAdes) (version 2) | ecosystem: Environmental > Aquatic > Marine > Oil seeps ...
CTCTTATTCCCGCCCTATGCCTGACTAGATTTTGCTGCACGTTGTTTCCAGTTCGGATTAAATTGAGGGCTCGGTGATGGTAGACAAACGCAGAATATTCAGGGTGGGCCTGACGCTGATCGCCGCTGCTGCAACTGGTCATATCATGCAAAGCGGCGGCGCATTTGCCGCAAGAACAGATTTTTTTCCACCCGATGCTAAACGGGTTCAAACAGACCAAAGCCATTTTGATATTGTCGCGGCATTGCCGACGCCGCCGGTGGATGTCGTTGGGCCAGAGAAACTGGTAACACCCGTGCCCCGGGTCGAAGGCCGGATCGTGGCCGCAGTTTCATTTCAAATCGAAGACGGCTCCCTGACGGATGCGCCGACCCCGTCGTTTCTTGCGTCGTCCTGCGAGGCGACCCTTGCAGCGACCAGTTCGGCCGGCGCGATGGTTGACGTGACGCTGACCGCGCCCTGCAATCCGAACGAGCGGATCCTTGTAAAACACGCAGGTTTGGAGTTTTCTGACATCACTGGCCAAGACGGAGCCTATTTCGTTTCAGTACCGGCAATGAACAACTACGACGCCATTTCGGTTACATTTGCCAATGGCAATTCCGTCAAAGCCAGGCCGGTGGCACCGTCGCTGGAACGTTACGAGCGCGTCGCCATTTCCTGGCAGGGGGGTGGCATAATGCACATCCACGCCTTGGAATTCGGAGCTCAGTTTGGGGATTTGGGCCATGTCTGGGCCGGTTTCCCCGGTACTTTTGACCCAGTTGGTCCGCTCAATGGTGGGTTTCTTACATCCTTGGGCAACCCGGATGTCGTGGGCCCGATATTGGCCGAGGTCTATTCCTTTCCCGCCGGGCGCAGCCATGAAGACGGCGCTGTTCGTCTGAGCGTTGAGGCAGAGGTGACCGATACGACCTGTGGCAAAGAGATTTTCGGGCAAACGCACCAGATGTCAGGCGGCGGCGTGGTTAATAGCACACAAATTGAGCTGACAATTCCTGCCTGTGACAATATTGGTGGCTTTCTGGTGTTGAAAAATCTGCTGCAAGACCTGAAGATCGCCCGCAACTGACCAGCCACAAGGTGGGGTGTGCATGATCTCGATTCGGACAGCGTTTGCTGCTGTCCTTTTTCATTTAATTTTGGCCGCTTCTGCCAGCGCCCAGGATGTGACTCTGACATCGCGCGATGGCAGCGTGGAAATCGCTGGCACGCTTCTGGGTTATGATGGCGAGTTTTACCGGGTCGATTCCGACTATGGCGTGCTGACTGTGGACGGCACGGGCGTGCTTTGTGCCGGGCCGGGCTGTCCGGATCTGGCGGCATTCGTTGCCAATATCGCGGTATCCGGCGCCGGGACAATCGCAAACCAGTTGATGCCGTCATTGCTAGAGGCATTTGCCCGCCATCAGGGATATACCGCACAGCGGCTTGTCACCAGCGACGCGGAATTTTCCTATGTTCTGAATGAAAGCGATACTGGCCGAACGGCGGCGCGTTTTACCATCCGGGTCACGACCAGCGATGAAGGATTTGCCGATCTCTTGTCAGACGAGGCCGACATCGCGATGTCCCTGCGCGAAGTCCTGCCCGAGGAAGTTACCCGTGGGATCGAAGCGGGGCTGGGGCGGTTAAGTTCGCCCGCGCAGAACCGTGTCGTTGCCTTGGATGCGCTGGTGCCGGTGGTTTCGCCGCGCAATTCGGTGCTCGAAATCTCGCCGGAAGAATTGTCACAAGTGTTCAGCGGAGAGATTTCCAACTGGCAAGAGCTTGGCGGTATCGATGCGCCGATCGTGCTGCATGCACCTGATCAGAAATCCAGCATCCTGAACGTGTTTCTTGAAACAATCGTGCTGCCGGCCGGGCGACATCTGTCGGCGAATGTGCAGCGCCACAGGACCAACAGCGAACTGGTCGATGCGGTTGCCCGCGACCCATTCGCAGTCGGGTTATCGACGTTGTCGGGACCGGGAAATGCCCGCGCACTGACACTGACGGGGGGATGTGGGTTTCGTTCTGGTGCCGTGCCAGAGGCGCTGAAATCAGAAGATTACCCGCTGACCGCACCGCTGTTTTTGTATCTAAAGGGCCGCCGTTTGCCCGCAGTCGGTCGTGAGTTTATGCGGTTTACCCAGTCGCCAGCGGCACAGATTGCCGTACTGCGGGCAGGGTTTGTGGATCAGGGAATTGCGCGCACGCCGGTGCGGCGGCAAGGCGAGCGTCTGGCAAATGCAATTCGAAATGCCGGGCCGGAAATTGGTCTGACCGAGTTGAAGCGTCTGGTTGCGGCGCTGGACGGGTCGCGGCGTTTGTCGGTTACATTTCGGTTTGACGACGGGGCTTCTACACTGGATGCGCAGTCGCGTTCGAATGTCATCCTTTTGGCACGGGCGCTGGAAACCGGAACCATTGGTGCGAATGAACTGACGTTTGTCGGTTTCAGCGACGGGCTGGGTGCTGCCGGGGCGAACAAGCGACTGTCACGACAACGGGCGGCCTCGGTCAGGCAGGCCGTTCTGCAAGAAGCGACCACAGCCGATCTTGGGCGCACTTCGCTGACTGTTGACGGCTTTGGCGAGGCGATGCCGATGGCTTGTGATGATACCGAATGGGGACGGCAGGTGAACCGGCGCGTCGAAATCTGGTCACGCTAGTTATCCAAGATAGCCGGCCGAGCGAAAACTAAGTTCGGTCGATTTTCCGATTATCAGGTGGTCGTGCAGGGTTAGGTTAAGGGCCATGCAGGCGGAATTGACCTGGTCGGTCATGGTGATGTCTGACTGCGAAGGTGTCGGATCGCCCGAGGGGTGGTTGTGCACCAGGATCAGTGCCGAGGCGTTTAGTTCCAGCGCACGTTTGACAACCTCGCGCGGATAGACTGGCACGTGATCGACGGTTCCCTTGGCCTGTTCCTCATCCGCGATAAGCACATTCTTCTTGTCCAGAAAAAGGACGCGAAACTGTTCCGTTTCGCGGTGGGCCATGGTGGTGTGGCAATAGTCCAGCAAGCTGTCCCAACTGGAAAGCACATGGGTTTGCAGAACCCGCGAACGGGCCAGGCGGTGGGCCGCTGCCTCGATTAATTTCAGCTCGAAAATGACCATAGGACCGATGCCTGGAACTTCGGTCAGCCGTTCTGGTGGGGCCGCAAGAACGCGATTGAAGTCACCGAAAGTTTTCAACAGGTCATGGGCCAGCGGTTTCACATCCTGACGCGCAATTGCACGGAACAGGATGAGTTCGAGCATTTCATAATCGGGGATCGCGGCAGCACCGCCATTGGTAAACCGGGCGCGCAGTCGTTTTCGATGCTCCTTAATGTAGGATGGAAGCCGAGCGGGTTTTTGCACCGGGCGCTCGACATCGCCAAACAACGATTGCGGCATTTCGGAAAACTGAGGCGGGCTGTCGCGGGTCATGCCTTAGGCTGCGACGAATAGATAAATTTTGGGTAAAGTTGCCCGGATTTAGTTCAGCTTTTCATGCTGTCCCAAAAGTTTTTCACGGTTGAGAAGAATGATGAGCTTTCAGGATTGTTTTCTTCGCTCAGGGTGTCGAATTCGCCCAAAATTTCTTTTTGCCGGGCGGTCAGGTTGACTGGTGTTTCCACCGCCAATTCGATCAGCATGTCGCCATGGCCACCGCCGCGCAAGGGTGGCATGCCCTTGGATCGCAGGCGCATCTGGCGACCTGACTGGCTGCCGGCAGGGATTTTTACCCGGCTTCGCCCGCCGTCAATTGTTGGCACTTCGATATCACCGCCAAGGGCGGCTGATGCAACGCTGACTGGGACACGGCAAAACAAATGTGCGCCATCGCGCTGGAATATCGAGTGGGGTGAAACCTCGATAAAGATATACAGATCACCTGTCGGACCGCCGCGCATTCCGGCTTCGCCCTCGCCGGCAAGGCGGATTTTAGTGCCGGTTTCGACGCCCGCAGGGATGTTGACCGACAGCGAGCGGTCTTTTTCAGTGCGACCGGCACCGCCGCAGGTTTTGCAGGGGTTTTTGATGATCTGGCCCATGCCGGAACAGGTCGGGCAGGTGCGTTCGACAGTAAAGAAACCTTGTTGCGCACGCACTTTTCCATGACCGGAACATGTGGGGCAGGTCTGTGGTTCGGTGCCGTCTTCGGCGCCGGTGCCATCGCACCCGTCACAGGATACCGATGTAGGAACATTGATGGATTTTTGAGTGCCTGAATAGGCAGCTTCAAGCGAGATACGCAGGTTATAACGCAGGTCAGAACCACGCGTTGCGCGTTGTTGTCCACCGCCGCGCCCGCCACCCATCATATCGCCGAACAGATCGTCGAATACGTCCGAGAACGCGCTGGCAAAATCGCCCTGACCACCGCCACGCTGTCCGCCACCCATACCACCTTCGAAGGCGGCGTGACCAAAGCGGTCGTAGGCTGCTTTCTTGTCGGGGTCTTTCAGCGCCTCATAGGCTTCGTTCACTTCTTTGAACTGCTCTTCGGCGTTTGGGTTGTCGGAATTTCGATCCGGATGCAGTGCCTTGGCCTTTGTGCGGTATGCCTTTTTAAGCTGGTCCGCCGACGCAGATTTTTCCGCCCCGAGCACATCGTAGTAATCGCGCTTTGCCATCAATTAAGTCCTTTCGGAAACGCCACAGCCAGCCCGGATAAGGCCGGGCTGGCTGCTGATACGTTTATCCGTTTACGAGCGCTTTTCGTCGTCCAGATCTTCAAAGTCGGCATCGACGATATCGTCATCAACGCTGGTGGGTTCATCTTCGCCACCCTCGTCGCCTTCGCCTGCTTCGGCTTGCTGGGCTTTATAGATCGCTTCACCCAGTTTCATTGAAGATTCGGTAACGTTCTGGATGCCGGATTTGATTTTGCCAGCGTCTTCGCTTTCAAGCTGTTCCTGCAGGTTTGCAATTGCCATCTCGATCACTTCGATCGTGGTTGGGTCAACCTTATCCTTATGCTCTTCCATTGATTTTTCAGTCGAGTGGATAAGGCTTTCGGCGTGGTTTTTGGCTTCGACCAGCTCTTTGCGGTCTTTGTCTGCGTCGGCGTTAGCTTCGGCGTCCTTGACCATTTGGTTGATCTCATCATCGGACAGACCACCTGAGGCCTGAATGGTGATTGCCTGCTCTTTGCCGGTGCCTTTGTCTTTGGCGCCCACTTCAACGATGCCGTTGGCGTCGATGTCGAAGGTCACCTCAATCTGGGGCATTCCGCGTGGTGCGGGCGGAATTTCTTCGAGATTGAACTGGCCCAGCAGTTTGTTGTCGGCGGCCATTTCACGCTCGCCCTGAAAGACGCGCAGGGTTACAGCGCTTTGGCTGTCTTCGGCTGTCGAGAAGATTTGTGATTTCTTCGTTGGGATCGTGGTGTTGCGGTCGATCAGGCGGGTAAAGACACCACCAAGCGTTTCGATGCCAAGTGACAGGGGTGTCACGTCGAGCAGCACCACATCTTTGACGTCGCCTTGCAGGATACCGGCCTGAATGGCGGCGCCCATGGCAACGACTTCATCCGGGTTCACACCCTTATGGGGCTCTTTGCCGAAGAATTTGCTGACTTCTTCTGTGACGCGGGGCATCCGGGTCATCCCGCCAACCATAACAATCTCGTCGATGTCACCAACTGACAGACCAGCATCTTTCAGCGCTGCCTGACAGGGTTTAATCGATGACTTTATCAGGTCACTAACAAGGCTTTCCAGCTTGGCGCGGGTCAGCTTCATCACCATGTGCAGCGGCTGACCACCCTTTGGGTCCATGCTGATAAAGGGCTGGTTAATTTCGGTTTGTTGGCTGGAGCTGAGTTCGATCTTGGCTTTTTCGGCGGCTTCCTTCAGGCGCTGAAGGGCCATCTTGTCTTTGGCCAGATCAACACCGGTTTCTTTTTTGAATTCGGTGGCCAGATAGTTGACGATCCGCATGTCGAAATCTTCACCACCAAGGAAGGTGTCACCATTGGTTGACTTAACTTCAAACAAGCCATCGTCGATTTCCAGAATGGTGATGTCGAATGTGCCGCCGCCAAGGTCATAAACTGCGATGGTTCTGGTTTCTTTCTTGTCCAGACCATAGGCCAGCGCCGCCGCGGTCGGCTCGTTAATAATGCGCAACACTTCAAGGCCAGCGATTTTGCCGGCGTCTTTGGTGGCCTGACGCTGAGCGTCGTTGAAATACGCGGGAACCGTAATGACGGCCTGAGTAACGTCTTCGCCCAGATAGCTTTCGGCAGTTTCTTTCATTTTTTGCAGAATGAACGCCGAGATTTGGCTAGGGCTGTATTTTTCACCCGATGCCTGCACCCAAGCATCGCCATTGCCGCCATCGACGATGTTGAAGGGAAAATGCTTTTTGTCTTTTTCCAGTTTGGGGTCGCCGAACGAGCGCCCGATCAGACGTTTTACGGCAAAAACAGTGTTTTCCGGATTGGTGACGGCTTGCCGTTTGGCGGGCTGGCCGACAAGGCGTTCGCTGTCGGTGAAGGCGACAATCGATGGGGTCGTGCGTGCGCCCTCGACGTTTTCTATGACGCGCGGTTGCGCACCATCCATAATGGCGACGCAGGAGTTTGTTGTCCCAAGGTCGATTCCAATGACTTTAGCCATGCTCAAAATCCTCTTCTAGGCGATTTCAACGAAAACGAGCCCGTTCTGGCACCCTTTTCCGATTTATATTTCTGGTCAGGACAAAGCCCTGATCCGGGTTCCGGGCGTATATAGGTAGCGGTGCGTGGTGCTGCAACCTTTGCAGGGTCAAGAAACACACAAAAAAGTGAGTCTTTTCGGAGTTGTGTGGCTGAATGCGGTTTAGTTGCGCGCACCCCAGCTTTGAGATGCATGTTTGCGGGTATGAAATTCACCCATCAGCCCGATCATTATCAGCACAAGACTGACATAAAGCACATACTGATAGGACGAATTATGTGGCGTGTAGTTCACGAAAACATAGCCACGTTCCTGATCAATGGCATGAAACAGTGGATTCCAGTTGAACATTGCCAGCATCTGCGGTGTCAGCGTATTTGCCACAAACATTTTTCCCGAGGCTATCATATTGGCGCGCGCATAGACCGTGGACGCGATAGTAACAAAACCGGGGGCCCAGGGTTTGGCCGCGAGCAGGATCATCCCGACTGCGACACCGGAAAACCAAGCCAGCAGGAACATCGCCATTGCGCCGACCGGGTTGGCGATCGTGAACCCGCCCACCACCGTGTAGTAAATCAGCAGAATGACGAAAGCAGAAAGCAGCTGGATATAAAGCGAGGAGAGTGCCGCAGAGGAAATCGAGACGACTGTGTTCATCGGTGCATGTTGCATCATCGGCGCAGTCGGGCCTTCGGCGCCGACGACGGAACCCATTGCTTTGGTATGGGTCATGAACAGAAAAATCCCAGACATCACATAAAGCAGAAAATCACCCCGAAGGGCCGCGCCGCGCAGCCCGAGGACTGAGAACATCAGATAAAAAATTGCGACAAACAGCATCGCCTGCGAGATATTCGTCATCAGTCCGATGAACGCATTTCCGTGCGATTTGCGAATATGGCGAACCGTGGCATTAAAAATCAGCTCTGCCAAATTGATGGCGTAGCCCAAATTACTTCGTGGTGTTTGTGCCTGAAACATCTGCCGCCAGTTCTGCCTGTAACCCGATCCCTTGTTTATCGCAGGGATTTCTTGCCGTTTTGCTACCATGACAGCATAAAAGGAAAAACGCCCCGGCACAACGCTGTGGGTTAATGGTGTGTGATTAGGAGAGCGGATTGGACTTTGAGAAACTTACCGTGGTTATGCGGCGTCTTGCGCTGGAAGCGGGCGAACGGATTATGGAGATATATAATTCAGACGATTTTGACGTTCGTTCGAAATCTGATGATAGTCCCGTCACGGCTGCGGATGAGGCCGCGGATGCGCTGATTTCCGCCGGTCTGCGGGCAGAGTTTCCGCAAGTTACGCTGATTACCGAGGAACAGGGCGATACCCATTCCGACATGGCCGAGGAATTTTTGATCGTTGATCCGCTCGACGGGACTAAGGAATTCGTCAAACGGCGTGGTGATTTCACCGTGAATATCGCGCTGGTTCAGGGGGGTGTTCCGGTTCGCGGTGTCGTTTATGCGCCTGCAAAGGGGCGTATGTTTTACACCGATGCCACCGGGCAGTCGGTCGAAGAAACCGGACCGCTTGATCCCTCCGTGCCCGGAACAACGTCGCCGATCCGTGTGTCGACACCTGACAATGCGGGATTGTTGCTGGTTGCTTCAAAATCGCACCGCGATCAGGCGACGGAAGATTACATTTCCAAATATGCCTGTGCCGACACCAAAAGTGCGGGGTCTTCATTAAAGTTCTGTCTGGTCGCGACGGGCGAGGCGGATATCTATCCGCGCGTCGGGCGGACGATGGAATGGGATACGGCGGCAGGTCACGCAGTGTTGGCCGGCGCGGGTGGCCGTGTTGTGCGGTTCGACGACCATTCGTCCCTAACATATGGCAAGGCGGGGTATGAAAACCCGTTTTTCATCGCCTATGCGCCGGGCGTTGATCTGAAGCCCGCATAATGGGGGTGTTGATTGTCATACCTGCGCGGTTCGCATCCACGCGCTACCCGGGAAAACCGCTTGTCGAACTGTCCGGTGCAACCGGTATTTCCAAAAGCCTGATCCGGCGGTCGTGGGACGCTGCGATGCAGGTCAGTGGTGTTGATCGGGTCGTTGTTGCAACCGATGACGAGCGTATCCGTCAGGCCGCCAAGGCGTTTGGCGCCGAGGTAGTGATAACGTCTGACACTTGCGCCAATGGCACCGAGCGCTGCGCGGAAGTCGTTGAAATTTTGGATGAAAACTATCCGATAGTTGTTAATCTACAGGGCGACGCGCCACTGACGCCGCCGTGGTTTGTCGAAAGCCTGATCGCCGGCCTTGCAGGCGATCCGTCAGCAGAAATGGCAACGCCGGTTTTGCGTTGCGACGGGCGGGCGCTGAATGGGTTTCTGGAAGATCGGCGCGCCGGGCGCGTTGGCGGAACGACGGCCGTTTTTGGGGCCGAGCGAAATGCGCTCTATTTTTCCAAAGAAGTCATTCCGTTTACGTCCCGAACCTATGCCAATGACGACGCGACGCCGGTGTTCCATCATGTGGGTGTCTATGCTTACCGCCCCGAAAGCCTTGTTGCCTACCCCGGATGGAAAGCGGGGCCGCTGGAGGATCTGGAAGGGTTGGAACAATTGCGGTTTCTGGAGCAGGGGCGGCGGATTCTTTGCGTCGAAGTGGACGCCAAAGATCGCCAGTTCTGGGAGCTGAACAACCCCGAGGACGTGCCTCGGCTAGAGGCGATGATGGCCGACATGGGGATTGAATGACGGCACTTACGGCCTCGGTTGTGGTTGTCAGTCGTGGCCGTACGGCGCTGTTACTGCGCTGTTTGCGTTCACTTTCGCAGATGTATCACGCGGCCTTTGAGGTCGTCGTGGTTGCAGATGCTGTGGGGGCGCAGGCTGTGCAAAGCTCGGACCTGTCGGATCGGGTTAAGCTGGTTAAATTTGACGCGGCGAATATCTCGGCGGCGCGCAACCTTGGGCTTTCCCACGCCAGCGGGGATATCGTGGCCTTTATTGATGATGATGCCGTCGCCGAGCCTACATGGCTGTCGCATCTGATGCCTGCCTTTGAAAACCCGCAGGTTGATGCCGCCACCGGATTTGTTCGCGCCCGCAACGGGATTTCATTTCAGGCACGCGCAAGCACGATTGACGAAACTATGGGCGTGACGCTCTTGGATCTGGCGGATGCATCGAGCGAAATTTTCGTCGGCCGCCCCGGACGCGCAATCAAGACCGAAGGAACCAACTGCGCTTTTCGCATGTCGGCGCTGGAACAGATCGGCGGATTTGATCCTGCGTTTGAATATTTTTTGGATGAATCCGACCTGAACATTCGTCTGGCGCATGCGGGCAAGGCCACAGCCGTGGTTCCAATTGCGCAGGTTCATCACGCCACGGCAGCCTCGGAAAGACGCGCGTTCAGCCGGATGCCTGCGACTTTGTTTCAGGTTGGTGCAAGTGTTGCGGTTTTTCTGCGCAAACATGCTGGGTCCAAGGATCATAAACCGCATGTTGAAAACGCGGTTGCCACGCAACGCCGGCAGTTATTGCGCCATCTTGTAGCTGGCAACTGCGAACCACGCGATGTGGCGCGATTACTTGACACATTCAATGCGGGGATTGCTGCCGGATACGACCGCCCGATCAGTGACCCACCCCGTATAACGCCCGCTAGGGACAGCTTTCTGAATGCCGGAAAGGGATCTGGCTTGGCAAACCACCAAATCATTTCGGGCCGTCTGTTTCGCGCAAAGAGTTTGCGAAATTCTGCCCGTGCCGCCGCACGGTCAGGGGCTGTCGTGTCATTATATTTGTTCAGCAGAACTGCCCTGCGGCATCGGATTCTCTATCACCCGGACGGCTATTGGGAGCAAATCGGTGGGCTATATGGCCGGGCAAACCGGAACGAACGGCCCCCAACAAGAACCACTTTCGCAAAAAGGGTCAACAATGAGGCAAATCGTGTTGCACTGTTTCGGCGTCCTTATTAATCCGATGATTCTGACGTGACGAAACCAAAAAAACCGATTAGTTTTCATTCGATGGACATATTCGCGAATTACCACATTCGGAAACATTCCAAACTTGTTTGTAGTTGGTGCAAAAAATCTGAGGGACGAACATGAGGCGCAAAGTCACTAAGGCGATATTTCCCGTGGCGGGGCTGGGGACACGATTTTTGCCAGCAACGAAATCCATTCCTAAGGAAATCATGACGCTCGTCGACCGTCCGTTGATCCAATATGCAATTGACGAAGCACGCGCCGCTGGCATCAAAGATTTCATCTTTGTCACATCGCGCGGCAAGGGTGCATTGGAAGACTATTTCGATCATGCACCAGAGCTTGAGACTTCCCTGCGCAAGAAGGGAAAGAAAGAGCTGCTGAAAACGTTGAAAAGCACCAATATGGAAAGTGGTGCGATTGCGTATATTCGCCAACACCGGGCGCTGGGCCTGGGACATGCGGTTTGGTGCGCGCGTCGGCTGATTGCAAATGAACCATTTGCCGTGATCCTGCCTGACGACGTTATTGCGGCTGAAAAGCCATGCCTGCAACAGATGATCGAGGCCTATGAGGAAACCGGCGGGTCTATGGTTGCCGCAAT
>Ga0209121_10005684_pt1 | contig 11200 bp, 9 predicted proteins | sample Cruoilmetagenom3_FD_187292 | JGI IMG/M metagenome (GOLD analysis project Ga0209121, IMG submission 187292) | Oil polluted marine microbial communities from Coal Oil Point, Santa Barbara, California, USA - Sample 3 (SPAdes) (version 2) | ecosystem: Environmental > Aquatic > Marine > Oil seeps ...
TGCCTAAGCAATCTCATTTTCGCATTTATATCTGTCGTTCTCACTTTTAACTTTTTATTGTCAGTATGAGATTGCCATCCTTCCTTGCACTCAGGACAGGCTTAACTTCGGTTCAGGGCTCGCAATGACGGGATGCAAGATTTAATAAGTAAGTGTATCTCGTATTATATAACCCAATGGATTCACGGGTTTATTAATTATCCTCACCTCGTAATGAAGATGGGAGCCGGTTGCAAGTCCTGTCCTCCCCATTTTTGCAATAAGGTCTCCTCTCCTTACTTTCTCCCCTTTTTTAACAACAATCTTCTGAAGATGTCCGTATTTTGTCTTAAATCCATATCCATGGTCTATAGAAATATAATTACCATAACCTGCCAATCTACCAGCAAAATCAACCACACCATCTGCTGATGCATATATAGGTGTCCCCATATGATTTGCAATATCTACACCTTGATGAAATTCAATGGTTTTCCTTATTGGATGTCGTCTGTAACCAAATCGTGAAGATATATAGCCATGGGTGGGCCAGACAGAGGGGGTATGCCTTTTGAGGTCTACTACGGATATTAATTTTTCATAAATCTCATCATAGGATATTTTCTCAAGGTCAACAAGCCTTTCTGTAAAATTTGCATTCTTTACCACATCACTTACCACTCGATAAGATGCCTTATTCAATCTTCCTTTTAATGTATCGAGTGGTGAAGGACCACCTATACCTGCTACCCTCAAATCCCTTTCTAAAGAAGAAGCATCTATAGAAAATCTTAATCTATCATCGAAGGATGAATAGAAATCGAGCTGTTCACTAAGTCCATCTAAATCAGTATCCAATTTTTTAAGTGAATCAATATATCTTTGTTTGGTTATTTGCTGCTTTTTGTATTCTGAATATAGGGAATGTTTCTTCACACTACCAAGTGTAAGAAGAGAAGAGACTGAAAATATAAGAAAAATAAATCCCGTTAATATATATATATGAAGTGATTTAAGTGTTACTTGATGGACCGTATCCTTGGTCACAAAACTCCATGTCCAGCTAAATCTCTTAATTTTCATTATCTATATTATATATAGCAAAAAATTACCTATGTCAAGAAAAAATTGACTTTTCTACTTCCTTTTTTTCACCTTTTCTTGTTCCAAAGATAAAGATAATAGCTCCTGAAAGACTAACGAGCATCGTAATAATGAAATAAAGCAATGAAATAAGGATTGCCATAGACGATTCTACACCTGCAAGTTTAAATAGATAGACATATAAAAACTCCCTAATTCCAATCCCGTTAGGTGTTATAGGAATCATACTGCCAATATTAATTACAGGAATGAAAGCAAGGTAGTAATAGAATGGAATTCTACAAGAGAGTGCTCTGCCGATAAAGAAAACCATTGTAATTAGTATTAACTGATAGCAAAGTGATAAAAGAAGTGTTTTAACAACCACAATTTTTTTATTCTTATAATAGTATAATGCGTCGTATAGCCTTCTAACTTTATCCTTCAATTGTAAGATAAATCTTATTTTGAAAAACCAATTAAATATTCTAAAACTCTTCCGTTTTGGAAAGAACAAAATACCTAAAATAAAGAGTATCGTAAATATAACAAAACCAAGAAAAATGAAAATAATAAAACGGTTTTTCTTTAGAAAGGGGGGAAGAAAAAAGACGCCCAGTAAAAGAATAGCAAGTAATCCTATAACCTTTTCTGAAATAACAGATGCAAAACATTCCGCTTTTTTCCCATAACTATTGGACGCGTAAACTGCTCTTATCATATCGAGACCTATCAGGGTAGGAAGAAAATTATTGAAAAAAAAACCGATAAGATAGAAGGCAGTGGTTTTTGAGAATGGTATACTTACAGAATGGGTAGCAAGGAGAATTTTCCATCTGTACGAAATTACGAAAACAGCTATACTAAATAATAAAATAGAGAAAATAATGAAATGGGGTTCTGTACCTATAAGAATTGTCAGGATCTTATGGACATCTGTCTTCCAGAATAGAAAGACTAAAAGCCCCAAACCCACAATAATTCTCAATAGTGTAGAAATCCACTTTTTATATTTCACCTGAAACCCTTTTTTTTAGCAGTTTCATTATTCCACCTGCTGTTGTTTCCCAATCGAATTTCTTTGACCATTCAATACTATTATGCTGCATCCTATGTAGAAGTTCTTGTTCTTGGAGCAATTTACGCAAGGAAGCAACAAGTGCGTCAATATCCCCAAAAGGATAGAGCAATCCATTAAATCCGTTTTTGACAGAATCCCTTAATCCAGGAGAGTCTGCGGCTACCACTGGGGTTCCACAAGCATTACTTTCAATAACAGTTAAACCCCATCCTTCTTTGGAAGATGTATTTACAACAATCTCTGACTGCCCAAGTATTCTTATTTTTTCCGCCTCCGATACAAACCCTGCAAAATCCACTATATCTTTTATCATCAAGGATGAAACAATTGTTTTTAACGTGGGGAGATAATCACCATCCCCTACTATCTTGACCCTTAAAAAAGGAAATTCCTTTCTTAAAGAAGCAACTGCATAAAGGAAATGTTCAATACTCTTATATTTCTTAATTCTTCCCAGAAATGTAACCTGAAATGGGGTCTTTTTTTGCCCACCGGGTTTATATCTACTACAGTCAATCCCATTGTAGTGAATAAATACTCTATCATTCTTAATACCCGAATCAAGAAGATCCTTTTTTGTGCTACGAGAAACGACATCGAAAGGTATACTCCTATAAAATAAAGGTATAAGAGATTCCGTAATATAGACATAGAGTGCAAAAGGGAGAATAGTTTGATTGAAAATACTTTTACCGAAACGATGATGAAGAATAGCAAAAATTGGAATCTTCATAAAAAGAGGGGTAAAGAAGGGAATCTTGTTAAGGTCCTCGACAAGTATATCAATATGTTTCTGTCTTACAATTTTCTTTACGGTATAGGGCACAAGAAAATTAAAGTTGTCTCTCCCACCAATTCGAATTACCCGCATCCCATCCAGGGTTTCCTCTTTCCTTGCCCCAGGAAATCCACTTGCCAACAAGGTTACATTATTACCCCAATGGGAAATCCTTCTGAACACCTCATGAAGATGAACCTCTGCACCTCCAGCAAAAGGATTGAGTCTATCCTGCCAGTTCACAACAAGTATATTCATAAATCAGAAATTCAAAAAAACTTCAAAGGAGTTCAGCTACCATATCTTTTTTCTAACAATGGTCTCTTCCCTTTCTGGTCCCGTAGAAATAATTACTATATCCACATTAAGTATCTTTTTCAATGCTTTTATATAATCGATTGTTTTACGAGGAAGTGCTTCTATTTTTTTAATACCACGTATCTCTTCCGTCCATCCTTCCATTTCTACATAAACAGGTTTAACACGAGAAAGAATCCTCGTATCCGCAGGGAACGACGACAGTTTTTTCCCATCAGGAGATTTATAATCAACACACACCTTTATCTTCTTAAGTCCAGAAAGACAATCCAGTTTTGTAAGTGCAATACTATTTACACCATTTACTATACACCCATATTTAACCGCTACAGCATCGAACCAACCACATTTTCGAGGTCTCCCTGTTGTTGAACCAAATTCCTTGGCGTCTTTTCTAAAATCTTCCTCAAAATCCTCCTCAAATTCCGTTGGAAAAGCACCTTGTCCTACCCTTGTTGCATACGCCTTTGAAACACCAATTACCCTTTTGAGCCTTGATGCAGAAACACCAGCTCCACTGCAAATTCCCCCAACAGTAGGATGGCTCGAAGTAACATAAGGGTAAGTTCCAAGATCAACATCAAGGAGGTTACCCTGTGCTCCTTCAAAAAGTACCCTCTTCCCATTATCTATCTCTTCATTTAAAAATGAAACAGTATCAATAACAAAACCCTTTACTTTATCAGCAATGGTTAAAAAATCGCTTACCAGTGATGCTACATTAATTTCTTTACACATATCCTTTTTGGTCTTCAGGTTGAGTTCCAACAATTTTTTTAACTCTTCTGGATAAAAAAGATCAACAATCCTTACACCTGTTCTTGCATACTTATCCGTATAGGTTGGACCCACACCCCTAAAGGTTGTTCCTATCCTACTGGAGCCCATAGCACTCTCCATCCTTTTATCTATCTCTATATGAAAAGGAAATGTTATATGGGCACGTTCACTTATAAAGAGTCTTCCTCTTATATCCACCCCCTCTTTCTCGAGAAGGAGTATCTCTTCGTATAACTCTGTAAAGTCAACAACACAACCATTTCCAATTACACATATCGTCTTATCATTGAATATCCCAGATGGAATGAGATGAAGAGAAAGCGGTTTTCCTTTGTAAAAAACCGTATGTCCAGCATTTGTCCCTCCCTGGTAGCGGACAACGACATCCGCATCCTCACTGAGAAGGTCAACAATTTTACCTTTACCTTCATCCCCCCACAATAATCCAATAACGGCAAGAGTATTCATAAATAAAACCTCATATATGATTTGTTTGGTTCGCTGTAACGTTTAGCTCGTTAGTAATGTTTGAAATGATAATAACGATCAATTAGAAACTATCGAGATAACCAAGTTTTAATATACGATTAACCCCGTCATCTCCTGTTTCCAGAAGATTCCTCACATCAAATTCTATGGCAATATTCGGTGCAAAATAGCCTTTTACACCTAAATTGAGATAGCCATTTTCCTTGTATCTTTCTATACCTTCGTTCAAACCAAAATCATAATCAGCGAGAAAACTGTAAACATCTGTTATACTTTTCTCCAAGCCCAAAAAGAAATCAAGATTTCTATTGCCATCGGTCTGTTCAAGTGAATAATTAACTCCGCCATGAAAACTGAGATTCCCGATAAAGTCAAAATTTTTGCTGATAACACCGTAGAAACCTTTTGATTTTATCCTGTATCTTCCGGCAATTTGGGGTCCGTATCCCTGGGAAGAAAAACCAAGAGCGAAGGCAGGATATAGAAAACTCTCTTCGAGTAACCTGTATCTTACCTCTACACCAGGACTTTTGTAACCCTTTATCGCATTATAACCTATAATATGCTCACCACCATAACTTACTCCAATAGAAAAATTATCAAAAATTCCCACATAGATACCAGCGAGGATTCCACCTTCTGGCTCCATTCTTGCTCTCAGTTCGTATTGCCCTCTGTAGTAATTTCCGCAGGTTGGATTATCAACAAGTATAAAGAGTGGGTTCTCAAAAACTGCGAAAAGATTCTCTACAAAGAATAAAAATGGCAGCAAGAAGAAAATGAATACTTTTCTCATCGTTTACTCCTTTCCATCATCTAATTCATATCATAATAGTCTTTATCTGTCAATAGTTTTCTTTGAGACCCTCTTTCTAAAAATTTAGCAAATAGGATATTTTTAGTCTGCCTTGACACCGTTGAATTTTTTGCTTGACTTTGTTCCGCTTATAAGTTAATATGCGGGAAAGAAAGGAGTATGATATGAATGTAGAGTGTCCTAAATGTAAGAAAAAATATAAAGTAGATGAATCACTTATACCTTATGGAGGGGCATCTGTAAGATGTCCAAACTGTTCAAATATATTCACAATTTATAAAGAGCCGCTGGACATAAAACTCGAGCCCATACCAGAGGAGGTTACAGTACAACCAGAAAAGAGAGAACCAGAACCCATAAGAGAAATGGAAGCAGCGGCTTCAACTGTTACCGAACCCCCCACAGAGGTATCTGAAGCACCTGAGGATACTGCAATACCTTCCACTGAAGAAAGAACAAAACTTTGGGAAAAACTACAGCAAACATACGTTTCTGAAAAAAAGGAAAAGCCAGTCCCCCCTATTGTGGAAGAAAAAGCGACCCAGGTTATGGATGAATCGCTTATTTCATCCGAAGAGGAAAAAACCGAAGAAGCACCTCTTACTATGGAAGAACCCTTTGCTCCCCCTGCACAAGAAGAAATTACAGAAACACCCATCCTTGAACAAGAAGAAATTACAGAAGTTACTCCAACATTGGAAGAAACAACAGAGGCAAAACCCGAGATAATACCGACCGAAGAACCGGTTGAGGAAAAACCACTTACCGAAGAGGAAAAAGTAGAAAAAGAGGCGAAAAGACTTGCTCGCTCACTTGTAAAGGATATTCTACTTTACCACGCAGATAAGGTTGAAATAGGTTTAAGACAGGGAAATCTTGCTCAACTAATAGGAGATGAAATAAGAAAGTCATGGAAATTCTATAAAGACAATTTCCCGCTCGAAGCAACCGGTGGTGTAAACTATTTTAAGAATGCATTAAATGAAATAATTGGGAAAGGAAAACCTATCTTTAAGTAAATTCAGCCCTTTTCTGTCCAACCAGAGACTGTGAAAGACAGAAATGGAGTTACAGTATTAATATAGACATTAAAGAGGGAAAAAGGAGGACTTGTTAATGAAAAAAAACCTGAGATGGAAATTTATTTTTTTTCTTATTCTGTTTTTTGCTTCACTATGGCAGCTATCATATTCCTTCCGGTATTCCAGGATGTCAAATGAAGCAATTGCTAATCTTGAACCCGAGCAGAGGATAAAACTCGAAGAAAAAACTATACATCTCGGTTTGGACCTCAAAGGTGGTATGCATCTTGTACTCGAAGTTGATAAGTCAAAACTCTCAGACGAGGAAAAGAAAGGTGCTACTAACAGAGCACTTGAAATCATAAGAAACAGGATTGACCAGTTTGGGGTTTCAGAACCAACCATCGAAAAGCAGGGTTCTGATAGATTACTGATTCAATTACCAGGTGTTACCAATAGAAAAAGAGCGAAGGAGCTTATTGGTAAAACTGCCCTTCTTGAGTTCAGAATTCTTGAAAAGGAAGAGACAGTCAGGAATATCCTCACCAAACTCGATGAGTATATAGCAAAGATAGAAATAAATGATTCGTCAGCAATTGAATCCAATCCACTCCTTTCTAACATCGAATTTATAAATGGCGATTTCCTTGTGCTATCGAATTTTCAAAAACCTGTTGATGACTATCTAAAAAGAGAAGATATAAAGAAATCAATCCCTCTGGATAGAATATTCCTGTGGGGTAAAGCAAAAGAGGTAGAGGGTAGAAAGATGTTCCCCCTTTATCTTCTCCATTCTGAACCTGCCTTAACAGGTGCTGCAATTCTCTCTGCCGACGCTGGAATAGGAACATCGAACAATCCGATGGGTGCAAAGGTCGATTTGACTATGACAAGAAAGGCAAGGGCAAAATGGGCTGCAATAACAGGAGCGAATGTAGGAAGAAGGATTGCTATCGTCCTCGATGATATTGTCCAATCTGCACCCGTTGTCAGGGAACGTATCCCAAGTGGTCGCTCTGAAATTAGTATGCCAAATTCACCTATGGAAGAGTCAAAAGACCTTGCCCTCATTCTCAGAGCTGGTGCACTACCAGCACCTGTAAAAATCATCGAAGAACGTTCGGTTGGACCATCTCTTGGAGCAGATTCGATACGAAATGGAATTACTTCCATTATCATTGGAGGTACAATTATTATTCTCTTCATGCTCGTTTACTACGGTTTATCTGGTATGATAGCAGATTTTGCACTTTTTCTCAATCTTCTCTTTATTCTTGCTGCCCTTTCGGCATTCAGGTTTACCCTTTCACTGCCCGGCCTTGCCGGCATTGTGCTAACGGTTGGTGCTGCTGTCGATGCAAATGTTCTCATATTTGAAAGAATAAGGGAGGAATTAAGGTCTGGTAAAACGGTAGGTTCTGCTATCGATACAGGTTACGACAAGGCTTTCGTTACCATTCTTGATGCTAATCTTACCACATTCATTACAGCAATTATTCTATACTTCTTTGGAACGGGTCCTATCAAAGGATTTGCTGTAACCCTTGGCATAGGTATTATAGCAAACTTCTTTACTGCAATTGTGGTAACAAGAATGATATTTGACTTCGCTGTTTCTCAGTTAAAGATAAAAAGGATTTCTATATAGGAGATAAATATGATAAGGATACTCAAAGAAACAGATTTCGATTTTATCAAAGCAAGAAAAAAGGCTTTTATCCTCTCCCTTGCTCTTATAATCATTGGAATAATATTTTTATTCATACGGGGTGGATTAAACTATGGTATAGACTTTACGGGCGGGACACTGATTCAACTACATTTTGAGAAGCCCATTGCCACAGCCGAAATAAGAAATGCCCTCACTAAAACAGGTTTTAACAAGGTCCAGATTCAGAAATTTGGAACTGCAAACGATTTTCTCTTAAAAACAGTAGCGATTGAGACCTTTATAACGGATACTGTTGGTCCCGTTATAACGGATGCAAGTATTGAATTGGAAAAAGAGACAAAAAATCTTATTCTGAAAGCAACAGTTTCAGATAAAGCAACAGGCAATTCGGTAATCAGTTCTGTCCAGTTTTTTCTGGATTCCCTCGGAGAAGCAGGAAGTGGTATAGAAATGAGTGGTATTGACATCTTTGATACTGCTCGAGAACAGACAATTACAATAATCCCAGCATCGAATTGGGAAACAAACAAAGACCATATAGTATATATAAGGGCTAAGGACACAGGTGGAAATTGGGGCGAAACAAAGAAAATTAAGGTAACATTTTCGGAAAATGGTTTAATAATACCTGAGGAAGAATCCTCCAGTAAAGAAAAAAAACCTGTTTCAAAAGGGAAAACCATCCTTTCCGCAGGCGTTATGTTACAATCCAAATTAGAAGAAATTTTCCCCAACAATCCACCGAGATTGGATAGAGAAGAAATGGTTGGACCGGCTGTATCAAGAAATTTACAATGGAAAGCACTCTGGGTTGTTCTACTCGGGATGGTAGCAATTCTCATATATGTAAGTTTCAGATTTACATTCAGATTTGGTGTGGGTGCAGTTTTAGCACTATTTCACGATGTCTTTATAACGATCGGTATACTCTCTATTTTTGGAAAGGAATTTACTATACCAATAGTTGCTGGCATACTTACAATAGTTGGTTATTCAATCAACGATACCATTGTAATATCCGATAGAATAAGGGAAAATCTAAAACATTTAAGAAAAGAAAGTTTTGGAAAAATAGTTAACATAAGCATCAATCAGACACTGTCAAGAACTATTATTACTTCCCTTACAACATTCGTTGCCCTTCTCTCGTTGTTTATCTTCGGTGGGACAGTAATCCATGACTTTTCATTCACTCTCTTAATCGGTATTATCATAGGAACCTATTCTTCGGTTTTTGTAGTTGCTCCGATAGTTTACGAATGGGAAGTAAAAAATCCAACAAGAAAGAGGAAATAGGATGAGTAGAATAGAGAGAATTTTGGCACCTGGGAATATACTTTTTAGGGATGGTGACCCTCCCGATTCGGTCTATCTCATCAAAGAGGGCAATATAGAAATTTCAAAGGGAAAAGGTACCAAAAAAAAGATTCTTGCTATCTTGAAGGAAGGTGATTTTTTAGGTGAGATGGCAGTAATCGATGGTAGCCCACGCTCAGCAACAGCTACGGCAATTACCGACACAAAACTTCTAACACTTGATACAAAAGAGTTCAAAAAAGAAATAGAAGAAGACCCAATGATAGGTGCCCTCATTTTTACCCTTATAAAAAGGTTACGAAAGACGAATCAGAAACTCGCCGAATTCGAATAAACCCAAGGATTAGCCACAGCAGGCAAGATGATTTACCTATTGCGTATCCCCCTTTAACAACAGGTGAGCCATCCTGGCTCACAACCTTCATATTCATTGTGGAAGAAAAGCAATAAGAACACTCGCAATGACAGTCTTTTTAGGACTATATAACACAGTTGACTGAATATTTACCTATTTACAAAAATCCTCTCACAATAGATCCCAGATAGCATAACCGTAAAGACCTGCAAGGGTAAATAAAGGAATATAAAATCGGTTACCTTTCTTATCATCCTTTAACTCCCAGGTAGCATATCCGAGTGCAAGGCTTGAGGCTAAAAGAATAGAGCCAGTTTCTTTTCTTCCTTTAAGAAGGTGTCCTGCGCCTGGAATTACAAGAGAAGCAAAGACAGGTATCACATCTCTATGTTTGGAGTTTCTTAAGAATATCGGGATTTCCGTTTCATGAATATTCATCTGAACCCTATAGTTTTTTGTTGGAAACGCATAGATATCACTATCATCTGCCATTTCAAAATCAAGCATTCCGAGTTTAATCGCAATACCATTAGTTTTCCCAACTCTCCATCCTCCTTTATCTACAAATTCACCATTACGAAAAGAGAGAATATTACCGAATGTAATCTCCCACCCACTTGCCTCCCAGGTTTCATTCGATTTCTCCCCGGGTGATTTTACAAGGCAGGTAATCCAATCCTTTGTATATTTGATATTTACGAAACCACTTATCTTATATGCAGTTCTATTTTTTAACAATTCATCTGCTATGTAAATAGGTTCCAGACAGAACCCTTTTCTTATTAATTTCGGAAGAGAAGAGTCAAAAATCTTTGTCCCATCATTCTGATACGCAAAACCTATGGAGAGGAAAGGAATCTTTGGTGTTTTAAAAAGTATGCCTGTATCAAATGCAAATGAGTAATCATCACCGTAAGGGATATTTAAAACCTTCCTTACTATCTCTGGAGGCAATAAAAAAGAATATATATACTTTGTAGTTAACCCAAAACCAATGATATTCTTAAAACTGATACCATAAGAAACAGAGAATGCATAATCATAAGGAGTAAATGTGCCAATAGGGTCTCCATTCTCATCAACTACCTCACTTTCACCAGTAGAAAGATAATCGTATGCTATGCCGAAACTACCTGCTTTTTCCGAAATGGGATAAATAAAGCCGATATACTTATAATGCATATCAGGATATAAACCTTCAAGCCACTCGGGTTCGTCATTTCTTGAATCCCCTGTCATTACATAAGCCCAGGATTTTTGAAAGAGGTATGCCAAACCAGGTGGAGGAGAACTATTCATAATAGAAATATTTACCTTTCTATGGAATCCAAGTGCGGCTGGATTATAGTAACAGGCTGTTGCGTCACTACCGATGGAAACATATGCACCTCCCATCCCAACAGCCTCGGTCCCGGGAAAGATTGTCAAAAAGATAGCACCACACTGTGAAAAACTCCCATAACACGGTGTGATCAAAAAGGTTATATATAGTAAAAAAAAGTATATTTT
>Ga0209121_10005685_pt1 | contig 11200 bp, 9 predicted proteins | sample Cruoilmetagenom3_FD_187292 | JGI IMG/M metagenome (GOLD analysis project Ga0209121, IMG submission 187292) | Oil polluted marine microbial communities from Coal Oil Point, Santa Barbara, California, USA - Sample 3 (SPAdes) (version 2) | ecosystem: Environmental > Aquatic > Marine > Oil seeps ...
CTGATTTCCCATACACCGTTCGCGTTGTGTCCGAGATCACAGAATCCAACGGCTCGTCTTCCATGGCATCCGTTTGTGGTGGCTCCTTGTCCATGATGGACGCGGGTGTTCCCCTCAAAGCACCCGTTGCTGGTGTTGCGATGGGTCTGATCATGCAGGACGACGGCAAGTACGCTATTCTGTCCGACATCTTGGGTGACGAAGACCACCTCGGCGACATGGACTTCAAAGTTGCTGGTACAGAAGCAGGCATCACGTCCTTGCAGATGGACATCAAGATCGCAGGCATCACGCCAGCCATCATGAAAGAAGCCTTGGCTCAGGCCAAAGCGGGCCGCGTTCATATCCTCAATGAGATGAACAAAGCACTGTCTTCAGCGTCCGAGTTCTCCGAGCACGCACCACGCATCGAAACGATGCAGGTTCCAACGGATAAAATCCGCGAAGTGATCGGTTCTGGCGGTAAAGTCATCCGTGAAATCGTTGAAGTGTCCGGCGCTAAGGTCGACATCAACGACGAAGGCATCATCAAGATCGCGTCGCCAAACGGCGAAGCAATCAAGAAGGCCTACGACATGATCTGGTCCATCGTAGCCGAGCCTGAAGAGGGTATGGTTTACACGGGCACAGTCGTGAAGATCGTAGACTTCGGTGCATTCGTGAACTTCTTCGGCAAGAAAGACGGCCTCGTGCACGTTTCTCAGATCGAAAACCGTCGCCTGAACCACCCATCTGACGTTCTGAAAGAAGGTCAGGAAGTTAAAGTTAAGCTTCTGGGCTTCGATGACCGTGGCAAGGTTCGCCTGTCCATGAAGGTCGTTGATCAGGAAACTGGTGAAGAAATCAAAGAAGAGAAGAAGGAAGACTAAGGTCTTTCAGAACGCTCTAACAAAGGCCCCGATGGAAACGTCGGGGCCTTTTGCGTTTCACAGGTATGGAAAACCTGAACGAGTCGTGATCAGCCAAACCTTGCCCAACACCCCCAACGCAGGGCATATAGATCTTAGTTAGTGCATTTCTGGGGAACTTTAATGATTACGCGCCGCCATTTTCTGAACACAGCCGCTGCCACGGCTGGCCTTGCTGCCACATCTGTGAACGCACAGGGCTATCTCATTCCTGAACAGCAATTGCCGCGCATTGTCCGTCTCGACCGTGACTACGCACCCGGTGAAGTCCACGTTGAGCCAGGCAGCTTTAAACTCTACCTGATGCTCGGCCCAGGACTTGCGATGGAATATTCCGTTGGGATTGGCCGCGCGGGACTATACGAGTCCGGCGATTTCATCATTCAGGTCAAAAAAGAATGGCCAAGCTGGACACCGACACCTGACATGATTGCACGCAGCCCTGGATCCTACGCCCGATACGCGGATGGTATGGAGGGCGGCATCAACAACCCACTTGGTGCCCGCGCGCTGTACCTGTTCAAAGGTAACCGCGACACGTTCCTGCGTATCCACGGCACCAACGCGCCACGCACAATCGGCAGCGCTGTGTCCAACGGCTGCGTGCGCTTGGTGAACAGCCATATCTCGGATTTGTACAATCGCGTTCCGCTGAATACGCGCGCTGTACTGCACTAAAAGCCTGTAAAATCAGGCGTGATAAAAGGCCCCTGCATATCGCATGGGGCCTTTTTTGTGGATTTTCCCCTATGTGGAACGTTCAAATTTGATTCATTATCCCCGGCAACTGCTCAATCAATGGGTGGAAAAAGGAAAGGGAACATCATGAAGAAACCATTGGCCGAATTTATCGGCACATTCACACTCGTCCTACTGGGTTGCGGCGCTGCCGTAATCGCGGGCGCTGACGGAACCACCGGTATCGGCCTTGCAGGTATCAGCTTTGCTTTCGGCCTCGCGCTGATCGGCATGGCCTACGGCATCGGCCCAGTATCCGGTTGTCACATCAACCCCGCAGTGTCCTTGGGCGCTGTTGCGGCGGGTCGCATGACCATCAGCGAAGCGATCCCATACATGATTGCACAAGTCGCTGGCGCCATTGCAGGCGCATTCGTACTTTGGGTGATCGCATCTGGCAGCGCGGGCTACGAAGGTGGCATGGGCGCAAATGGCTGGGGGACCGGCTACCTAGGTGAATACAACATGACGTCTGCATTCGTATTCGAAGTCGTTGCGACGTTCCTGTTTATGGTCGTCATCCTTGGCGCAACTGGCAAAGGCGCACCAGCGGCTATGGCTGGTCTCGCGATTGGTCTTGCACTTGTTGTCATCCACCTTGTGGGCATCAACGTCACAGGCGTCTCTGTGAACCCTGCGCGTTCCATTGGGCCAGCTTTGTTTGCTGGTGGGTCCGCTCTTGCACAGCTTTGGTTGTTCATCGTTGCACCAATCATCGGCGCTGTTGCGGCTGGCGCCTTGTTCAAGTCCGGCTTGCTTGACGCCGACGACGCATAAGCGTGCACCTATAAAACGCAAAAGGCCCCGCCAATTGGACGGGGCCTTTTTAGTGTCGATCCGTTGATCTTACTTAGGCAGCTTTGCCATCCGCAGATACGGCAGTTTGGTATCAATGGAACCATACTTGGCAATCGCGTCTTCGTCAGACACGCCCATCGGCACAACAACATCCTGACCAAGCTGCCAGTTTGCCGGTGTCGCGACGTTTTCACGCGCCGCTGTCTGCAACCCATCCAAAGCGCGCAGAACTTCAGCAAAGTTACGGCCAACGTTCATCGGGTACGTCATGGACAACTTCAACTGTTTGTCTGGTCCAATGATGAACACGGAACGCACAGTCGCAGAATCCGCTGGCGTGCGACCATCGGGCATGTAGGCCTCGGCTGGCAGCATGTCGAATGCCTTTGCCATCGCCAAATCTGAATCAGCCACAATCGGGAAACCCGCCTTTGCGCCCCCAACAGCTTCGATATCATTTTTCCACTTTTTGTGTTCTTCAACACCGTCAATAGAAATGCCAAGAACCTTAGTCCCACGTGCTTCCCATTCATCAGCAAGCTGGGCAACAGCACCGAATTCGGTCGTGCAAACGGGTGTGAAATCTTTCGGATGGCTGAAAAGAACCGCCCAAGAATCGCCAACCCAATCGTGCAGGTTAATTATGCCGTGGTCCGTCTCGACATTCATGTTAGGGATCGTGTCGTTGATGCGCAGGCCCATATCAGGTCTCCTTTGTTGATTACGTTCTAGCTTCATATATGTCTGGGTAGCGAACAGTTCCAGCACTCAAGGATCGCCCTGCGACCATTCGCACCAATCGCACCAATCGAACCATCCGGTGGGATACAAAACGCCAATGCGCTTGCACCGCGGCAGCCTGAAATCGGACTGGTCCTAGACAGATAAACACCGCGCAGATAGGAACCTCTCATGTCTGAACGCGCTCCCTTCATCCCTACAACCGTTCACAAGCGTGACGAGTTCTCAGAAACGGTTTCCGGCCATCTAAAAGGGTTTGAGGACGCCAAACTGGTTCTGCGTAAACTCGACGGTGTACCCTTCTGGGCCAAACCCATTGCCAGCTTTCTTGCCCGCAAAGAGGTCCGTTCGTTGCGTATTGTGACTGGAATAAAGGGCACACCAGACCTGATCCGCGTCGATGATGAAGGCATCCTGCGCAGCTGGTCCGCAGGTATCCCATTGAACCTTGCCAAGCCTGACACAACAGAATTCTACAAAGACGCAAAGCGCATCTTGCGCGACATGCGGCGGCGCAATGTCACGCACAACGACCTCGCAAAGCCGCAAAATTGGCTGATGGCACCTGATGGGTCTGCCGCCGTAATCGACTTTCAGCTCGCTTCGGTGCATCGCCGCCGTGGTAAGCTGTTTCGCATCATGGGCTATGAGGACCTACGCCATTTGGTCAAGCAAAAGCGCCGCTATGCGCCCACGCTGCTCACGCCCGCCGAACACAAAATGCTTGCACGCAAGTCCCTTCCGACCAGTATTTGGATGGCCACGGGAAAGCGGGCGTACAACGCTATCACGCGCGGGCTGTTCAGCTGGTCGGACGGTGAGGGCACAGGCAACCGTATTGCGCAAGATGGCCCATCTATCACCGCAGAGCTTATGAAAAACAGTGCCGTCCATGGCGTATCACTCAGCCCATTCGCACTACCCGCCAAAGGCATGGGCATTTACGCATTCGTGCAAACTGACCTAGGCACACAAGACCTGCGCGCACTTATCCCTGAAACGCGCGTTGATCTGATCCAACCCGTCACAAACCTGCCCCGTACCGAGGTCTTGGAATTGATCGCGATGAACCGTCTGGATGAGCTTGAGATCGTACTAAACGCAGAACCGAACCTTCGCGCCGTAACCGATCCGATTGTTGCGGGTCGCCTGAACCTGACAGACCGCCGCCTCGACGGCGTCTAAAACGGCGCCTTTGCGCGAAACCGAACACCTTCACCGCCATCGGGATGACGGAGGCGCAATTCTTCGGAATGCAGCATAAGGCGGTCATAATTCAGCGCCTCACCCGTCGCATAGAACGGATCGCCTAGGATCGGGTGACCAAGGCTAAGCATATGCACACGGAGCTGATGGGAACGTCCGGTTTTCGGCATCATCCGAACACGGCTTTCGACCCCATCACTGCGCAAAACCTTCCAATCGGTCTGCGCGGCCTTCCCCGTTTCATGGCACACTTTTTGCAGCGGCCTGTTTTCCCAATCAACAATGAGCGGCAGGTCCACGGTGCCTGTTTTAGGCTCTAACGTGCCCCAAACACGGGCAACGTAGGTTTTCTTGGTCATGCGCTTTTCAAACTGCAATCCGATGTGGCGTTGGGCGTGCGGCGTCAACGCAAAGACCATCACACCACTCGTGTCACGGTCCAACCGATGGATCAGCAAAGCTTGGGGAAACGCCTCTTGGATGCGTGCAATCAGACAGTCCGCCAAATGCGGCCCCTTCCCCGGAACCGAAAGCAAACCACTTGGCTTATTCACGATCAGAATTTCATGATCGGCGTGAATCACCTCAAGCGGATCACTCGGCGGGTTGTATTCACTGCTCATCTGCGGCGCGACCGGAACATGGAATAGGTATACAGTCCCAGCGCAGCCCAGATCATCGGGAAGGCGACTGCCCGTGCATGCCCGAATGGTTCTTTGAAGACAAACACTGCAACCAACATGATCATCGTTGGCGCGATGTATTGCATAATCCCGATAGTCGTCAGTCGCAGCCCCTTCGCACCATTGGCATAGAGCATCAGCGGCACCGCCGTCACAATGCCGCACCCCACAAGCAACCACATATCAGGCGTAAACGGCACGAAATGTCCGCCCCCATTCAGCGATAACCAAATCAGATAAGCGATCGCAAACGGTGTCAGGATTAATACTTCAAGCAAGAAACCTTGGTTTGGGCCAATAGGCAGGGAGCGTTTGAAATAGGCGTAGAACCCCCAGCTTGTGGTGAGCGCCAGCGCAGGCCAAGGCAGGCTTCCGGTTTCAATTGCTAGCACCGCCACAGCCGCCGCCGCAATCGCCACAGCGACCCATTGCAGGCGTTTCAATCGCTCCCCGAGTAAAACCGATCCAAGAAGTATCGAGAACAGTGGATTGATGTAGTAGCCCAGCGCGGCATCCAGCGCGCGATCCACCGAAATCGTCCAGACGTAGACACCCCAGTTCACAGAAATTAGCGCCGCAGTGACAACCCCCATTGCAAGGCTGCGTGGGTCTTTCAACACGCGCCCGATATCGCCCGTTCGCCCCATCAGAAACAGAACCAAACCCGCTACAGGCACGGACCACAGCACACGATGCGTAACGACCTCAACGGCGGGAACATGCGCCAACCATTTCATATACAGCGGCAGGAACCCCCACAGCAGATAAGCGGAAAACGCAAAGCCAAAGCCGCGCAGGGTGTCTTCATTTTGAGATGGTGTAGCCATGCTTGCATCAGCACGATTTACACACCCCGGGTCAAGGTCTGTGCTTGCCCGGGATGCATTGTATTTTGTGATCAGACCTTAACGCGTTGTGATGCAGGGTCGTACATTGGCTTAAGCGACGCCTCGGCCTTCACTTTCACACCCATCACGTCGATCTCATAGCTTGAGGCCAGAACATCCGCAGGTTTCTCGCCCTTGCACGGGACATACCCAAGGCCCATCGCGCCGCCCAAGGAATGCCCATAAGCACCGGATGTCAGGAACCCGACCTGCTCACCATCGCGCAAGATCGGTTCATTGTGGTACAAAAGCGGCTCTGGATCGGTAAGTTTGAACTGCACCATTCGCAGATTTAGACCCTGTTCCTGCTTATCAAGCACCGCGTCGCGCCCGATGAAGTTCGGCTTGTCCTTCTTCACCGCAAAGCCAAGGCCCGCCTCCATCACATGATCTTCGCAGGTTATGTCATGCCCGAAATGCCGGAAACCCTTTTCGATGCGGCACGTATCCATCATGTGCATACCACACAACGTCAGGCCCATATCCTGCCCCGCCGCATGCAATGCCTCAAACACATGGCCTGCTTGATCCGCAGAAACATATACTTCCCAACCAAGTTCGCCCACGTAGGTCACGCGATGCACACGGGCCATTCCCATGCCAATCTCAACGTCCTGCGCGGTGCCAAACGGGTTCACATCGTTGCCGAAATCCGCCGGTGAAACCGCCTGCAACAGCTTGCGACTGTTCGGGCCCATAACGGCCAGCACGCCCTCGCCTGCAGTCACATCCGTGATGACCACGTTGAAATCGCCACGGTTGCGTTCCATCCAAACCTGATCAGCCAGTCGCGTCGCGGCAGGTGTCACCACCAGATACGCGGTTTCAGTCATGCGCGTGACGGTCACATCCGCCTCAATGCCACCACGATGGTTCAGGAACTGCGTATAAACGATCTTGCCAATCGGCACCGAATAATCGCCACCCCCGACATAGTTCATAAACGCTTCGGCATCGCGCCCTTCGACCCTAATCTTGCCGAAAGACGACATATCATACATGCCGACATTCTCGCGCACGGCCCTATGTTCAGCGGCTACGTTGTCAAAGAAATTCTGACGCTGCCATGTGTATTCATACTCCGGCGTCTGTCCTTCCTTGGCGAACCAGTTGGCGCGTTCCCAACCGGACAGCTCGCCCATTACGGCACCATGCTGCAACAGGTGCTGATGAAACGGAGTGCGCCGAACACCACGTGCCGTCGCCTTTTGGCGGTAAGGGAAATGATCCGCATAAAGCAGGCCCAGCGTTTCCTTCGAGCGCTCCATCAGAAAGGTCTTATTCCCCATGAACGGCTGCATCCGGCTGATATCTACATCGCCCAAATCAAACGGTTTCGCGCCTGCGTCCATCCACTGCGCCAGCGCCATACCCGCGCCACCCGCAGACTGAATACCGATAGAGTTAAAACCAGCCGCGACCCAAACGTTGTCCATCTCTGGTGCTAATCCAAGGTGGTACGCATCATCCGGTGTAAAGCTTTCAGGGCCATTGAAAAACGTGTGAATACCCGCGTCTGCCAGCATTGGCAGGCGTTCCACAGCAGCCTCAAGGATCGGTTCAAAGTGATCAAAATCTTCGGGTAGCTGGTCAAATTCGAAATCGTTCGGAATGGGGCCCCAAGGTTTTGAAACAGGCTCGAACGCACCCAAAAGCATCTTTCCGGCGTCTTCTTTGTAATACGCGCATTCATCAGGGACGCGCAGCACCGGCATCTGCGTTAGACCCTGAATTGCCTCGGTCACGATGTAGAAATGCTCGCAGGCTTGCAGCGGAACGTTCGTTCCAAGCATCTGGCCAACTTCACGGCCCCACATGCCCGCACAGTTCACGACGTGCTCACATTCAATCGTGCCTCGCCCGTTTTCGTCTTCCCAATTCACACCCGTGATGCGGCGACCATCGCGCACGACGCCCGTTGCTTTCACACGTTCCTTCACAACCGCGCCACGCTGCCGTGCACCCTTTGCCAAGGCAAGCGCGATATTGGCGGGGTCTCCCTGCCCGTCGAGCGGTAGGAAAACCCCACCAACGACACCATCAATATTCAAATGTTCGTACTTCGCCTTCACTTCGCTAGGCGAAATCTCCTCGACATCGACACCAAAAGACCGCGCCATAGATGCTTGGCGGTAAATCTCTTCCTTGCGCTCATCGGTCAGCGCAACTGTGATCGACCCGCAGCGCTTAAAACCTGTGGCAACGCCAGTTTCAGTCTCTAAGTCACCATAAAGCTCCTGTGAATACTTGGCGAGCTTGGTCATGTTCTGCGTCGCTCGTAGCTGTGCGATCAGGCCCGCCGCATGCCACGTGGTGCCCGAAGTCAGCTGTTTACGTTCGAGCAACACAACATCTTGCCAGCCCAGCTTTGTCAGGTGATAGGCCACCGAACAGCCAATAACCCCGCCGCCAATAATCACAACGCGCGCTTTGTTTGGAAGATCCGCCATTTACGACGACCACAGAGGCGTCGGTTTATCACCTGCACGGTGCACCAAGTCTTGGCCCATGCCACCATCCAAAAGCGTTACCTGTGTCATGCGCGGATCCGCTCGTTCTTGGGATCAAACATCGGTTCATCTTCTTGCACGATTGCTTTCTGGCGCTTGCCAAACACATCGACTTCAAGCTCGGTTCCGACAGTCAAAAAGTCTGCCCGCACCATACCTAGTGCAACGCATTTGCCCGTCCGGTAGCCCATCCCACATGACGTGACCTCTCCGACAATTTCATCCCCATGCCAGACAGGGGCCATATAAGGCGCATCCGTGTCGCCCGCTTCCATAACCATCGTCACAAAGCCCTTCTTGCGGCCCGCTTTTTTCTCGGCAAGCAGCGCGGCCTTGCCAGGGAAATCGGCATCTTTGTCAAACTTGATGAACCGATCAAGACCACCCTCAAGCAATGAATAATCGGTCGACAAGTCACCCTTCCAAGCACGGTAACCTTTCTCCAAACGCATAGAATTCAACGCATACATTCCGAAAGGCGTCACACCTGCATTCGCCAAAGCGTCCCAGATTGCTGGCATCGCTTCAGGGGCGGCGTGAATTTCCCAACCCAGTTCACCAGCAAAGGAAACACGGATCATCGCCGCATCTTGCCCGGCAACTTTTCCGTCCATGCTCACGGACAACCACGGCTTACTCAGATCATGTCCTTCAACCAACGGCGCAAGAATGTCGCGCGCTTTCGGTCCGGTCACCAACAGGCATTCCACCTCGCTCGTGTGATCTGTCACCGAAATCCCCTCAGGTGCTTGGCGTGAGAATATCTCAAGGTCATGCCACTGCGCAGTCGCGGCTGTAATCAATCCAACGTCCGTATCTGAATGCACCATCACGGAAGTTTCCGTCAGGATGCGCCCACGGCTGTCAGGGAAATAGGCAAGCGTCACTCGATCAGGGTTCGGTAGACGAGACGCCGTCAAACCATCAACGAAATCTTTCGCGCCCTCACCTTCAACCTTGATGCGGCTGAAACCTGTGATCGGCAGCATACCGCAGCCGGTCGTAACAGCCTCAACTTCACGTTTGACAGCAACCTCCCACGGTCCATTCCGGCCCCATGTTTGCGTCGATTCCTCGGATGTGTCCTCACTATCTTTGGCGTACCAATTGGCCCGTTCCCAACCATTGTACGCCCCGAGCTGCGCACCCGCGCCTTGCAAACGAGACTGCAACGTCGAGTGTTTCTTATCCCGGCCCGCAGGCCATTCGTGATGCGGGAAATGCATCGCGTACTCGTGGCCATAAGTCTCAAGCGCCTTGGACAGACAGTAATCGTGATCGGCGTATTCGGTGTAACGACGCGGGTCACAGGACCACATATCGACCTCGGTTTCACCATGCATGATCCATTCCGAAAGCACCTTACCAGCGCCGCCACCTTGCGCGATGCCAAAGGTAAAGGAATGGGCTTCAAACGCGTTCTTAACGCCGGGCATTGGGCCAATCATCGGCAGCCCATCCGGCGCGTATGGGATCGGGCCGTTGATGTTGCGCTCAACACCACCTTCACCCAGAAGCGGCAGACGCTCCATCGCGTCTTCAATGTAAAACTCGAGACGCTCAAGGTCATCAGGATAAAGTTGGAAGCTGAAATCCTCGGGCATCGGGTCTTCGGGTGTAACCCAATGTGCCTTACAATTCCGCTCGTACGGGCCAAGGTTTAGCCCGTGCTTGTCCTGACGCAGGTAGTAGCTGATATCAGGGTCACGGATCATCGGCATCTTCTGGCCGCGCTCTTTTGTGAACGCCTCAAGCTCTGGCAACTGACCTGTCAGGAAATACTGGTGGCTCATCACGACCATCGGCACGGTACGCCCGCCAAACGGCTTAAACATCTCACCCACGCGCTGCGCATAATAGCCCGCGCAGTTCACGACGAATTCGCACCGGATATCGCCCTTGTCGGTCTTCACGATCCATTCGTCGCCGTCACGATCAATGCCTGTGACAGGGCTGAACCGTTCAATCCGCGCACCCGCATCACGCGCACCCTTGGCCAACGCCTGTGTCAACTGCGCGGGGTCAATGTCACCGTCCAACGGGTCCCAAAGCCCCCCCGCAAGGTCGTGGGTCTCAATGAATGGGTTATGCTCCTTCAGCTCGTCTGGAGTGCAGACATCCATCGTCAAACCTTGGGCCCATGCCTGACCGGAAATCTTTTCAAATTCCTGCATCCGCTCCTTGCTATGCGCCAATCGGATAGCACCCGTGACGTGATAGTTCATCGGATAGTCGACCTCTTCGGCCAAGCCGCGATACATTTCAGCGCCATACCGCTGCATGTTCATAACCGCCCAGTTGGGTGCAAAGTTCGGAACGTTACCCGCCGCGTGCCAAGTGGAACCCGCCGTCAATTCGTTCTTTTCAAGCAAGACACAATCTGTCCAACCAGCCCGCGCCAGATGGAACAATGCAGACGTCCCCACGACGCCGCCACCGATAATAACCACACGGGCCGTTGTTGGAAAATCCGCCATTTTTAGTGCTCCCCTTGCGGCACGCCGTCCGCGATGTCGTAATAATTGCCCCAAGCGAAAAACTCATCGCGTTTTCATCATTTGCTTTCCAAAACAAAAAGCAGCCGCAGTTGCAGCTCCCTTTCAATATGTCACCTGCTCCCCGAAGGTTGGGACGCACCAAGCAGCACGCCATAAATGACGAAACAAACAGCCATGCTGCGGCGGAACCAAACGTTAAACACAGCCCCCATCGCGGCCCGCCCTAAACCG
>Ga0209121_10005687_pt1 | contig 11197 bp, 10 predicted proteins | sample Cruoilmetagenom3_FD_187292 | JGI IMG/M metagenome (GOLD analysis project Ga0209121, IMG submission 187292) | Oil polluted marine microbial communities from Coal Oil Point, Santa Barbara, California, USA - Sample 3 (SPAdes) (version 2) | ecosystem: Environmental > Aquatic > Marine > Oil seeps ...
AAAATGCCAAGAAGATACTTGGATAAACCAACCAGTTAATCTTCTTATCGCTCAGTAGCACCGCAAATAACACCGTCAGTGCTGGCCATAAATAGTTGATAACGGCCATTTCTATTGCCTGATGTCGACTGTTCGCCATTCCCAAAGCAAGAGCCAAGAAAATCTCATAGCAAACAAACAGCGCGCCACCGATCAGTAGGTAAGACTTAGAGAAGCGTGACAGTTTTGGTAACCCCATCACACACACTAACAACAGCGCACTCACAGTGTAGAGACTGGCTGCACCACCAACTGGACCAAGCTGTTCTGACACACTACGAGACAGAGCAATCAAGCAGCTCCACAATAAAATGGCGATAATACCGTAGCAGCTATAACGATGAGATTTCAGCACGCCTCTTCCTTTATCTGTTTGTGGTCATCACTCTGTAAGCTAAACCAAGTTTAAAATATTTGGCCGAGTACATTTTCGTACTCGGCCATCGGTTATTAATTTGCGAAAACTTAAGCGACTTCCGAATATTGAGCAATTTACGAAATAAACTATTTGTTATTGCGTATTCGTTGGTGCTAGTTGTTATTGCCTAAGCCAATAAAAGCGCTTGTAAGTCAGCCAGTGACTTAACTTGATAATGAGGGTTGATACCCGCAGGTATTGCCTTTTCTTGGCTGTTTAACCAACAAGTCTCGATACCAAAATCTAGCCCACCTAGAATATCTGAATGCGGGTTATCTCCAACCATCAACACTCTTTGCTTGGATGGAAATCCCACCAGCTTATGTGCATATTCAAAAATCTGGGCGTCCGGTTTGGCTACCCCAACCTCTTCAGAAATAATCACGTGATCAAAGTAATCTGTCATTCCGGTGCGCTCTAAACGGATTGACTGCAGCTCTGTAAAACCGTTAGTAATGATGCCCATATTCACTTTGCCTTTTAAAGACTCCATCAACTCTTGTGCACCCGGTAATAATGAACAGATGTCTGCCATCGCTGTTAAAAATGCACTGTTTAAAGCAGCCGTTGTTGTTTCTAGTTTCTCGGCCCAGCTTTCGAAGCGGGTGTGTTTCAGTTGGTCTGCGGTAATACGACCATCTTGGTAATCAACCCAAAGTGGTAAATTAACCTTTTGGTAAGCCGAATAATCTTGCTCGCTGAAATCCACCCCAAAACGAGAAAACATCAGCTTCATTCCTTGATAAGCATCAAAATGGAACAAGGTTTCATCTGCATCAAAGAATATCCAATCGTACTTCATTATCTGTCCTATTATTCGCGCTATCTAGCCGTGTTATTTTTGTTCTTTCTTAGCCTCAAAGGCTAAGTGTTCATTCTACTACCATTTTTGTGAGCCTGAATATAGTTCTAAGAATTTATAGAAAACAAGCAACAAGTCATGATGTATCGCAAATTTTGCCACATATTAAACCAATACCATACAAGAAATACACTCAAATACCCGGAGGTATTATGAAGCACTTCTTACCGTCATCTATCATGCTTACTCCTTTTCTTGTTAAATACTATGATAAAGAGCCAGAAGAAAATGAAATTTCAGAAGCAGAACCTACACACAGTCTAACCCAGCCTGAACTTGAAATAATCCTTTCTAACGAAGATGAACCAAGACGATAATGTGTATTTTTCGCCACATTATTCATCAATATCCCTGCATATCTACCAAAATTCAGCTTTTCGATGTTGATAATAAACACACAATAAAACCATAAAAACGATTGCTATATGAGCCCTATCACACCACATAATTACAAAGTGGTAGTTCGGGCTCAAACTTATCTCAGATCAAAAGACTCCCTTCTGATTACCGACAACATAAAAGAAACCAAAAATCATAATTAACGGAGTTTTCCAATGTCTAGTGCATTCTACATCCCTACAATCAACTTCATGGGCACAGGCTGTTTGAAAGATGCTGCTGATAGCATTCAGTCTCAAGGCTTTAAAAAAGGGCTTATTGTTACCGATAAAATCCTGAACCAAATTGGTGTGGTAAAGCAGGTCCAAGATCTTCTTAACCAACGTGGTGTTGAAGCTGTTGTCTTCGATGGCACTCAACCAAACCCTACCATCACCAACGTTAATGATGGCCTTGAACTGCTTACAGACAATGATTGTGATTTTGTTGTGTCTCTTGGTGGTGGCTCTCCGCATGACTGCGCAAAAGGTATCGCACTGGTTGCTTCTAACGGTGGCAAGATTGCTGATTACGAAGGCGTTGATCAGTCTGAAAAGCCAATGATGCCGTTGATTGCGATTAATACCACGGCAGGAACAGCGTCTGAGATGACCCGCTTTTGCATCATTACCGATGAAGCTCGTCACATTAAAATGGCTATCGTTGATAAACACACAACACCGCTTATCTCCGTAAACGATCCTGAGTTGATGCTTGCTAAACCTGCATCATTAACTGCTGCAACCGGTATGGATGCGTTAACACACGCAATCGAAGCTTACGTTTCTATCGCAGCAACACCAATTACAGATGCAGTAGCAATTAAAGCGATTGAACTTGTACAAGCACACCTGAGAACAGCCGTAGCACATGGCGACGATATTGAAGCTCGTGAACAAATGGCTTATGCGCAATTCATGGCAGGTATGGCTTTCAACAATGCTTCTCTTGGTTATGTTCACGCGATGGCGCACCAACTAGGTGGTTTCTACGACCTTCCACACGGCGTATGCAACGCTATCTTGCTTCCACACGTTCAACGCTACAACGCGCAGGTTTGCCCTGAGCGTCTACGTGACGTTGCAAAAGCAATGGGTGCGAATATTGAAGGCATGACACCAGAGCAAGGTGCAGAAGCAGCGATCAACGCGATTGTTCAACTAGCAAACGACGTAAATATCCTAACAGGTATCGCAAAACTAGGTGCGAAGCTTGAAGACATCCCTACACTTTCTGACAACGCACTGAAAGATGCTTGTGGTTTCACTAATCCTAAACAAGCAACCCACGAAGAGATTTCAGCAATCTTCGAAGCGGCAATGTAATCTAGATACTAAGACATTTTGACCTTGCTCGGTCAAATATTGTTCTAGAAACAGATCAATGTAAACACAAACGGACTCACCTTCTGAGTCCGTTTTCATTTGTCGGCCTCTACCTCAAAAGTCACGATAAACCACTAAAAAGTCGCATTGTTGTAATCGCTTGGTTATAGTTAAACTATTGATATATAGAATAACAAACAGGTTCCATTGAGTCGTTGGATAGTTAGCACCTCATTATTAGCTTCACTCATGTCCTACTCTGTTAAAGCGGAGGAACAGAATGAGTGTCACAGCCAGCCATTAGAAGACGCTCCTTTAGAAAAAGCCTACCACTTCCTAAACAGTAAATTTTGTCAACCCGCCCTGTGGTTCGATAGCTTCTTTGTTGATGACCGTATTACAGAAGATGCTAGAGCTGGCACGTCCGTCCGTTGGTACAACGATTTCATCTACTCTGAAGGTGGTGACGTGGGCTACTCAACAAAACTCAATGCGCGTTTACATCTTCCTTTTGTCAGTAAGCGGTTGAAGTTGATCTATGAATCAGTCAGCGATGAAGAGTTCTTTGATTTCTTCCCTAACGACTCAGAAGAATTAGAAAGTGCATTAGGTTTACGCTACGATGCCTATGCCAAGGGTTACAGTAGTTTCAATATCAAAGCAACACTGCGCCCACGAATCGAAGCTCGCTATCGTTTTACCTACCCTTTGACTACAGATGCCGTAGTTAGGCTGACTCAACGTGTTTATCAAGATAAGCAAGAGACAGGAGAGATCACCGATATCGATTTTGATCTTTCACTAAGTGATGATTTCTTAGCTAGATGGTCGAACTTTGCGGGTTATAACGATGATTTAAAAGGATGGGAATATGGTACGGGCTTGACGTTATACCACTACCTTTCTCAAGATCAAGCTCTCCAATATAGCGCGACTATCAAGGCAACCAACGAACCTTACAACCACTATGAATATTCACAAGTGTCGGTGACTTATCGGCAAAACGTTTGGAAAGAGTGGTTATTCTATGAACTAACCCCTCGCTACCAATGGGAAAGAGAGCCTTATGATAAGCACATTGAAGAAGCCAATTTCACACTTAGGTTAGAGGTTCTATTCAACAACGTTTAGAACTTGGTTTTCTTTTTAAGCAACGAACCAGAGATAAAAAAAGCACATCATGCGATGTGCTTTTTCAGTTCAATCAAGATGATACTGTAATCTTAACCTTTGTAGTTTCTTACTCGCGCCGCTTCTGCTTCACGCTTGTCGACAACCGTTTTACCAATTGGCGCCAAAGAGATAACCGCTAACTTAAGGTGCTGAATCGCAAACGGAATACCGATAATAGTAATGAAACACGCCACGGCTGACATGATGTGACCTATTGCTAACCAGATACCTGCAAATAAGAACCAAATAATATTACCTATCACACCTAGCGGACTAGTACCGATATCCATTTCATTGGTTAGTTCATCACGCGAAATCGCTTCCTGACCGAATGGGAAGAATGAGAAGTTGCCCATAACAAAACACGCTCGCCCCCATGGGATACCAACAATAGTGAGAAATGCGAGCAGTCCGAAGAACCACCAAGCTAACCCCATAAATACGCCACCGAACAGAAACCAAATAATGTTTCCTATTGTTTTCATTCTGTATTCTCCAAATTTTTGAACGTTATTTGTTTTATATGCCGAGTAAGGCAGTGCTTGTTCTATTAGGTTCATTATTGTTGAACCTTTATGAACCGCTTATGAATCACTTACATTTTATGTGATTGATACACACCACGGTTCTCTAAATCCACATAGGGCTCAACCCATTTATTTGATACCATGCACTTAGATTTTTAGTACCACGAAGCTAGACAGCTACAAATACTACTACTGTAACTACAACTAATTGAAGGCCGAATTTATGAACAACCCTGAGCAACCTAAAAAGAAAATGAAGAACTGGGTGCCAATTGTCTTCTTCGGGCTTCTTAGCACGGTTCCAGTGTTCATGTTCTTGGTCGACGTGTACATCAACCAGTATATGTAACAGAGCTGGACATCCTAGCTATATAAATGGATACAAGAACTCTTTCCTGTATCCATTTCAGTTCCAATTAGATCAGTTCTTCTTCAGTCAGCTCTTCTGTAGTCAACTCAACTCTTCCGTGATCAAATCAGCTCTTCGCTAATAAAATCTAGAATGTCTATCAGCTCATGATCAGGCAAATTTAGTAAGTTATCCCCTACATACCATTCAATCTTACATTGGTTTGGCAACTCACTGATCGCTGGGCTTCCTATCCAAATCTTGTGTTTCTTCGCTATGTTATCTCTCACAATAATGCCGTCTTCGTAGTTCACAGGTAAATAAAGGTGAAGCATATTGACCTGCGGTTGCTGCGGATTAACGGTGAACTGAGGGTAATCTTGTAATATTTGATAAACCTGTTTGGTGCGTTCATACAGAGCTGGCATCAGTTCTAATCGCTCATCAAACTGCATCGCAGCAGATACCACATAAGGCGTTCGGTGATACACGTTACCACCTTGGCGCTTCATCCACGCCGATGCCTTCGCTACAAAAGCTTTATCGCCTAACAGTAGCGAACCACCAAGGCCATTGAGACCTTTATACAGCGAGACATAGGCGCTATCGAACCCCTTAGCAATCTCGCGGTATGGCTTTTGGTAATACGCGCCACACTCCCACAAGCGGGCACCATCCATATGAAGGTGAATCGATTGCTCTTTGCAGTACTGTTTAATCGCCTCAAGCTCTTCCCATTCGGGTAACTGCCCACCAATTTCTCGCATCGGCAGTTCATATAATGCGGCTGCGATTTCATCAGGCCATGCCTTTAAGTCATCGACATTCCAAGTGCGGAATACGTTACCGACAGGAAGAACACTAAAACGATTTTGAAGCTGATACCCTTGGCGTTCATGGCGCATAATATGACTCGATTCATGCATCGCCACTACTGGGTTTCTTCTCTCTTGGCACGCAATTTCTAGTGCAGTCGGTTGATTCATGGTGCCCGTAATAACAAACACAGCCGCTTCATAACCGAGCAGATCTGCCACTTTCTTTTCAAAACTCTCAATAAACTCGCCATCACCGTAGCTATCGTGAGTAACATTATTTGTTTCACACCAGTGAGCCATCTGAGCGAATGTTTGTGCCGGAGTTGGTTCTAAGTGACCAGAAAGCAAAAAATCACATTGTTGACGCAGATCTGTACTCATACTCTTTCCTTTATTCGTTATCATTGTATGAAAAGTTGTCGAATGGTTTCGTTCTAACGTTAAGGTGACATAAAGTAAAAATGTTAGCTTTTATTATTAACGAATATTTAGTTTTACAAGCTCATATCCTTTCGAAGTATTGAATTGTATAAACAATACAGTGCCTTAAAACAAGGTAAACTATACGAAATGAGATAATGAAAAAACAATCACTATTAGCTAATTCGTTGTTCTTCAAGCATTCTTCTATTATTGTATATCTATAATCCCAATAGGTATTATTCGTTTATATACAAAGAGGGCTATATGTCGAAAAATCGAGTTTTAGTGCTATTCGCACACCCTTCTCAACATCGTTCTGAAGCAAACAAACCGTTATTTGAGCAAGCAAAACGCGTTGACGGTGTCACGTGCGTCGACCTCTATGCCGAATATCCAACGTTCAAGATCAGCATCGATCGTGAGCAAAAACGCCTATTGGACCATGACATCATCATTTTTCAGTTCCCCTTATATTGGTACTCCACACCGGCAATTCTCAAAGAGTGGCAAGATCTCGTTCTAGAGTATGGCTTCGCCTATGGAACCGATGGCAACGAGTTACAAGGTAAGAGCTTACTGTGTTGCATCACTGCTGGCGGTAAAAAGGATGCTTACCAAAGTGATGGCTACAACCACTTCACTATTCGAGAACTGCTTCACCCAATTGAACAAACCGCGTCTTTATGTGGGATGAACTATCTTGCGCCTTTTGCGCTTTTTGGATCTCGTACCGCTTTAGAAGAAAACCGTATTCAACAACATGTCGATAGCTACAGAACGCTTTTACAGGCCTTGGTTGCAGGTGATATCAACATCAAAAGAGCCAACAAGGCAGAAAAGTTGAACCATATTGTGGAAGAATTGATGGCAGAGGTTAAATAATGACGGGATACTTTCTACAAGCATTTATCTATTTAACTGCAGCCGTGATTGCGGTCCCTATTGCCAAAAGACTTGGACTTGGATCAGTTCTCGGCTACTTAATCGCTGGCGTTGTGATTGGTCCCATCATTGGATTGGTTGGCGAAGAGACAACAACCATCCAGCACTTTGCCGAGTTCGGTGTAGTGATGATGCTGTTCTTAGTCGGGCTTGAACTTGAACCTAAGATGCTATGGGCGATGAGAAACCGATTGATGGGGCTTGGTGGCCTTCAAGTTGGTGGTACGACCGCTATCGTGATGGGAATTGCACAGTTCTTTGGTCAACCTTGGACGATTGCTTTAACTATCGGTTTGATCTTTGCGCTTTCATCGACAGCCATTGTTCTACAAACGTTCAATGAGAAAGGCCTGTCTAAAACGGAAGGCGGTAAAAACGCTTTCTCGGTACTTTTGTTCCAAGATATTGCCGTTATCCCAATGCTGGCGTTCATCCCTTTGTTGGCTCTTCCTGAATTGGTTGCTTTGGCAGAAAGTGCCGCCCAAACCGCTGCACACCATGATGAACTCAGTTTAGTTGCAGGTTTGCCAAGTTGGGCATACGGACTTGTTATTACGGCTTCAATTGCGATTGTGGTCGTCGGTGGACATTATCTAAGTCGGCCACTGTTTCGTTTTGTTGCGAGCTCTGGCTTACGCGAGATCTTCACTGCAACTGCACTGATGTTGGTGATTGGTATTGCCGCGCTAATGAGCCTTGTTGGTTTGTCGCCTGCCCTAGGTACTTTCTTAGCAGGTGTGGTACTTGCCAACAGTGAGTTCAGGCACGAACTGGAATCTAACATCGACCCGTTTAAAGGGTTATTGCTTGGATTGTTCTTTATCACGGTAGGCGCAGGTATCAACTTTGGCGTTCTATTTAACGATTTCGCACTCATCATTGGCTTAACTCTTGGCGTGATGGCGCTGAAAGCCTTGGTGTTGTTTACACTGGCTTTGATCTTCAGAATCAAAAACAGCGACCGCTGGCTATTTACATTGAGCTTGGCTCAAGCGGGGGAATTTGGTTTTGTACTACTCAGCTTCTCAGCACAGAACCATGTATTACCTGCGGATATTGTTCAAACACTATCACTGGTTGTTGCCCTCTCTATGTTCTTAACTCCTGGTCTGTTCATTCTGTTTGATAAAGTCATTCTGCCCCGTTACGAGCAAAAATCGAACGATCGAGAAGAAGACAAAATAGAAGAGAAAGGTACCGTTATCATTGCAGGCATCGGCCGATTTGGTCAGATCGTAAACCGCTTGTTGGTATCAAATGACGTCAATACCGTAGTATTGGATCATCAAGCAAACCAAGTGGACTTATTACGCTCCATCAATATTAAATCTTACTTTGGTGATGCTACTCGTCACGACTTGTTGCATACCGCGGGTATCGAAGAAGCCGCGATGCTTGTTGTTGCTATCGATAATCAAGATTCTAGCGTCGAATTAGTGAAGTACGTAAAACACACGTATCCAAAAGTTAAAATCTTGGCGCGTGCATTTGACCGTGGTCATAGCTATCGCTTAAGAGAAGCCGGCGCCGATTTTGTGGAATCAGAAACGTACCATTCAGCACTTGAGATGGGCGCACAAGCCTTGCGTTCTCTTGGGCATCATCCATTTTTTGTTGAACAGCAAAAATCAACGTATCAACGTGTCGAAAGTCGTAAATCTGAAAAGCTTTATCAAGCTTGGTCTGAAGCCGAAGAAAATCCACGCTACGACAATAACTACCGACAGATCTTCATTCACCTGGAAGAAGCGATGAAAGAAGACATGAAAAAAGACCGTTCAGACAAGCATTCTCGCTCCGAACGTGGCTGGACACCACCGCCAAAAGGTTATGCAGACGGCTTTGAGGAAGAGGAGTCCTAAGCAAGTTCTAGCTAACCATTCTCTATACCAATTCAGAAAGCGGCTCTCATGCCGCTTTTTCTTTGCCCATACCTTTACCTACAGCTCGAACAGGGCACCGGCTAACTAGGTAGAGCGTGCTAAACTCGGCGATCTTTAGGATTTATGTGATCTACCCATTATTTTTAATTTCTCATCGCTCTGTAAAAATGAATTCAATTTTTACATTGTTGAAACATTCCTCGACATATAAACCATACAAGTCGAATGGCTGTACTTGGTTACGCACTCGGTACATACGGCGCTTACATCTGTGGCCTAATCATGCAGGCTGCTGCATTGGGTTAACAACTCATTGCTGTAAAAAATGGGCAACTGAACCTTGATCATATCGCCCATTTTCTTGAGTTCCGAGATGTAAAAAAGGCGACAGTAAAAACTGTCGCCTTTCTAATATCTTGTTACTCAGCTAAAGCTTATTCCCAATCAAGAATTACTTTACCTGACATACCAGAGCGCATCATGTCGAAGCCTTTCTGGAAGTCGTCCACTTTATAGTGGTGAGTAATGATTGGTGTTAGATCTAGGCCTGACTGGATTAGTGACGCCATCTTGTACCAAGTTTCGAACATTTCACGACCGTAGATACCTTTGATAACCAAGCCTTTAAAGATTACTTGGTTCCAGTCTACTGCCATGTCTGATGGTGGAATACCTAGTAGAGAGATCTTACCGCCATGGTTCATGTTAGTCAGCATACTGTTGAACGCAGATGGGTTACCAGACATTTCTAGGCCTACATCGAAGCCTTCAGTCATGCCAAGATCAGCCATTACGTCTTCAAGCTTCTCTTCCATCACGTTTACTGCGCGAGTTACACCCATTTTTTTAGCGAGATCTAGGCGGTATTCGTTTACATCAGTGATAACAACGTGACGAGCACCAACGTGCTTAGCAACAGCTGCAGCCATGATACCGATTGGGCCAGCACCCGTAATTAGCACATCTTCGCCTACTAGGTCGAAAGAAAGCGCTGTGTGAACTGCATTACCAAACGGGTCGAAGATTGATGCTAGGTCGTCAGAGATTCCTGCAGGGATCTTAAATGCGTTGAACGCAGGGATCACAAGGAACTCAGAGAACGCACCTGTGCGGTTTACACCAACACCTGTTGTGTTACGACAAAGGTGAGTACGGCCACCACGACAGTTACGACAGTGACCACATGTGATGTGACCTTCGCCAGATACACGGTCGCCGATTTCAAAACCACGAACTTCTTGGCCAATACCAACAACTTCACCCACGTATTCGTGACCTACTACCATAGGTACTGGGATTGTATTTTGTGACCACTCATCCCAGTTATAGATATGTACATCAGTACCACAAATTGCAGTTTTCTTAATGCGGATAAGAAGATCATTATGACCCATTTCAGGTTTTTCAACCTCGGTCATCCAGATGCCTTCTTCAGGCTTAAGCTTAGAAAGTGCTTTAATTTTCATAATGTTATCCAGTTCATCTCGCCTAACTGTAAGGCGAGAATCAAAAATCTATATGTTCTATTGGGTGTTGCTCTATCTAATTAAAGGATGCTCGTGGCACCCCTTTAAAATTAGATGATACCCATGTCTTTACCAACTTGGATGAACGCATCGATTGCGCGGTCTAGTTGCTCACGAGAGTGTGCAGCAGACATTTGCGTACGGATACGAGCTTGACCTTTTGGTACGACAGGAAAAGAGAAACCGACAACGTAGATGCCTTTCTCTAGAGCGCGCTCTGCGAATTCAGCCGCTACTTTTGCATCACCAAGCATGATTGGGATGATAGCGTGGTCAGCACCACCCATTGTGAAACCAGCGTCTTCCATGCGAGTACGGAAGTGAGCAGAATTTTCCCATAGTTGAGTACGCAGGTCGCCAGATTCCGCAAGAAGATCTAGAACGCGGATAGACGCCGATACGATTGCAGGTGCAACAGAGTTAGAGAACAGGTATGGACGAGAACGCTGACGTAACCAGTCGATTACTTCTTTCTTACCAGCAGTGTAACCGCCTGAAGCGCCACCCATTGCTTTACCAAGCGTACCAGTGATG
>Ga0209121_10005688_pt1 | contig 11195 bp, 7 predicted proteins | sample Cruoilmetagenom3_FD_187292 | JGI IMG/M metagenome (GOLD analysis project Ga0209121, IMG submission 187292) | Oil polluted marine microbial communities from Coal Oil Point, Santa Barbara, California, USA - Sample 3 (SPAdes) (version 2) | ecosystem: Environmental > Aquatic > Marine > Oil seeps ...
TGTTGTATCGGTGGGCCAGTTTACCCTGAGATTTTCTGTAAAGGTATTTCCGCTATCAGAAGATTCAGAAAACCATATATCAGGTGTTGCATTTCCTCCGCTTCTCCTTGAATCTTCCCATACTACTAAGATATTGGCTCCTGTTGAATCCAGTTTTATAGTAATACCCGGATTTCCTCTGAGGACTTCTGAACTATCATCTGTAATCATAACATCGGCAGGTAAAAATGTATTTCCACCATCCGTTGATTTATTAAAGGCAATTAATGGATGAGGGTCTTGATTTGTTCCACCGGTTCCCCTTGCCCATACGCAGTATATAATGCCGTTATCGTCAACAGTCATATTGGGATGTCTGTTTACATTATCCGGATTGTTGTCAACTATTATCTTGTTTGTGAAATCCTGTCCAAGGTTTTCTGACCTTGCTAAACAGACCTGTATCTTTCCTGTTTCATTATCCGCCCAGATAAGATACAGATATGCATTCCCGGGATGCCTTTTTGTATCCAAACATATCTTTGGCTGTGGTCCATAATTAATTCCAGAAGTAAAGTCGTTCTGGATAGAAATACCTTTTATTGTATCTGGTGTAGTAAAGGTATTTCCGCCATTCTCCGAAATAGTTATGTATATCCTCCATTCTACTCCTGTCCATTTCTGCCATACAACAACAATAGTATCACCACTAACTGCTAGCCAGGGATATTCATCATTCCAGAGGGTGTCTTGACTCAGGTTTATATTTGGTTGTAAAAATATTTTTCCTGTATCTGAAGAAACAGAAAAATATATATCAGCATTTGTACCATTCCTATAATCCTGCCACGCAACGAAGATGCGCAGTGAATCATCAATGACAACAGCAGGATGGTTCTGTAATGTACTATCAGGGTCAGGGTCATTTACCTGAATTTTGTCTCCAAAAACAATAGTTCCACCTTCCTGAGATAGTAAACAGATAGGGAAGAGGAATAAAAGAATAGATAAAAATATAAAGGGTTTCTTCATTTTTCCCTCCTTTTTGGATAAACAAATAAAAATGTAGAACCAGACAAACTAAATAAACTAAACAAAACCAGATGAACCAAAGAAAGTGGAGCTGACGGGATTCGAACCCGTGACCTTCTGACTGCCAGTCAGACGCGCTCCCAACTGCGCCACAGCCCCATTGCTAAGCATTATATCATTCTTTTCATAATTTGTCAAACATTTTTTGATTTCCCCTTGACTTTCACCCAATTGTATGCTAAAATATAATATGCAAAAGACACAAGCTGTTTCTATACTCAAAAAAATAAGAAAAAAAAGAGTTCTCATAATTGGTGATGTTATGCTCGATGAATATTACTGGGGTACCGTTGATAAAATTTCGCCTGAAGCACCAGTTCCAGTGGTAAATGTCAAACAACATACTTACTCACTCGGTGGAGCAAGTAATGTTGCGTTAAATGTACAATCACTCGGAGCGGAACCTGTTCTTATAGGGATTATCGGTGACGATGTTGATGGAAGGTTGCTGAAGTCAATTGTTAGGAAGAAAAAAATAGATGATAAGGGCATTTTTCTTGAGAAAGGAAGGCCAACCGTACTAAAAAAAAGGATAATTGCACATAATCAACAAGTGGTCAGGGTTGATATTGAAGAGACTTCGTCTATTGCAAAAAAAACAGAGGATAGAATAATTGATTTCTTCAGAGGTATTGATGCTCCTCTGTGCGGAGTAATAATTGAAGATTATAACAAAGGACTGTTGACAAAAAACCTTATTAATGAAATTGTTTTGTATTCAAGGAAGAAAAAACTTTTTGTAGCTGTGGACCCGAAGTTTAAACACTTTTTTGATTACCAGGGTGTTTCGCTTTTTAAGCCGAACCTTATGGAAATGGGGCGGGTTTATGGTACATCATTTTCAAATAATGATGATATTATTAAAGCTGTTAGAAAATTACAACGAAGTATCAAAACAGAATCTGTCCTGCTTACAATGGGTGAAAAGGGAATGGTATTAGTTGAAAAAGGTAAAAAGCCATACTATGTTAAACCGCATACCCTTGATGTTTATGATGTTTCGGGTGCTGGTGATACAGTAATCGCTGCTGTTACACTTGCTACCGTTTCTGGTTTTGAACTAAGGGAAGCAACAAGATTTGCCAGTGTTGCAGCTGCTATTGAGGTCACAAAACTTGGTGCAACACCTATAACATCCAGGGAGATTACTGGTTTTTGTGAAAGATAAAGAAACATATTTGAGGTTACACCTGTCTGCGTGCGGACCTGTCTATCGTCCCAACGGGACAGGCAGAGATGGAGAGGGAGGTAAAATGAAAAGGTTTTCGTTATTTGTATCTGTTTTAGTTGTTATACTTTTTTATTCATTTTTGAGTGCTCAACTCATTATTACATCCGATGAATGGCCATATGGCAGTGACTGCATAGGCAATAAATGGGAATGGTACAGAGGAGAGAATGGTACCTGGGGAGGATATGTTCCGAATCCACAGGATAGCACCTGGGATTTTACAGCCGGGCCTAATACAGCGACAGCAAGTAGTGAAATAAGACCCATTAATGAATCCCAGGGAAGTCCTCCAGGTGCAGCTACCTATGCAGAAAAACAGATAATGGGTGGAGAACTATCCTGGGGATGGGAAAATAAAATTCTATCTGCTATGTACCTCTATGGGTTCTATGCATCAGGAATAGATATATATTATAACCCACCTTATAGAAGACCATATACCTTTGCTATGATGGTTGGCACCAGCTGGAATGATTACTATAACTGGGATTATTCAGGTATTACTGTTTATGATACGGTCCAGTCAGAAATAATAAACCAGGGATATATTATACTTCCTGAGGGCGGACCCTATCCCTGTCTCGTGATGAGATACTATTCGAGCTCTTACGGTGAGTTTATGGGAGTACCTGTAATTGATGAGGATTATATAATTTATGAATGGCTGGCTTCAGGAGTGGGAAGTTGTGTTACGGTTCAAAGTCAAAGTAAAGAGAGCAATCCCTACTTTACGAGTTACAAGGATTTCTTTCGACTTTACAATAAAATCATCAATGAAACCACACCGCCTGAATTTAGCAATACTACTATAATTGGAAATGGGTATAATCCAGGTCCATATATTGTAAAATCAACAATTACAGATGCATCCGGTATTGCTACGGATTCTCTTTACTATAGATTTGGATCTGTAGGAGGATATACACCTGTAACACATGACAGTGTAAACGGAAACACTTATTATTTTACTATGCCTGCCGTCGGTTCTTATCCCGACACTGTCTTCTATTATCTTTCTGCAACAGATATGGCACCAACGCACAACCGAGCAACCGACCCTCCAAATGCACCCAATGATTCTGTATTCAGCTTTATAGTCAAGGATCCTGCAAATGACCATTATCCTCCTCAATTCTTTAATACAACACAGTGGCCTGATACTTCCTATACAGGCCCATATCCTGTCTCTTCGACAATCATAGATTCCTGTGGTGTATCAGAAGCATATTTATATTATAGAAAGGGTGGTTCAGGGGCTTACAGCCTGGCAGTTACAGATAGTATTATAGATGACAACTATTACTTTACTATTCCCTACATTGTTACACCTCCTGAATTTATAGAATACTATCTTGAGGCAGTAGATGCATCGCCTAACTATAACACCGGGTATGACCCTCCTGGCGCTCCTGCAACAGTTTTTTCTTTCAATGTCGAGGATTACGAAGGGCCTGTTATTACAAATACAAGGGTCTGGCCAGATACAGGTTTTGCAGGGCCTTTTGTTGTCTGGAGCGACATCTATGATAATTCTGGGATAAGTGAATCCTACATCTATTATAAGATACAAACCGCACCATGGGATTCTGCTGCCTGCGACTCTATCTCAAATGATACAACCTATTTCTTTACGATTCCCGAGATTACTCCACCAAAGGTCATCAGATATTACATAAAGGCATACGATAATTCAACTAATCATAATGTATCTACAGATCCACCAGGTGCACCAAGTGTTGTTTACCAATTTATTGCAAATCCCCCTGGCATTGGTGAAACAACGATGACGATAATTCCTAAGAAGGCTTATCTTTTAGTCAGTCCAAACCCATCGGTAAATAGATTTCTGGTGCAATTAGGACTTCCAGATAAAGAATATATTTCCCTTACAATATACAATATTACTGGTGCAAAGGTGAAAAATATTCTGCAACAAAGCATGGATAAAGGCAATTATATTTACGAATGGAATTGCAAGGACGAAAGAGAAAATAGCGTTTCGAACGGTACCTATTTTGTTTTAATGAAGTACGGAAATAGAATATTGATAAAGCCTCTTATTTTAATGAGAAATTAATGTGTGGTGTACCGGGAATACAATTCCAAAACAAAAAAATCCCCCTGTTTCCCCCTTTAGAAAAAGGGGACTAAGGGGGATTTGATAGATGAAATTTCGAGCTTCTTTCCCGAAATACAAAAGATTTATTACATTAAGAGAAAGGAAAAGATTTGAAAAAGGTTTTATTTGTCCTTATTATCTCCTTATTTTATAGTTACATAGTCGCACAGGAAAATGGTAGAATAGTCTCTTCAAATACCTTACCTTATCCTGATGACCAGATTATTATTAAGTATTGTGTTTCTGTACCAACATTTGAGAAAAAGAAAATCGAGGAGCAATATAATCTAAAGGTCAAACAAATTTGTGAAAGGGGAGGGTGGGTATCGTATTATGTTAGAGGGAAAACGAATGTAGAGGATTTAATAAAGAGACTGATAGATAATCCTTTTATCATCTATGCACAGCCCAATTACTATTTCCACATCATCTGGCAACCCAATGACCCTTACTATCAGTTTTATCAGTGGCATCTTCAAAGGATTTCAATGGAGGAGGCTTGGAATATAGAAGAAGGCGGTGATTCTACCATTATAGTAGGTCTGCTCGACTCAGGTTCTGCTTTTGAGGATTATCCAGTTCCATCCTATGAAAAAGATAAAATTGACAGTAATACGACAAGTTACAAAATACTTCCTGATTACAATGAAGCACATTTTATTAGTGGTTTTGATTTTGTAAATAACGATGCCCATCCTAATGATAATCACAGTCATGGCACCCATGTTACATCAACCATTGTTGAATCAACAAATAATGGACTTGCCCTCTGTGGCATAGCGTTTAATGTAACGGTATTGCCGATTAAGGTTGTAAACTGGTTAGGTATAGGAAACGCTGATGTCTTTGCTCTTGGTCTTTACTATGCAGTAGAGCAGGGTGCAGATATAATAAATATTAGCCTTGCTGCATCATCGAACCCAGGTCCCGTTGTCGAAGATGCGATTGAATATGCTGCTCACCGCGATGTTATTATGGTCGCAGGTACGGGAAACTCGGGGTATGGTTCTATTTGCTATCCTGCAAAATACGATGAGGTCATTGCAGTAAGTGCAACCTGTTCGAGTGTTCCCGATTCACTTGCATACTATTCAAATTTTGGAAGTGGGGTAGAGGTTTCCGCTCCTGGTGGTGACCTTGTTGACAGAGATAACAATGGATTCCCTGACCTGGTTGTTCAACAGACATTTCTTCCCGGTCAATTTAATAATGGATTGGCTAAACCTGATTCCTTTCTTCTTATTGGTTATGGTGGAACATCAATGGCTACACCGCACACGACGGGTGTAATTGCTCTGATGCTTTCTCATGGTATTCCACGTGAGAACATAAGAGAGGTTTTACATCAGACCTCAATAGACTGTGGAACATTAGGGTATGATACACTCTTTGGGTTTGGTAGGATAGATGCTTTCAGGGCACTTGGTGGTGAAGATACAATATCTCCCGAGATTACAGGCACTACTCTTCTTGAGGATACATATTTTACAGGACCTTACGCTGTTTGGTCTGAAATTAAAGACCTCTTTGGCATTAAAGATGCAAGACTCTGGTATAAAATAAACTCACAGGAATGGCAGGATTCTGTTTTTGTTGACAAAATATATCCAGATAACTATCTTTTTTACATTCCCGGGGTTATTCCACCTGCTGTTATTAAATACTATATTGAGGCAACAGATATTTCGGGTAATGTTGAAACAGACCCTGATGGGGCACCATTCTACTACTATTCATTTATTGTATTGGAAACAGGAATAGAGAAGAACGATGAGGAGAGAAGATTTTTTCTGAAAATTCCCTCTTTTGTATCCAGTGATGTTCTACCTGTTGAATGTTCAATGGATTATCTCTCTTCTCTTAAAATTGAGGTTTATGACATATCGGGAAAATTGGTAAAGAATTATTTAGCAGGAGGGATTGTTGAACAGACCTGTCGACTAAATATTGGTTCTCTTAAAAATGGGATATATTTTATTAAGTTAAAAGTGAAAAGTGAAATGTTAAACCCCATTAGAAAGAAATTTTCTAACGGGGTGAATGTTGAAGAAGTAAGAAAAGTAATAAAGATAGAATGAACACAGACAATACAAATAGGCGCAGGCTTTAGCCTGCGCCTATTTGTATTATGGGATTTCTATTTTCACGGATTCCATTACAACAGGTTCAACGGGCTTATTATTTGCTCCTCTTTTTACCTTTGCAATCTTATCTACAACCTCTATACCCTTAATAACTTTACCGAAGGCGGTATACTGATTATCCAAATGTTTACATCCCTCCCTTGTGAGACATATGAAGAATTGACAACTGGCTGAATTTGGCTCAGGTCCACGTGCCATGCCCAGGGTTCCCCTTTCGAATGGATGTTGATTGAATTCTGCATCTATTGTGTATCCTGCATTACCAGTTCCAGTCCCAAGAGGGTCGCCACCCTGAATCATAAAGCCTGGTATAATTCTGTGAAATGTTAAACCGTCGTAAAACCCCCTTCTTGCAAGTTTGATGAAGTTTTCAACGGTTTTTGGAGCGTCCTTATAATAGAACTTAATAACAATTTCACCGCCGTCCTTCATCTTTATAACAGCGAGTTCATCTCCCGTAATCTTTTGAGAAATGGGTGCTGTCTCTGTTTTTGTTGTATCCTTAACCATAGGGGGTGTCTCCTCTTTTTTTACCTGTTTTTGTTGTTCTCCACATCCAAAAGCAAATAAAGAAATGATAAATGTGAGTATGGTAAATCTTTTAAACATAAGACCTCCTTTGTTAAGATTCAGAAAGGATAATCAATAAGAAAATAACTGGAAATTGAGAAATTAGAAATTACGAAATTTATACCCTTTGAAATTTCTCCATTCTCTTAATTTATGACTTTTTTCTTCTATCCATTGTTTTTTGGTATGATTTTTAAAAACCTCCTTTTCCCAACCTTCAGGATAAAAGGTGTGTCAAGTCTGATCTCTGTATTGATATCTGTAATTCTTTTACCATTGACCTTAACACCACCCTGTTCTACCAATCTTCTCGCTTCCGCATTTGAATTTGCCATTTTTGTTAAGGTAAGAAGTTCAATAATCCATAGCTGATTTTCATTTGATTCAATGGGAAATTCAACAATTTCATCAGGTAATTCCCTCTTTTTGAAAATTTTTTCAAACTCAAAAGCTGCCTTTTCTGCCTCCTCTTCATTATGATAGAGTTTTACAATCTCTCTGGCAAGCCTGAATTTAGTATCCCTTGGATTGGTTTTCCTATCTTTCAGTATTTCCTTTACTTCTTTCAGTCGTTCTTCTGTATATGAAAGAGCAAGTTTAAAATAACTCTCTATTAGTTCATCGGGTATGGACATAGCCTTACCAAACATCTCCTTGGGTGTTTCCTGAATAGCGATGTAATTACCATAACTTTTACTCATCTTCATCTTTCCGTCCAGTCCGACAAGTAGAGGCATTGTGAGAATAACCTGTGGAGTCATACCCATTTCTCGCATCATCTCCCGACCTATCATAAAATTGAATGTTTGGTCTGTTCCCCCAATTTCTACATCCGCTTTTATTGCAACCGAATCGTATGCCTGGAAAATGGGATAGAGAAATTCATGAAGAAATATAGGTTGTTGTGCCTTGTATCTATTGGAGAAGTCATCCCTTTCGAGTATCCTTGCAACAGTTATTTTTGAGGCAAGGCTTATAATCTCAGATGGTTTGAGTATCTTTGACCACTCACTGTTGTATCTGAATTCTGTTCTGTCCTTTCGGAGTATTCTGTATACCTGCTCGGCATAATTCTTCATATTCCTTTTTATATCTTCATCAGTAAGCTGGGGTCTTGTTTTTGACCTTCCAGAAGGGTCGCCTATTCTGCCCGTAAAATCACCTACAATAAGAACAGCTGTATGTCCCAATTCCTGGAAGTCCCTCAATTTTCGTAAAACAACGGCAAAGCCAAGATGGATATCAGGGCCTGAAGCATCTATACCCAATTTGATTCTTAATTTCTTTTTTCCCTTAAGTTTCTCAATTAATTCTTGCTCAGGGATAATCTCTGCGGTTCCCCTTTTAATAATCTCAAGTGATTTCTTAATACTATTTTCCATTTCACATTTCACATTTCACTCATCTCACTTTGACGGTATATTAAGTAGTGGTGTTAGTTTCTGGTCAAAAGGTGCAACGATAACGGTATTGTTGGGTGAATTTATCAGACCCCCTAATGTCTGGATATAATACCATTGCAGGTATCGTGATGTAAGAGAATTTGCAATAATCTTGTTTGCTCTGGAAATACCGTCTGCCTCGACGCTTTTTCTTTCCGCTTCTTTTACCTCTTTCTGAAGGACGAACACCATTTTTTCTGCATCTTGCTTAGCTGCAAGTTTTTCATCAATAGCGTTTTTCACCTTTGCGGGTAGTTGGACATTTCTCAAAAGAACCTTCTCACATTTTACTCCTTTAGGGGTAACATTTGTTACCAATTCTTTTTGAATGTCATCGGTAACATCTGCTCTCTTAGTCGAATAGATATCTATAGCATTATATTTCGCTGCGGTATTTCTTATGGCTGTTCGTATTACTGGACGAACTATCTTCTCCACATAATCAGGTCCAATATCCCTATAAACATGTGCAGCCTCTTCCTGAATGAGATGATACCAGACAGTGACATCGAGTTGAACCCTTAATCCTTCTGCAGTTAATGCACTAATTGCATCATCACCTTTAATCTGCCCTTCCCCAGCTTTGATACTCATTGTATAAGCCTGTGTTCTTATAGACATTTTTTCTAGCGATATAAGTGGATTAACGAGATGTAATCCACTGGGAAGTGTTCTTTCTTTAACATTACCAAATAAAACCTGGACACCCACCTGACCGGGACCAACCATTCTTATCATAGAAAGTAAAAGGAATATAATAGCAAGAGCAAAGGCTACGGGAGCAATAACAGGATTTAGGTTTTTGACGGTTTTTTTGGCAGTAAGAATGATGAAACCAGCAATAAGAAATATAATAAATAAAAATAACAACATTTTAACCTCCTTTTTTCCTTTTTTCCTTTTCTTTATTACGTGGCGGCGAAGGGATTCGAACCCGTGACACGCGGATTATGATTCCGCTGCTCTGACCTACTGAGCTACGCCGCCCTTCAGCAATTTCGAAAATATAGCATAGCACATTTTAATTGTCAAGAAAATTAAAGAGGATTGCTGAAAGAGGGTAGAATGTGTCATTCTGAACCTCATTGCAATTTTTCATTTGACTTTTTTGTTTTTTTGACTTATTATTGTTAAAATGAATAGCGAGAAGAAAGGATTAATGGTTTTTGTAAAGAATGTTACACCTTTACTGATAATTTCTCTTTTTATGTTTGATGGATGCACAAAGCAGATTGCAGAGAAGGAGGAGATCCCTGATAAAGATGTTGCTATTACTTCTGTAGCACGGATTGATTCACTCCTCGGTTTTTCTTTTGACTGGAAATTCGGGAGGAAAAAGATTCAACTTTTACCTGAATTAAAAGCCGAGATTGAGGGAAAGGTAAGTTTGCCATCCAGGGTTTTTCAGAAAGGTATATGGAAAGCAGCTGGAGTGGAGGAGTTAATAAATATGTATATTATAGAAGGCAGAGAATTCATATACAATAGTAAAGAAAACTTATGGGAGGGTAAAACGAGAAGTTCCTTCCCTAACCCATTAGAACAACTGAAACTTATCCTTTCCTTTGGTGAATTTCAATTTATTAAATTTGCATATATCGGTCGTAGCAAATGTTATCTTTTTTCTTTTAAACCAAATGTTTACTTCCTTGACCCTCTTGAGATAACAAAACCTGAAGGGTTTCTATGGATATTGCAAAAGAATGGATTACCCATATCTGTAAAGGTTTCATCTGAAAAAGATGAACTTTACTGGGAAATGAACTTTTCAAATTTCAACAGTTTTGCAAGCATAAATGTTCCCCTGAAATTCCGTAAGTTCCGAATTTTGGATATACAAAATGAAAAAAATGAACTAGAACTACTCATAGATAGAATCATCTTTCTTGGATACAAGAAACCTGATATCGAGATTAAAAAAAATGATGCAATACTTTCCATAAGGGCTGAAGGGTTATCGGATTCCCTGTTGAAGAATATTCTTAAGAAAGGTGAATTGGAAATATTTATAGGTGAATGGCCAAAAGACCCCATTTATAAACTAAAGGAGAGCAGTAAACTTGTTCAGGAAAAATATGGCGAGGGTGCAAAACTCTTTTTTGAAAAAGGAATTGTAACAAAACCTATTATTGCCGTTAAGAAAATATTATCGAATGATGCATTTAATATATTCAAAATGAAGAATGATATGCTTGGAAAATACTCCATATACGGCTCTATTAAACCTGAGATGACCGACAGTCTCAGGAAAATCGTAAATGATTATAAGGAAAAACCTGTTGTTTTTGTTGTTGACGACTATGCTGTTTCAATTTCGTTTATTCTGGACAACTGGCTTGTCGAGAGGATGATACCCATCACAAAGGGTTTGAAAGGTAATGAATCTATACCGTTATTTGCGAAACTAAAAAATGGGTATTTAGAAAGGGATTATAATTTCCGTTGGGAAAAATAAAAAATTTTATATGGAATAGGCTGATAAAACCCGAGAAAACGGTAATAAAAAAAAGATATGAAAAAATATGAAAGGGAGGGATGATGGATAAGAAACTACTCGATATTCTCGCCTGTCCTAAATGTAAAGGAGACCTTGAATACGATAAAAAAAATCAGAAATT
>Ga0209121_10005691_pt1 | contig 11193 bp, 8 predicted proteins | sample Cruoilmetagenom3_FD_187292 | JGI IMG/M metagenome (GOLD analysis project Ga0209121, IMG submission 187292) | Oil polluted marine microbial communities from Coal Oil Point, Santa Barbara, California, USA - Sample 3 (SPAdes) (version 2) | ecosystem: Environmental > Aquatic > Marine > Oil seeps ...
CTGGTAGAAGAATCCGCATTAATGGGAGGAGCTATTCTTGGATATTATGCTCTCGGTGAATACAAAACTATTGAACAAGCCTCTCAAGAGATGGTAAAAATGGGGGAACTTTTTTATCCTGATCCCCAAAATGTAAAAATATATGAAGAGGGTTTTCACTTTTTTTCTCTTTTAGTAGAGAAAATGAGTAAGATTTATCCCATTCACGCCCAACTTTTCTCTAATCTATTCTCTTAAAAGATTTTTCTTTCCATTATTTCTTTTTAAGAAACACCTACTAATATTTTTTTGTATTTTCCAGATCCGATTTAACCGCCCTCTTGACAATTTTTTCATATAGTATATAATATATTAAGTTATAAATATAATACATAGAAAGGGTTAAAAGAATGACAAAAGTGGGATTAATTGAACATACGAATTTAAGCGAGAAGGCCTACGAGATTCTTAGAAATCAAATTATTAACCAGGAGTTAAAATCGGGGGAGCGATTATTAGATGATAAATTAGCTTCTTCTTTTGGAATAAGTCGAACTCCAGTGCGAGAAGCCCTGACCAGATTATCTAATGAAGGTCTGGTGGAGGTAATTCCTCGCAGTGGTATGTATGTTAAGAAGTTAACTAAAAAAGATGTCCAGGAAATTTACGAGATTAGAGTTGTATTAGAGGCCTTAGCCGCTAAAAAAGCAACTCCTCTTATTAGTGATAATGATTTAAATAAAATAAGTAAGTTCCTTGAGGAGGCGAAACTTTCGCTAAATAAAGACGAGGAAGAAACCTGCTTAAGATTTGATGTAATTTTTCATAATACAATTTTAAAGAATTCTCAAAATGAAAGGCTTTACAGCATTATAAATAAGTTAAATACTCTTATTCATACTTTTAGAGTAAGAGTATCCAGAGTGGGAAAGAGAAGAGGGGAAGCATTAAAGGAACACGAGATTATCCTGAGAGCTATGAAGGAAAGAAATCCAGAAAAAGCTAAAAGAGCAATGAGAGAACATATCAAGAAATCTATGAGTTATGTTTTTAGCGATCTTGAATTTTAAAAAAATGGAAAAAGTTAAAGTAGGTATAATTGGGTCAGGGTTCGCTGCTGATTTACATGCTAAAGCTTATCAAAGATGTCCCTATGCTGAACTTATTAGCGTCTCAGCAATTAATAACTTAAAAAATTTCTCTAAACAACATAATATTTCCACCTTTTATAGTGATTACAGACAAATGCTTGCACGAGAAGATATTCAAATGGTGAGTGTTTGCATTCCCAATTACCTACATAAAGAAGCAGTAATTGCTGCCGCTAATGCTGGTAAAGATGTAGTTTGTGAAAAGCCCTTAGCTACTAACCTTAAAGATGCTGATGAGATGGTGTCTACCTGTAATAATAAAGGTGTAAAGCTTATGTATGCTGAGGATTGGATTTTTGCTCCGGCTATTGTTAGAGCTAAAGAGGTTTACAGAGAAGGAGCAATTGGCGATATTCTTTATATAAAAGCAAAAGAAACTCATAGTGGTTCTCATTCTCTTTATGCCCAAAAATTAAAATATTGTGGTGGAGGAGCAATGATTCATTTAGGAATACATCCGGTAGGATTTGTTCTTTGGCTTAAAGGGGAAAAAGTAAATCAGGTAATAGCAAAGACAAGCAAAGGTAAAGAGAGTAACTTGCTCCACACTAATTTTGAAGGTGAGGATTGGGCCGCAGGTATTTTAACTTTTGAAGATGAAACTTATGCTCTCGTTGAAGGTAATTATATTACCTTTGGGGGAATGGACGACCGTATTGAAATTTATGGAAGCAAAGGAAATATTAAGATTAATCTTACTCAAGGTTCTCCCATTTCTGTATACAGTCCCAATGGTTACACTTATGCTATTGAAAAAGCAGATACTACTAAAGGCTGGACTTTCCCCGCTGTAGATGAAGAGCGTTCATTAGGATACCAGGATGAAATTGCTTATTTTGTTAATTGCGTAAGAGAAGATAGAGAAATAATGAGAGGTGTTAGAGGAGAAGATGGTTGGCAGGCTCTTAAGGTTATATCCGCCATCTATGAATCATCTAAAAGTGGAAGAGCGGTAAAGCTAAAAGAAAATTATCAAATCCAGGATGAACGGAGATAGATAAAGTGAGTGTTGAAGAAAAAAACATTTTGATGCCTATTGAAGTTGCCGGAGTAAAATTCCGTAATCCCTTTTATGTTTCTTCCGGTCCTGCTTCTAAATCATTTAAGCAACTTGCGAAGGCACAGGAATGCGGTTGGGCAGGAGCAAGCATTAAGTTAACATTTGACCCTGCTCCTTATATTAACTTGGAGCCAAGATATGGTTGGTTTCCAAACAGAGGTTTTCTTTCTTTTTCCGCAGAAAAAAGACTGAATATTGAAGAGGGTTTAAAACTCATAGAAGAGGGAAGAAAAAAGCTTAAAGATTTTGTTCTTTTAGCTAATATTACTTATTCCGGTAATAAAGGACTTGAAGGTTGGGTAAATATGGCCAAGAAGTTCGAGTCCGCCGGTGCCCATATTATCGAGCTTAATATGTGCTGTCCTAATATGTCTTTTAATCTCCAGGTTAGTGGAGAAACTATGGAAAGTAAACATCTCTCTGGGGCAAGTCTTGGTGAGAATGAGGATGCAGTAAGCACAATTGTAAGAAAGATAAAAAAGGCTATTTCTATTCCGCTTTTTGTTAAGTTGACTCCTGAAGGTGGACGGATTGCTCAAGTAGCTAATGCTTCTTTTAAGGCTGGTGCTGATGCTGTTGGAGGGACGGCTAATCGACTGGGGATTCCTCCTCTTGATATTTATAATCCCGGCCAGTCAGTTTATAATCTTCAAAAAGAACCAAGTATGTCTTGTTTTTCTGGTCCCTGGATAAAACCCTTAGGATTAAGAGATACTTATGAAATTAGAAAAATGGTTGGTCCAGAGCCAATAGTTACCGGAGCAGGCGGTATAAGTACATTCCAGGATGCCGTAGAAATTTCAATGGCTGGTGCTGACCTTATTGCTATTTGTACAGGTATAGTAGTTAATGGGTTTGGATTTTTAGAAGAACTTATGAAGGAGTTGAAAAATTATCTGGACGAGATGGGCTACAATTCACTTAGAGATGTCCGTGATTTATTGGTCAAAAATATTACTCCCTCTTCCAGGCTTACTATATATAAAGGCTATGCCCGGATAAAAAATGAGAATTTATCTGCTCCCTGCAGGTCAAACTGTCCTATCGGTATCCCTGTTCAAACCTGCATGAAAATGCTTGCCGAAGGTAATTTTAAAGAAGCCTTTAAACAGGTAACATCTAAGAGCCCACTTCAGCCTATATGTAGTTTAATCTGTAATCACCCCTGTGAAAATGAATGTATTAGAGGTAAGATAGATGAACCAATTTTAATTAGAGAAATTAATCGGTTTATTCTTGAATATGGGAAAAAGAAAGGATGGAAGCCTGAAATTCTTTTAGGCCCAAAGAGAAAGGAGAAAGTAGCGGTTATCGGCTCCGGTCCTGCAGGTCTTTCAGCGGCTTATGAGCTTACCAGAGCTGGTTACAGGGTAACTATTTTTGAATCAGAAGAGGTACTTGGTGGAATGCTCAGACTTATTCCTGAGTTTAGATTACCCCAGGATCTAGTTAATGAAGCGATTGAAGAGATAGAAAGCTTGGGAGTAGATATTAAAACAAGCATTACTTTTGGCAAGGATATTACTTTAAATAAATTAAAGAGAGATGATTTCAAGGCTGTATTTATCGGAATAGGAGCTCAAAAAGGGCTAAAGATGAATATTCCCGGAGAAAAGGCTAAAGGCAATTTTACGGCTCTTGATTTTCTTAAGTGTGTTGCTAAAGGCAAGAATCCTGAAATCGGAAAAAGGATTGCTGTTATCGGAGGGGGATTTACAGCTGTTGACTCTGCTAAAACAGCCATTCGCTCAGGAGCAGAAGAAATATTCCTTCTTTATAGAAGAACAAAAGATGAAATGCCCGCTTTACCAGAAGAAGTCTTTGAAGCAGAGGAAGAAGGAGTAAAAGTTATGTACCTGGTTACTCCCAGAGAGATTATTACCGAAGAAGGCAAGGTTATTGGTATCAAAATGATTAACTGCATCTTAAGTGAAAAGGACTCCTCCAATAGAAGAAAGTCTGTTGAGGTTAAGGAAACTGAATTTACCTTAAAAGTTGATACTGTTATTTCAGCTATTGGACAGAGCATTAATCTTAACTCCCAGGAGATGAATATTGAGATTACACCCTCGGAAACAATTAAATTTAATGAAGATACTGGTGCGACTAATATTGAGGGTGTTTTTGTGGGAGGCGATGCCGCTACAGGACCAGCCAGTGTTGCTCAGGCTATTGCCAGTGGGAAAAGGGCGGCGGTATCTATTGATAAATTCATTGCTAAAGAGAATGCTTTTTTGGAATATGAACCATCTCTTGCAGTGGTAGATAAAAATGAGGTGCTGATAAGAGAGGGTAATTCTCCTCGAAGAAAAAGACCTGAAGTTCAGTTAATACCTGCGAATGAGCGCAAGAATAACTTTAACGAATATACTAAAACACTTACAGAAGAAGAAGTTATTAAAGAAGCTAAAAGATGTCTTAGATGTGGTTGTGGAATGGGATGTAGTATCTGTGAGAATGCTTGTCTCTCTTTCGCTATTAGTTTTAATGATGGCAAAGTTAAAATAGATAAAGATACTTGTGTTGGCTGTGGAATGTGTTCTCAAATCTGTCCCAATTCTAACATTGAGATGGTTAGAGAAAGTTAATGCGATATAAATTGGTAGCCGCAGGCTTTAGCCTGCGTAGGTTAATGATTATAATGCAGAGCTGTCTGATAGTATTTGCAAGAAAAAAATTTGACAATTTTTTCATATAGTGTATAATATAAATAATATAATATACAAATATAAGATTCTTCTAAGTAATGCCGAAAGTTTTATGATAGCCGCAACTTTTAGGTTGCGCAAAACACTTAAGAGTCTTGCAGTTACTAAGGAGAAGCAAATGTATAATGTATATAATACCTCTAAAGAACTTCAAGAAGGTAATGTGGAAACAGCTATTCTTCCTATCGGTTCCACAGAACAACATAGCCAGCACCTACCCCTTGGAACAGATTGGATAATAGCTAAGGCGATATCTAAAAGAGTAGCTGAAAAATTAACTTCTAAGGTTTATCTTCTACCAGGAATGCCTTTTGGAACCTCACCCTGCCATAGCGGATTTAAGGGAACTGTTTGGATAAGACCAACAACCCTCTTTTATTTCATCAAGGATACCTGCCTTTCTTTATACAATCAAGGGATTAAAAAAATAGCTATTATTAATGCTCATGGAGGAAACTGGATAATAAAGATAGCTGTGCGTGAGCTCAATTTAGATAATCCCGATATTAATGTTATCTGGTGTATGCCTCATATACTTGCTCAAAAAAGATTAAGCGAAGTCCTCGAAAGTAGCGATTCTCTCCATGCAGGAGAAATGGAAACTTCTTGTATGATGTATCTTCACTCAGAATTAGTAAAAAAAGAAAGTACCGACTATGTACCCAATGTAACTCAAGAATTCCTTGATTATTTGAGAATGAAAGATTTAAGTCCTAAAGGAGTATGGGGAAGACCAGGCCTTGCCTCAAAAGAAAAGGGAGAAAAAGCTATAAAAATAATGGTAGAAGAAACAGTAAAATACATTAGGGAAACTTTTAAGAAAATAGAGAAAATAAAGAGAAAAAGATAAATAGTGAAGGTAGATCTTTCTTTTGAATAAAAAGGAAGAAGATAGAAATAAATGGCCAAAAAAGGGGGTGAATAAAGGTAGGCAGGCCAATCTATCCTGAGAAAAGGAAAGCTTTCCAAAAAAGAGAAATGTTGGATAATTAATTTCTCTCCTTGGTAACTTTCCACAGAAAAATGGTGCCATATGGCAAAAAAAATTAAGAGGAGAAAGACAATGAAAAGTAAGTTATTAAAAATGTTAACTATCTCGTTAGCCCTTTCCTTAATTTTAGGACTAATGGGGAGTTTTGCCTTTGCGGCTAAAAAAGAACTAACTCCTTACGAGTTTCGTCATCAGTTAACCGATGAAGAGAAGGTGAAGTATAAAACAATAATTGTTAGATGGTGTGGTTATCCTCATGATAATTGGACGGTGAAGGAAACGATAGAAAAATTTCAACAAACATTGCATAATGGCGATCCCTGGATAGGGATGGGATGGTATAGTAAGACTCTTTTTGAATTAGCTCATCCCAAAGTTAAAGTTGAACAAGTTGCTGGTAATGTATGGAATTCCCAGTTTATATTGACCGGTTTAGCGGGAGGAACTGCTCCTGCTTGTTATCCCATGCACAAAGTAGCTAAAACTAATGTAGGCAATGCACGTATGGCTTTAGAGAAAGGGTTAGTAGCTGATATAACTGATTTAGTTAAAGATTGGAAATATACTCCCTGGTTAAAGGAGCACTGGGGACCAGAATGGGAGAGGACCTGCTGGAAAGACGGTAGATGCTATGGTCTCCCGGGGACTTATCCAATAGTACCCGGCTGGGGATTTGAATACAGAAGGGATTGGTTCAAAGAGGCAGGTTTGTTTAACAAAAAAGGAGAACCTGCTCCCATAGATGATTGGACCTGGAGCGAATTTAAAGAAATTGCTAAGAAACTTACTGATCCCAAGAAAAAAAGATGGGGTTTTTCCCTTGCTCCTGGAGCCATAGATGGTATTCCTCTTTATCCGGCATTGATGTTTGGTTTTGGTGTTCCTCAAGCACTTCGGCCACTTGTTATGCCGAGTAAGGAGGGTAAATACACCTGGGAATACGGAGCTACTCCTCAGGCTATAGAAGCCCTGAAGTTTCTTAAAGATATGATGTGGAAAGATAAATCCGTATTATCTGGGGTAGAATATACAAGTTTAGCTATGCCTCATTCTAAAGAGATGTTGGGAGGCCGAGCAGGAATGGTCTGGACTGGTAATCAGGTAGGTAATAATGTAGGTAATTTCACCTTTGATCCCAAGAAGTCTAATCCAAAGTTTATAGGAGTTGCTCCTATTCCAAGAGGAAAAGGTAATCTAAGACTTCGCATAGTTGATTTTTGTCCCTTTGGATTTGACCCTACTTTGGACAAAGAACACTTAAAAGCTTCTTTTGATTATTATGAATGGGTTGCTGCCGGAAAAGGAGCAGAACTCAGGTTTATGGATAATATTGACGAAGTTAAAATAATGGGCCCTCAGTATATGGGCGGTTGGGACATAGGATGTTATATGTATTGGGCATATCCCATTCCCGAGTATTATCGCTCTCAAATTAAGGTTAGTGACTATGTGCCGGACGATTACATAAGAGTAACGACTACCATAGCTTATGAGACACCGGGTGAACCAAAGAGCCAGCAGTACGGTTTAATAAATTGCGAAAAAGAGGGATTACTAGTAGATGTAGATAGAGGAGTTCTTCAAGCGATAGTCTGTAATCCTGATGTTGACATTCAAGCAGAGGTGAAAAAAGCTGCTGATAAAGGCAATAAGATGTATCTGAATTACAAAATTAAAAATGATAAAGAAAAACTTCAAAAATTCTATGCGGCTGTGGATGATTTTTACAAAGAATATTATCCTGACTGGTATAACAGTACTGAATACAAAGAAATGATGGAGAAGTACTATAAGGTATGGTAAAAATAAATTAAGGGGCTATCTTTTAGGTAGCCCCTTAATTTAAGGAGTTTATAGAGTGGCCATTAAGAAAATAGCTAAAGTTTCTCATAATAAGGAAGAAAAGGGGCTTCGTTTCACAAGGAGAATGGCCTGGATATTTGGTGCTCCTTCAATAGTAGCTCAAAGTATTTTTGGTTGGTTTCCTATTTTAGTTGCTTTTGTAGTTGCTTTTCAAAAGTTTCACATAGTTAAGCCTTGTACTTATACAGGCTGGGATAATTTTGCGTTTCTTTTACCTTCCAATAATCCTCTGACAACCCTGGTCTTTAGGAATACCCTCTATTATGCTGCCCTGTCTTTAGCTCTAACTTTTTTAATTCCTATTCTGATAGCTATCCTCCTTATGGAAATGAAAAAAAGTGTTATTAGGGTAATGATGATTTTATGGTTTATTCCCGTAGCTTCTATGGCCGGGATTATTATTTGGAAATATTTTTACAATACACAATATGGTCTTTTTAATGGAATATTAGTCTCTCTGGGTCTTCCCACTTTAAGATGGCTTAACGACTCCAGAATAGTTATGCTTTGCCTGGTCTTACCCGGTTTAATTATGTATGGTCCGGGGTTAATTTATATTGCTACCTTACAGAGCATTCCTGATGAACTCTATGAGGCAGCAGAGTTAGAGGGAGTAAGTTTTTGGCAAAAGATATGGCATATTACTTTACCCAGAATAAGACCTATAATGGCTATGATGCTGATTTTAGCTATCATTGGAAGTTTACAGATTTTTGAGCAGCCTTTTGTTATGACTACCGGAGGACCAAATTATGCTACCTATACTGTAGTATATTATATTTTTGACCTTGCCTTTCAAAATCTTCTTTATGGAAAAGCAACAGCTTTAGCGATAATCCTCTTTTTTGTCATAATGGCTTTAGTGGTAATTCAAAGAAAATATTTTAGGGAGAATATTGATGTGTAAAGGAGATAAAATTGCCTTTAATTGCTAAAGTAGGAAGGAGACGATTTAAGGTAAGACTGCTTATTGGAGCTATTACTTCTATTTTATGGATAGGTGTAGCTCTTCACTTATTTCCTGTATGGTGGATGTTCACTACTTCCTTAAAACCAGCTAGAGAAATATTTGAGTTTCCCCCCTCTTTATGGCCTAAAAGCCCAAGTTTTATATGTTATAAATTGATCTTTGAACTTAGTGCCGGTACCTGGGCAGGAGGAAATATAAGAGTTCTGGACTATCCCATTTATGTTTACATAAAGAACAGTATTATTATGGCAGGAGGAATAATGTGTCTTCAAATTCCTTTTACTGCTTTAATGGGATATGCCCTTTCTAAATTATATTCCTCAAGATGGAGTAGGATTGTATTTTTATTTTGTATTGGCACATTGATGATCCCCGGAGAGGTATCCCTCATTCCCTCTTATTTAATATTAAGGCATTTTCCCTTTCCTACCAAGCACATTCCTGTAATTCCTTTTACTAATATTTTGTTCCCTCATTATAACTTCCTTGATTCTTATTGGGCAGTAATTTTACCAGGGATGTATAGTGCTTTTAATGTTCTTTTATTTAAAGGATTCTTTGATGGTATTCCTACCGAGCTTGTTAATGCTGCTCGTTTGGATGGTGCCTCTGAGCTGGGAATTATTAGAAGAATAATAATTCCTGTATCCAAGCCTGTCTTTGCTGTAGTAACTTACTTTTCTTTTTCTAGTGCCTGGAATCAGTTTATGTGGCCCCTTATTGTTATTCGTAATAATAAACTAATGCCTTTATCAGTAATATTATATAAGTTTCAATTTGCCTTAACTCAAGCACCGCCAACAGGGAAAACTCCAGAGGAACAAAGATTAATGGCAGCAGGTGTAGGATATAACGGCTTAATGGCTCTTTCATTTATTGAATCTATCCCTGTCTTTATTATGTTCCTTATCTTTCGTGAACAACTAATGACCGGAATAAAGTTGAGGGGATTTAAGTAAAGAATATTTCCAGAGTTTATAGGAGTTGTCCTTATCCTGGGAAGAAAAAGTAATCTAATACTTCGTATAAGGAGGTAAAATAAAATGCCTAAGAAGGTTTGTTTAGCTACTATCCAGCCATGGATGGGAGGTAGAAGCACAGAGTGTAATCCCTTTAGTAAGAAGTTTTCAAGGAAAGCATTGGATAATTTTATTGAGGAAAAGGTGCAAAATTCTCTTCATCTTTTTGAAGAAGCAGGAAAGGAATGTGTAGATGTAGTATGTGGTTCGGAAGATATGAAAAGAGTTTCCTGGTATAACTTGAAGTTAGATCAGCCAGAGCTTTTTTTATCTTTAGCTGAGCCTATTCCGGGGCCTCTCACAGAAAGAATAGCTAAAATAGCTAAGAAATACGAAATGTATATTCTTCCCTGTTTTTTTGAGAAAGAAAATGATAAAATTTATAATACAGCAGTAGTTATTGATAGAAGAGGTAGAATAGTGGGGAAATATCGCAAAGTTCATTTGCCTCCAGAGGAAGATTGGCAAGTTACACCAGAAAATGATTTCCCTGTCTTTGAGACAGATTTTGGCAAAATTGGTTTTATGATTTGTTGGGATATTATGTTCCCCGAAGTGGCCACAATTTTAGCTTTAAAGGGAGCTGATGTATTGTTTAACCCCACAGCTGGCTTTGGTTGGACAGAAATTTTGGGAGAGGCCACGGCTATGACTAGAGCTAATGATAATCATGTTTTTATTGTTATTTCTAAACACGCCGTTAAGTTGAGACCTGGCAGGAGTATGATTGTTAATAGATATGGTCAAATTATAGCTGATGCCGGATATAAGATGGATACCTTTGTTTCTGCTGAGGTTGATATCAAAGAAGTAAAACATTCTACTTATGAACCCGGAGAAAAAATTTCTGGTATTCCTGACCTTAAAGCAATGATGACCTTAAAAAGGAGACCCGAAACTTATCATCTTATTACATCAAAAAATCCTCCTCTTCTTAGCAAATATTCTAGATTTAAATTAGCCACTTCTTTGAAGGAGAAGAAGGAAGTATTTGAAAAAATGAAAAGAGAATGGGAAAAGTAAAATAATGTTTTTATTTTTTAAAAGATTTTTATTTTTGGATTGTGAGAAAATTTTAAGGAATTGATATATAAAAGTAGGACTATGTATTATTGCCTATGAAGATAAACCTTTAGAATTAGCTTTAGATATAGCCATCTCATATTTCCCGAGATGCATTGACATTTTATGCGCAGGAAGTTGAGCAAACAGGTAAACCTATTTTCCATTCAACATTCTCACCAGCAGAGTTAGTCTCGGGATTTGCTGAATCACTAATTTATGCGGAGGAGTATGGTAATCTTCCATCCGAGGTACCTCGACGGGATGTTCTTGGTCCAAAGTCTCGGCCAGTAGTAGGAATGGAGAAAGATATTATCACGCACAAGGAGCTTATCTTTCTTTGTCAACAGTTAAGAAAATCAGTGTTATCCGAGAAGCATCTACCAGCAA
>Ga0209121_10005693_pt1 | contig 11190 bp, 10 predicted proteins | sample Cruoilmetagenom3_FD_187292 | JGI IMG/M metagenome (GOLD analysis project Ga0209121, IMG submission 187292) | Oil polluted marine microbial communities from Coal Oil Point, Santa Barbara, California, USA - Sample 3 (SPAdes) (version 2) | ecosystem: Environmental > Aquatic > Marine > Oil seeps ...
ACGGTTGACCTGCAAGATCTCATCGAATCGATGGAGCCAGAGGATTGATTCGCCAATCGCGCCGGCGGCATCCTCGCGGTAGGGATACTGATCCATCGAGAACCAGCCGTCATAGCCGGTGCGGTCAAGCCAATAGAGGATCTCAAGATAGCGCACTGTGTGGACGCTCCCGACAATCATGTCATCATCCCAGGTGTCAGTGTTGTCGTTGAAGTGCATGTGGAAGAGGCGGTCGCCGGCACGCTTGGCCAGTACGATTGACTCGCCGACTGTTTCGCCGCCGACAAAGGCATGTCCTGTGTCGATACAGACGCCGACGTTGTCCCGCTTCGTCTCCTGGACCATAAGGAGGGTGTCGGCGATCCGGGCCAGGGTTGAGTGTGTTCGGGGTTCCTTGGGCTTGTACTCCAGCGCGAAGCGCAAGGCTGGATACTCGGTGGCCAGCGCGATCAGGGCTTCACACATCCAATCTCGCTGAGCTGCATAGTCGACGGTCAGGTTGTAGTCGTAGCCATCCTGCCCCGGCCAAATGTTGATGGTCTCGCAGGAGAGGTCCAGCGCGATATCACACATCTGCCGCGTGTAGTCAATGGCGTGCTGCCGTACCGCCGGCTCGTTGCTGGTATACGCGCCCTTCCAGTACAATGGGTTGCCGAAGAGATCGGGGATCACCGAGACGCAGGTGAGCCCCAAGTTGCTCAAGGCTTCCTTCATCTCAGGTGCACTGTCCGGGCTGATGTCCCACGTGCCGACCAGCTCGATTCCCTTCACAAAGGGGATCTCTGCAGCCTGAGCCAGCATCTTCATCGTGGTCGGAGTTTCTTTGTAGGACCCACAGAAGCGGTCCTTTGTGTTGCCCAGGTTGCCCAGAATGACGGCATATTGACGTTGCATTTGATGTGCTCTCCTTGCTGGGATCGGTGTGTGCAATCGAATCTGATGTCCTCACGTGCAGTATAGACCCAAATGGTGTGTGTGGAAGAGGGTTGTTCTCTAGGCCTGAGCAACCGTGGCCAGCACGTTTGCGATGTACTCCACGATGCCGCCCCAGAGCTTCTCGGGGATCGCGCTCAAGGGCACGTGGTAGGCCTCGGTCACGCGGATCAGGCAACCGAGGGTCCCGTACCTGTCGTAGACCTCGACGATGTCGCAGACTTCCCATCCTCCGTCGTCGTACTCGCCATAGGGTAGGTGGCACTCGTCGGCCCTGCAGACGATGGCAGGCTTCTCACCGCTGAGGATGTCCTGAGTCAGGGGGTCGTCGTTCTCGCACTCTGTGTCGAACTGGATGCGCTTACCTCTCCCTTGGCTTAGCGTTTTCCTCTTGCTGTCAGCTGCTTGATCACGGCCAGATTCTCGTGAAAGAAAGGATCGCTCGTGTCCGTGCGTCGTACACACCAAGCCACACCGCCCAGGGCATTGTGGAGTTGATAGAGCGTGAGTGTGCGCTCGAAGTCCGGCACGGGACGGATCTCGGCGTACCCCGCCAAAAAGGCCGGTTTGGTTGCGGGATCCGGGTGCCAGACGTAGTGGCCGACCTTGGTGAAGTCTCGGTCTGCCGAGCCACCGCGGGCCGATTCGAAATCGATGAGCCCGGTGATTCTTCCATCCTCCACAAGGATGTTGCCGGGCCGGTAGTCATAGTGAACCCAGCACGGTCCGTCGGGGTCGGGGAGGTCGACAACCAGGTCCCTGTAGAGCGCAAGCGAGCGGGCGTAGAGATCGGGTGGCATAGCCTGGATGCAGTGCGGCTTCCAGAGATCGAGCCGTGCGTGAACCATCGCCCACCAGTCGTGGGCGTCCGGATTCTCTTCGTCGCCACTGTCGCCGTAGTGATCCAGACGGTGTGTATGGAGTTGACCGAGCAGACTGCCCATCTGATGCGCCAGACCGACCGTGACCGGGCCCACAATGTTGGTGCCTGGCAGGCGGGAGAGCAGCAATGCCCCGGGTCGATCATCGTCAGGTATCCACGCGTCGATCACGTCCGGTACCGGTAGGTCGCCGTGGAAGGCTTCAAGAGCGCCTAGCTCGCGAAAGAGCTTTCGCTTGACGTAAGGGACCTTCAGGACCAGCTGCTCGCCGGTCACCAGCTCGATGAGCCGTACCGTGGAGCTGAATGAGTCTGGAACGGGCTGGATATCTGCGATCTCAAGGTTGAAGTGCGCGATGGCGTCAGAGACTGCGTTGTGTGTCATCCGGTGGGTTCTCTGTGCCGGCAGGTCATCTTGCCCTGGACCGCAATTGCGGCAGGGATGGTTTGGCGGAGGGCGTCGGACTTGTGCTTGACAGTGTTGACACCTTTTTTTGTCTGGTTGCAGCCAGAGGATCTCAGTGTGTTCTTCCGCTGATCAGTTTTCTCAGTCGAGTGTATGATAGCAGAGAACTCAGCGACTTCGAGGACGCCCGCGATAGGCGTACTTGCGCTATCGCGTTTGGGGTGACACAACATATCACCCGTTGTCCCGAGCGAGTTGACCTAGCGGCCAGCTCCAAGAGAGGCTGAAGCGAGGGATCTTGCGCCCCAGGGACGTACGTCACTGTGGCTACAGATCCCTCACTATCGCGATATGTTCAGAAGTTGCTCACCTGATCCGTTCGGGATGACAGCTAGGTTCGAAGCTTCGGGCACGTGCGATTGCTCTGGTAGCCCGGGACTTTGCCTGGAGGGCTGGGGTGCGGTATAATGGGGAGGTTGAGTTCACTGGCGCTTCGCTGGCATATCTCTACCGGCCACTGGAGCGGCTTTTTGTGTCAAGGAACTATGTGAGGGCATCTGGTATGGAAAACCTGCGCATTCGTGTTGCTTGGGTGTCTGTGGTTCTGTGTCTGTTGGCTCTGGCGGGCTGCGGGAGAGCCGTGGATGCCGGGGTCGATGATCTGGAGGTCCCCGACAATGCCGTCGCTCGCGTCGTTCTCTTTGCCGCCGATGATTGTGCGATCTGTGACGAGCTGACTGAGGGGCTTATCGCGCCACTGCAGGAACGTTGCGGCGCCGCTCTGGAACTCAAGACGGTCGATATCGGCACGACCGCGGGATACGAAGCGTTTGTGGCAGCGGAGGTCCTGCTTGTCGGTGAGGCCGGGCGCTGGGAAGTTCCCACTGTTGTTGTGGAGGATACCGCTTTTGTTGGTGAAGAAGCGATCCGCGCCAATCTGCTCGACTATCTGAAATGTGTTTTCGGCGCCGGCGGTAACGACTGGCCCGCAGGTGATGCGCTGTCGGGCATCAACGCGCAACCCGCGCCGGCGAGGGCCGGTGACGCAGCTCCATTCGGCGGCCCTGCCGACGATGCTGTGGAGAGTTGCATCGATGACAAAGCAAGTGCCGTATGCGCTTCTCCTGCACCCATCTTCGTACTCTACCTGTCGGGTTCCGATTGCACAGATACGTGCGAGCGCACGCGTTATGACCTCATCTACCTGGAAGGTGTCTTCCCCCAGCTCTCTTTTGAAGAACGACTGATCGAGGAGAACTATGGGCTTGCGGATGCTTTGAGCGAACAGCTCGGCGTGCCTGAAGACCAGCGACGACTGGCTCCTGCTGTGGTCGTGGGCGAGGACTATCTGGTTGGCGATGAGCTGGTGTTGGATAACCTGCGCGCGCGAGTGGCTGCCTACGCGGAGTCCGGTGCGATGGCCCTCTGGTACCTGATCGATCTGCCCTAGCAGGCTGTCGGAAAAGTCGAGAAACCCGGTCCTTGGGTCCGAAGAGTGGCCGTCTTGTCGCAGAGCAGCCTCACAAGTGGCCAAAAACTGGGTTTCTGAAGCGGGCAGATTGTTTCGCCGACAGCCTGCTAGTTCGTGGTCGGGTAGGCTGTAAGGTTTCGGCTGGACGTGGGGGTGAGTGGGTGCGGCGCTTAGAGATCGGGGGAGATTGGGCGGCCGTCGTCCGGACGCTCGCCGACGTGGGACGCATATTCGGCCTCTCGCTTCTGTTGCCCACGTTGGTGGCCATCTTCGATCGTGAGCTGGGGCTGGCGTTAGTGTTTGGTGGAACCTCCGTGATGGTACTTCTGGCAGCGATCTGGGGACGGAGGCTGGGGCGGCGCGATGTCGACAACTGGCACGCAACGTTGGCACTGGCGCTGGCGTGGCCGCTGTTGTCCCTCATCTCCGGCCTGCCCTTTGTGGTTGGCGGTGTTCCGAGCCTGGATGCGCTGTATGAGGGCGTCTCGGCCTGGACCGACACTGGGTTGACGATGATCCAGGATCCATCCACGCTGCCGGCTTCGCTGGCAACATTCCGCATCCTGATTCAGTGGTTCAGCGGCCTGGGAATTGCGATGTTTATGCTGCTGTTGAGGGCATCATCGCCGCGCGTTGCTCGCAGTCTCTTCGAGGCAGAGGGGCGCTCCGAGGACTTCGCCACGAATACCTGGCAGATTGGGCGCACGGTGGTGCGTATCTATGCGCTTTATACGTTGGCCGGTGCTGTGGCTCTTTGGTTGACGGGCCTGCCGCCCATGTCAGCACTGGCCCACGCTGTGACGTCGCTGTCCACCGGTGGGTTTTCCACGAACTCTGTGGGGGTGGGGCTCTATGGCGCGCTCCCCTCAATTGTCGCAATGGCGTTGATGGTTGCTGGTGGGATCAGCTTCACGGCGCATCACTCTCTGCTCCAGGGCAAGTTCCGGGAGTTCTTTGCGAACCCCGAGATACGGGCGCTCTTTGCGATCATCGGTGGCGCCACGGTGCTGGTGTTGCTGGGGTTCGGAGCTGCCGGGGAGGACGTAGTAGCCTCGGCGGTGCCGGGTGTTTTCTACGTGATCACCTCGATCACAACTTGTGGTGCGGGCACCACTCTTGCGCTGAGCGCCGTGCCTGAGAGCGTGCGCTTCATTTTGTTGCTGTTGATGGTCAGCGGTGCCGTTTATGGGTCCACAACAGGGGCGTTGAAACTGTGGCGTCTGATCATCGTTGGAAAAATCGTGGGGCGGGAGGTCCACCGTCCTTTCCTGCCGGCGGCTGCCGTCGTGCCGATCCGCATTGGCGGGACGTTGATCTCGGAGTCGCTTGCTGCTGCGGTGACGGGCTACGTGATACTGTACGTCGTGATGGGCCTGGCAGGAGGGCTCGTCTTCATGATCGCAGGCTACCAGCCGATCGATGCGCTGTTTACTGTGTTCTCGGCTCAGGGGAATGTGGGCCTGAATGCGATGCCGGAGGCACTCTATTTTGGCATGCCGCCGGGTCTGAAGTGGCTCCTGATCCTGCATATGCTGGTGGGACGTGTGGAGATACTTCCACTGCTGTCGATGCTGCAGGGACTTCGCGAATAGGGGGACAGAGATGTCGTTCAAAGGGAACATCGTCATTGCTGGGCACAGTAGTTTCTCCTGGGCGCTTGTGGAGCAGCTCGCGCCGGTTATCCGGGGGAGGGTCTACTTCCTGTTGCCCGACCGTGATCAGGCCACAGAGGCTAGCTTGGAGGCAAATGTGATCGGTGTACACGGGCAGGTCACCGACACTGGGGTCCTCGATCAGCTGGATCTGACGCATTGCTCCGCGTTCATCGCTAGTTCTCGCGAGGACGAGGCGAATATTCTTGCCGCCCTTTACGCCAAGCAACACGGTGTCCAGCGTTCATTTGCGCGTGTCTTCAACCCCGACTTTATGCCGCTGGTGTCGTCTCTGGGCGTGACACCGCTACAGACCTCCCACACCGCGGCTGCATACACGGCGCTGAGCCTGCTCAAGCCGTCGGTATCGGAGTTGGTGCAGCTCTCATCGGACGGTGGGCGGTTTGTGCTGGAGGAGATCGAGGCTGCGGACTATCCCGAGTTGGTGGGGTGCCGCCTCGGGGATCTGCACGCAGAGCACTTGCACATTATCGCCGTAGCTCAAGGCGGCGGCGTCTACCTGGGCTATGCCACCGTGGTGGACCGCGACGCAACGCTGATTGTGATGTACGATCGGCAGATCACGTCACGGCTGCGGCAGGAAATGCGAGAGGTCGCGGCTCACGCAGCACGGCAGCCCGCCAGGGGCTCGCGAGCCAAGAAGCTCGTGACCTAGGAGATCCCAGACGGTGCTCCTTTCTCCTTGTCTTGGCTCTCCTTGATCGGCGTGGTGAGTTGCTTGTACTCTTCCCAGGAGATGAACTCGCCGCCGTCGATCTTCTGGTCGATGATCTTGTAGCGGGCGTCAAAGCGTGTTGTCGTGTGGATCATCTTGAAGCAGCTGCCATCCATGACTTCTTTGCGCAGGACCAACTCGCCAGTGTCGTAGTCTCGCTGCAGATCGTGCCGCTTGTCGGCACGAATACGCACGGGCGCACCGCAGCGGCCACACTTGATGTACAGATAGATGCCGTCAGGATCGCGCACTTCTCCACCGCCTGAGCCGAATACCGTTTCGATGATCTTCCTCAGAAATGCCATGGTCTATTCCTCCTCAGCCTGGTAGAGCGACGCCATTGACTTGCTGATGTGTGCAACTTCGCCCTCGATCTGATGTTGCACGGGTCCACGTACCGGTGGTAGCCCCAACAATCGCCGCGGAAAGCTCCTGTGACTACCCACCGCCAGGCGGAGGTGGGTAGAGTTTCGTGAGGTAGGCTCCAGTTCGAAGTAGCCCCAGACATCGCGGGCGGGGCTGAGTAGGCGAAAGATGAAGCGGTAGGCCTCGACCTCGGTGAGCTCGAATTTGAGCACGAGTTTCAGAAAGCCGGCAAACCGCTCCTCAGTCTGGAATCGGGCACCGGGTTTCCCGAACTCTCCGTGTGTGAAAACAAACCCCGCGTGACTCTCAAATGCATAGCGTTCCGGATGGTCGGCAAGCGCGAGGAACCAGGCTGTTGCGAAGTCCACGGGCACCTTGACAAGGGTCTCTGCAATGAGGACAGGATCATCCATTGAGTCCAGCTTCTTCTCCCAGGAAGATGTAGCCGATACCTGGGCGTGTCTGGATATAGACGGGTTCGCCAGGGTCCCGTTCGATTTTGCGACGCAGCCTGTGGATGGCCTGCCATACCAGCTGCGGTTCGTTGTCCTCGGATCCCCAGACGTGTTCCAGGAGATAGCCGGGCACCAGAACGCGCCCCGCATTGATGATTAGTTCGGTGATCAGTCGATACTCGGTGGGGGTGAGATGGACCTCCTTCTTCCCCACAAACAGACGCTGGCGTGTCAGGTCCAGCTCAACGCCACCCATACGGTAGACAGTCTCGGCTTCTTGCTGGAGAATCTGGTGGGCGCGGCGCAGTCTTGCACGAATTCGGGCCAGGAGCTCCTGAGCGCTGAATGGTTTGCAGATATAGTCATCTGCGCCGGCGTTCAGTCCTCTTACCACGTCGTCGGTCTGGCCCAAGGCTGTGAGCATAATGATGGGGACAGCGGAGAATGCACGGATCTCACGGCAGGCTTGATATCCATCCTTCTGCGGGAGCATAATGTCAAGCAGTATGAGGTCGGGCGTTTCTGTCGCGGCCAGTTCCACGGCACTGGCGCCATTGTCGGTCGTGATGACGCGATAGCCACTCGCTTCCAGGTTTACCTTGATGAGACGTAGATACCTTGGCTTGTCATCCACCACGAGTATGCGTGACTGACCACTTCTCATAGGCTCTCCTCTGGATGATTTCCGAAAGTGAGTAGTGTGAAACTGACGATTGTGCCCGCTCCGCGCCTGCTGTCCACCCATATCTTACCTGCATGCGCTTCCACAATACCACGGCTGCCATCCGGGCCCATTACCTGTGCCTCGAAGGGCCCAATGTCGTGCCCGGAGATCAGTCTCTGATATCTCGCCTCGTGGATCTCTTGCCCGCTGGCGATGGGAAAGTCCAGCACGTTCAGCCCGATCAGATCGGCCGGTGCGGCGAAGCCCAGGAGATCGGCTGCGGCTCTGTTTGCGAGTACGATTTCCCAGCCTATGTGCGCGACAATCACGTCGGGTGAAAGGTCGATCACAGTCCGGTGCCACGCGTGAGATGAGCGCGTGGCGTTTTCCGCGGCCTTTCTGGCGGTGACATCAATGACGACGGCTTGAATGGCATCATCATCGTTGTATCTGATAAGACTGGCGAAGAAGTCAGCCCAGAAGACGGTGCCATCTTTGCGGACGGCGCCGGCTTCGAACCGGGTCGTGGGCTTTGAACTCCGCCAGATTTCGTGGACATCGTCGCGATCGTCCTGGTGAACGAAGCCGAGCATTTCCGACCGCGACATGGCCCGGAGTTCTGCGTCGGTGTAGCCCGTCAGGTCGCAGAGGACCTGATTGGTGAAGATCAGCCGCCCACGTTGGAGGATGAGCAGGCCCTGGAGGCTGTTGTTGGCAAGTGCGCCATAGGCGGTCTCGGCGTTTTGGAGTCGCGCGTTCTCTGCATGCAGGCGGCGGGTGACCTCGTCGAGCTCCGCCTCGCGTGTGGTCAGGCGCTCCGTCAATGCCAGAAGTTCTGCCCCGCGCCGTGAGGGGGACAAGTCCGCGGCACCTCGGTCGCAGCGGGGGTGACCGGGTCTCTGGCTGGGCATTTATCACGCCTCCGGAACGTCCGGCGCAGCAGGGAGTGAGAATGTGAATGTGCTCCCCACATCAAGGGCACTGGTCGCCCATATTCTACCTCCGTGGGCCTCCACGATGCCTCTACAGGTTGTGAGACCCAGGCCCGTACCGCTGATGTGCTCTGTGGCTTCTCCCTTAACACGATAGAAGCGCTCGAAGATCAGGTCAAGCTGATCCTCAGGGATGCCGATGCCAGAGTCGGAGATGCTGAATAGCACCTTGTTGCGTTTGCGGTATCCCCGGATATCGATTGGCCCGCCGCCGGGACTGTATTTCACAGCGTTATCCAAGAGATTGTGGAGGACCTGGTCGATGCGGACCGAGTCCGCGATAAGGATCAGAGGATCCTCCGGAAGATCGAGGGTGAACTGGTGGCTGGGGATCTGCTGCTGAGCTTCATCGAACAACCGTTGCGCTAGAGTGCCGAGGTCCATCGGGATAGAATCCAAGACCAGCTGGCCGGCCCCAAGCTTACCCAGATCCAGGATGCCATCAACGAGACGGGAGAGGCGGTCGGTCTGTGCGATGATGTCGCTCAGGAAGTCCTTCTGGGTTGTGGGGTCAAGGTCGATATCATCCCGCAGTAGTGTGGAGCAGGTCATCTTGATCAAGCCCAGCGGGCTGCGCAGGTCGTGGGAGAAGCTGGCCATAAGGTCGGCGCGCATCTGGTCGAGTTGCCGCAACATGTCCACCTCGGCGGCCTCTCGGGTCAGGCGCGCAGTTTCAACGGCCACGCTGATCTGGTGGCCGATTGCGGCGAGTAGTTGCACCTGGCGGAAGCTGATGTTGCGTGGGTGGCGGTGGCGTAGCCCAGCAATAGCCATAGCGCCGACGACCTGGTCCTGTGCCACCAGTGGAATGGCCACGACCTGACACGGTGCCGATGCTCCGGCGTAGAGCTCGAACAGCTCAACGGATCTCAGGATGACCGGTTGGCGAGTGGTGTACGCGCGTTCGACAAGTCGGTGCAGAAGGCTATCACTCCGCTCAGCGATATCGGCCTTCGAGAGCAAGCCGCGACGGATCTCAATCTCGCTGCTGACCGGGCTAGCACGGTCCGGGTCGAACAACACCAACCAGCCCGTGTCGATGTCCAGTGTGTCCAGGGTCCTGTCCAGTGCGTTTTCAAGAAGATTCTTCAAGTCGTGAGACTGGCTGATGTGGGTCGCCATGTCGTTGAGTACCCGGAGCTCAAGGTTGTGGCGGCGCACTGCTGCTTCGGCTTCCTTGCGGTCCGAGATGTCGCGGGCGAAGGCGACTATGCCGGCGGGTTCGCCACAGCTGTTGGCGGTGAGTGCTGCGCCAAGCTCGTCGGCAAACGGAGTGCCATCAGAGCGAACCAGTGTAAGCTCCTGGCTACGCAGGGTGTGTCCTTGGAAAACGCGATTGAAGATATCCTGGGCCTCAGCCCGGATCTCGGGCGCAACGAGGCTGAGAAAACTCTTGCCCAGCACATCTGTGGCGCGCTCGTAGCCGTGCAGTGCAAGCGTTCTGTGATTGCACATCAGGATCTTGCCGTCGAGTGATAGAAGAAAGATCGAGTCAGGCGAGGTCTCAACAAGCGTTCGGTACTGGCCCTCACTTTGACGCAAGGCGCCTTCGACGAGTTTCCGTCGTTCAACCTCTCGCTGGGACTGTTCGTAGAGGCGAGCGTTGTAGATGGCTGTGGCGGCCGAAGCCGAAAGGACGTCGACCAGGGCTACATCGTCGTCGTCGAAGCCGTTGACTCTATCACTCACGACACTGATCGCGCCAATGGTAGTGACCGTGCCGGTGTGCCTTGAGCCGATGTTGAGGGGGCAGCAGATCAGCGAGGCTGCCGGCATCTGGGCACGTGCTGAGATGAGATCATCGCGCCGGGGATCGCTGCTCAGATCCTGCACGTAGACGCGCGTGTTGTTACGCACCGCCCAACCAACTACGCCCCTATCCAGCGCGATCCGGTAGCCCCGCAGTACATCGCCGGAAGGGCCTTGGGCCTGCCAGCAGGTGAGGGTTGTGCCGGCCTCGTCCAGGAGCCAGACCGACCAACTGCCGGCGGCCAGTGTTGCCTGGGCCTCCGCCAGCACACTGTGGATCACCTCTCTCAGGTCCAAGCTCACGGTAAACGACAGTGCGGCGCGGTGCAGTAGCTCGAGTGTCCCTGCATTCAGAGTTGTTTGAGTTTCCACGGCGCCGAGATGCTGATCGGTGTCGTTTGCGTGTGGTGATGTCTCTGGCATAGTGTCGTTTCCGCTGGGTCTTGAGCAATGTTATTGTCAGCCGGGCACCCAACGCTATGTGCTTCCCGATGAAGGTTGTGATTGTTTCGGTGACAGTGTACACCACAAACCCGTTGGCGCAATGGCTTCCACATTGTATAATGGACGTTGACGCCTATCATAGATGTAGACAGGAGAATGACGATGGATCAAGGTAGCGGATTGCTGTTCTGGGGTGTTCTGATTGTGGTGATGCTTGCGCTAACGTTGCTGCCGCGATGGATGAACCGCAGACGGATGAATCAGCGTAGAGATGAGCTGCAGGTGGGGGACCGCGTGTTGACGATCGGCGGCCTGATCGGCGAGCTCACCCACATCGATTTCGAGGACAACATCGCCCGCATCAGGTTGGCTGAGGGTGTAGAGATTCAGATCATGCCAGGCGCCATCAGCGGGAAGCGCAGTGACCAGACATCAGGTGCAC
>Ga0209121_10005694_pt1 | contig 11189 bp, 9 predicted proteins | sample Cruoilmetagenom3_FD_187292 | JGI IMG/M metagenome (GOLD analysis project Ga0209121, IMG submission 187292) | Oil polluted marine microbial communities from Coal Oil Point, Santa Barbara, California, USA - Sample 3 (SPAdes) (version 2) | ecosystem: Environmental > Aquatic > Marine > Oil seeps ...
GACTACCAGGAGAGTCATAGAAATACTTAAAGAAAAAGGGAGGCGAGCAGTTGTTATTCGCCATCCTATGCCCTACGGTGACCTTGTAAAGCAGGAATGTCAACGGTACGAAACTTACGAGGATTTAAAGAGATACGAATGCACCATAGAAGAGATGGAAGAATATGAACCTCATATTAAGCGAGGTACAGTTGTATATGCAGGGGTTGATTACGAGAAAATTTTGAGAAGAGCGGAAGAAGAAGCTGATGTGATTGTCTGGGATGGTGGCAATAATGACTTTTCGTTCTATCGGCCTGATTTGAGCATTGTTGTTGCCGACCCTCACCGAGCCGGAGATGAACTTACCTACTATCCCGGTAATATAAATCTTCGATTTGCTGATGTTATTGTTATCAACAAAATAGATACAGCAGCACCAGAGAATATAGAGAAGGTTAGGAAGAATATTCTGACGGTGAACCCCGATGCTCCTATTATTGAAGCTGCCTCCCCCATATCTGTTGATGACCCCTCTGTCATTAAGGGGAGGAGAGTTCTGGCAATTGAAGATGGCCCCACCCTCACTCATGGAGGGATGAGGTATGGAGCGGGAACCATAGCTGCCCAGAGATTTGGAGCCAAGGAAATTCTGGACCCCAGGCCTTATACGGTGCGCTCCATTTCGGAAGCTTTCGCTAAGTATCCATATATTGGAAAACTTCTTCCAGCTATGGGATACAGCAAAGAACAACTGGAAGATTTAGAGGCAACTATTAATAAGAGTGGATGTGAAGCAGTAGTTATTGGTACTCCTATAGACTTAGCTAAATTGATAAATTTTAAAGTGCCTGCAACTCGGGCTCGATATGAACTCCAGGAAATTGGTAAGCCTTCTCTAAAAGAGATTTTGCAGAAATTTTGAAGGAGGGTATTTAAAATGAGCAAATGCAAGAAATATTCCGGATATAAGTCTTATCAGTACTTAGATAAAGGAGTGGATTACAAAGATTTTAAACTGGCAAAGGAGATAGAGAGAGTTAAATCATATGTTATTCCTTTGTCAAAATCTGAGGAAAAGAGGGTAGAAAAAATCCTTGAAAAGTGCATCGTGATTTCATTACATGACCATCCAACCATTTTACCTGAAGACTTAAGTCAAATATTCGAATATATGAGAGAGGGTAGAGAGCGCACAGGTTATAAAGGACTTAGTATCTCAGGGTTAGATGCTGTTTTCGATAACTTAATGGATGGGACAAGCCTTATAACCTCTAAAATGGGGTGGAAGTGGAGCGACACCATATACGACCTTGGAATGAGGCTAAGTGATATAGCTCATCAGGACTTTATGATAAAGGGTGAGAGGGTTGAAGACATTCTAAGAGCTCACGATGAGGGAAAGATTGCAATTATTCCATCCCTTGAAGCAGCGACAATGATCGAGAATGAAGTGGACAGGATAGATATTCTATATGGCTTTGGTGTAAGAGTAATGGGTATAGCCTACTGTGAGTCAAATGCACTTGGCTCAGGCCAGGAGGAGGAAAGAGATGGAGGCTTAACGAATTTTGGCCGTAAAGCGGTTAAAAGGATGAATAAAATAGGAATGGCTATTGATATATCGCATTGTGGCGATCACACAGCCCTTGATGTGATAGAAGCAAGTGAGAAACCTGTCTTTATAACGCATTCAGGAGCAAGAGCACTATGCACAGATGATATGCCAAATTTTAGAAGAATGGCACCCGATGAATCTATAAGGAGTTGTGCAGAGAAAGGCGGGGTTATAGGAATAGAAGCTGCTCCACATCAGACAATTACTAAAAGGCATATAAAACATAATATAGAATCCTTTATGGAACACTTTGAATACTGTAAGGAGCTTGTAGGAATAGACCATGTTGCATTTGGGCCAGATACACTATTTGGTGACCATGTAGGATTACATCATGTTTTTAGTGAGCAATTGTCAATAACACCAAGTAAGATTAAAGAAGTAGAATTTGTTAAAGGACTGGAAAATCCTTCAGAGACCTTTCCAAACATTATCAGGTGGCTGGTTAGGCAAGGATACTCAGACCAAGAGATAGAGAAAGTCATTGGAGGGAATATATTACGAGTGCTTAAGGAGGTGTGGTGGAGCTGATTTTTTAAAAGGTTTTAAAGGCAACCAATAATGAAGTGTAAAGATAAAACATTAAAAGGGGAGTATGAGCTATGAAATTACTTTATCTGGTTCCTGGCCCCATGGATAGAATGGAAATAAAGCGGAGACAGGAAATTTGTAATAACTTTACATCCAAAAACACTGAAGTTATAGTTGAAGATACGGAAGGTCCTCTATCTATAGAGTCTAGCGTGGAGGAATCTCTGGTCCTTGGGCCATTACTAAAAAAGATATGGTTGGTGCAGAAGGATTATAACGCTATAATTATTGGATGTTTTGGTGACCCAGGCCTAAGAGGAGCAAGGGAAATCTCAAATATACCAGTTATAGGTCCTGGTGAGGCTTCCATGCATTTTGCCTGTTTGGTGGGAGATGACTTTAGTATAATAACGGTATTGGAAAGCACAATTCATCTTGCTCAGGAACAGGTGAGACTCCTTGGTCTTGAGTCAAAGCTCAAGTCAATCAGAGCAATAAATATTCCTGTTTTAGAATTAGAGAAAAACTTCAATAATATTGAAACTTTTCAAGAACTGATAGAGGATATAGAAAAGAAAGATAAGTCAGGAAGTATTATATTGGGATGTATGTCACAAGCCTTTCTTCTTTTAGATGAGAGAACTAAAAGTAGAATACCCGTGATAAATCCTGTCAAGGTAGCCCTTAAGAGTGTAGAATTATTCGTTTCCTTGAATATTAGACCTAGCCCGTTTTCATATCCACCAGCCAATATAGGAAAATTGGAAGCTATTTTAGGAAGGAGGTGAAGGATTAAATAGATTTATTAACTAAGACAAAAGAAAATTTTTTAAAGGAGGATGATTTAGATGTTAAGAAAAACTAAGATGGCAGCAACCTTTACGGTTGTAACGTTACTGATAATTGTCGTTTCCTCAGGACAGTCTCTACTATGGGGAAAAGCTCTTCCTAAAGAGAGACAAATAAGAACTCTGGAGCTTTACTGTATGCCTGCAGGAGAGGACATAGAGGAGTATAGAGCTGCAGTGTTATATGCAAATGAACTGAGGAAATTAGGATTGGATGTTAAAGAGCATCCTATGCCTTATGCAGTGGGAGGAGATTATATATGGCGAGAGAGAAGTAGGTGGGATATGACTGCCTGGTATATGACAGCGAGACCAGAGCGATCTGATCCCGATGAATTACTCTACAACGGACTCATTTCCACTACTGTAAAGGGAGGATATAATTTTTATGGGTACATAAATCCGGAGATGGACAGGCTCCTAAATGCTCAAAGAGCAGAAACCGATATTGAAAAGAGACGAGAACTCATCTATAAAATACAGGAGATGGTTGCAGATGATGTTCCTGTAACGTTTACGGTTCACCGCTCCGAAAACTTTATGTACAATAAGAAGATCTGGGATCCAAACTCAATAGTAGACCAGGCTGGTATAGGACTCAGGAACTATTGGACATTTGTTAATGCGAAGCCGCTTACAAAAACGAAGAACATGATAGCAGACTATGCTGAAGAGGAAAGGGCTATAAATCCCTTCTATATAAGTGGTGTGGTTGATTTGTGGTTTGTTGGACTGATTTTTGATAGGCTAATGAGGATTGGACCTGATGGATTACCAAAGCCTGCCGCCGCTAAAGAGGTGAAATGGTTGGACGATGTTACCCTACAAGTTATTTTAAGAGAGGGAATGAAATTCCATGATGGGAAGCCGGTCACAGCAGAGGATGTGAAATTTACTTTCAAAGCTATAAAAAGCGGTGAAGCGCCAGAATATGAGCCATTTGCTGCCTCAATAGAAAGTATCGAAGTATTGTCCAAAGATAAATTAATCTTCCATTTGAAAGCCCCAAATGTTGCCTTTTTGATAACGAGTCTAGCGAAAATAAGCATTGCGCCTAAACATATTTGGGAGCCTATAATAGAGGATTTGAAGAAAAAACCGACTGAAGATGCGACAATGATTCAAAGAGAAGTTCCAATTGGCTCAGGTCCTTTTAGATTCGTTTCGTGGAGAAGGGGAGAGGAGATAGTTTTGGAGGCTGTAAAAGACCATTATAATGCTCCTAAGATAGATAGACTAATATTTCGAAAGGTGAGTATTCCGGAAGTGGAATTGGGGCAGCTGGTAAAAGGAGAGATAAATTTCCTTTCAGATTATCGGGGCGACCCTTCAGCATTAAAAAAAGCGGCTGAGGCTAATGATTCTTTGGTATGGAAGAATTGCATTACCCTTGGTGCCAGATTTTTTGTCTTCAATTTGCGAAGACCTCCTTATAATGATAAGGCCTTCAGAAAAGCTTTAGCTTATGTAGTTCCCCGAAAAAAGATACGTGACGTAGTTGAACACGGCTTTACCACAATAGCAGATAGTTTTGTAAGTAAAGCACTGGAGTACTGGCATAATCCAAAATTGCCACAGTATGAGTATAACATAGAGAAGGCAAAAGAAATCTTGGCAAATGCAGGATATGAGTGGGATAAAAAAGGGAGATTGTATTATCCAGAGGGCAAGAAAGAGACCTTAAAACCTGCTTGGGGACCGTAGGTATTATAGACAGAAGCGGAGGGTCGAGGTCAGCCCTCCGCTTTATACAGGGATATACAGGCTGAGATGAATTTTAGGTATTTTTTTGCAAGAACGATAAGATTTATATTGTCTTTATATATTGTTGCAACTATTGCTTTTTTTATCCTTAAGTTAGCTCCCGGTTCACCGCTTACTCAATTCATTAATCCATATTTTACCATTAAACAGGTAGAAATTCTAAAAAGACAATTTGGACTGGATAAACCTTTATATATTCAGTATTTTAGATATATTGTATCTATAAGTACTTTAAAATTTGGTAGGTCTTGTCGTTATAAACAGGATGTAGCAGGATTAATTGCAGATAGACTGCCAAATACTTTATTGCTGGTTGTCCCTACATTATTTATGACCTATATCGTGGGTGTTTTTTGGGGGATGTTTGCAGCATGGAAGAGAGGTAGTAGATTTGAGCATTTATCTATTTTAGTAGTTCTCACGGGAAGAGCAGCCCCCACCTTTTGGGTGGGAATGATGGCTATGGCGGTCCTTTGCTTTAAGCTGGGGTGGTTTCCTTCTGGTGGGATGCTTTCTCCAGGAGCCCAATTTCATTCCTTCTGGAGTAAAATGTTTTCATCCGATTTTCTCAGTCACCTGGTGGTGCCTCTTGTTACATATCTGTTCTATCTTATTGGGCTTCCATTTTTAATTATGCGAAATAGTATGTTGGAAAATATAAGCAAAGATTTCATCACAATGCACAGATTTTGTGGTCTTAGTAAACGTAAAATTATATCAAGAGCAGCTAGAAATTCTATGTTGCCAGTAGTTACAGTGATTGCTCTTGGAATAGGGTATATTTTTGAGGGTGCACCGTTAATTGAGACAGTTTTCTCCTGGCCTGGAGTGGGTCTGTTGCTTGTAGATGCGGTTACTTGTCGAGATTACCCTCTGGCGCAAGCTTGTTTTTTAATAATAGCGGTATCGATACTTTTTATGAATCTCTTAGCTGATTTACTTTATAGTATATTGGACCCTAGAATCTCTGCGAGAAGGAGATTTAAGTGATTAATAAAATAAAATCCTTTAAAAAAGAGATTTTAGAACCCAATCTAATTGTTCTAAAAAAGGATAAAACGGCACTAATCTGCAGTATAATGTTCATCATTTTTATTCTGACGGCTCTTTTTGCTCCCTTAATAGCCCCTCACGGACCCAGGGAAATATTAATCTCTAAAGATGGAAAAATTTTAAGCTATTTAAGGCCTTCATTTGATTTTCTCCTGGGTACAACCCCCTTAGGGCAGGATATACTCTCTCAGCTTATTTATGGCTCGAGGCCTGCTCTTGTTGTAGGAATCTGTGCAGGTCTTATGGTAGCAACAATTGGTACGTTGGTAGGGCTATTTAGTGGATTTTATGGGGGGAGATTGGATAATATCTTAATGTGGATAACGGACATTTTTTTTGGTATACCATTTCTCCCATTAATAATACTACTGGCAGCATATTTTGGTGCCAGTACATGGAATATCATTATTGCAGTTGGCTTTTTATTATGGCGAGATGCCGCCAGACCGATTCGAAGCCAGGTTCTGGAGCTCAGGGAACGAGAATTTGTTCAAGTGGCTGAGGTTGCAGGAGCTTCTCCTTTTAGAATGATTTTTGTACACATAGCGCCAAATATATTTCCCCTGTCAACCCTCTATGCCTCTCTATCTATGGGGTGGGCAATACTTACCGAAGCCAGCGTTAGCTTTTTAGGTTTAGGCTCTTCTACTACTGTAAGCTGGGGATATATGTTACATGAAGCTTTTCAGTCACAGGCAATGGGAAGAGGAGCCTTTTATTGGTTTATTCCACCAGGGATATGCATATTGTTATTGGTTTTTTCCTCTTTTGCTATTGGGAGAAGTTATGAAGAAATCTTGATTCCTACATTGAGGGGGGAGTGACAAGAAATTATGTCTCTATTACATATAGAAAACCTCAAAACATACTATCGTACTTCTAAAGGACTGGTGCAAGCCGTGGATGGTGTCTCTATTGATGTAAGAAAGGGGGAGATTGTTGGATTGGCGGGAGAGTCTGGTTGTGGGAAGACCACGGTACTGAATTCCATTGTCAGGGTTTTACAGAAGAATGCAGAAATAAAAGGTGGGAGAATATTTTACAATGGAAGAAATCTTCTGGAACTTAACGAGAAAAAAATGCAGAAGATAAGGTGGAAAGAGATTTCGGTGATACCTCAATCTGCAATGGATGCCCTGGATCCGGTTATGAGGATAGAGAACCAGTTTATTATGGTGGCTAAAACCGATGAAAGGAATAAGCCAAGAAAAAAGATTAGTGAAAGGGCAGAGGAGTTATTTAGTCTGGTTGGTCTCAACAAAAGTAGGCTGAAAGAGTATCCGCATCAATTTAGTGGGGGTATGAAACAGAGAGCTATAATCGCTCTTTCTCTGTTTTTTGCACCAAATATGATTCTTATGGATGAGCCAGTGACAGCTCTGGATGTAATTGTTCAAAATCAGATATTAAATTATATAAAGAAACTTCAACATAGTATGGATATATCGATACTGATTGTGACTCACGATATTTCAGTTTTAGCAAAGATTTGTGATCATATATACATAATGTATGGAGGGAAAATAATGGAAGTGGCAGGAACAAATGAATTGTTCAACAATCCCCTCCATCCATATACAATAGGTCTGCAAAAATCGTTCCCTCATTTATTCGGGTCGGAAAGGAAGTTAATTTCAATCCCAGGATATCCTCCCAGTCTGCTGGATCCACCACCAGGGTGTAGATTTGAAGGCCGTTGTCCTTTTGCTATTCCCGAATGCCGCAGAGAAAACCCACAAATGGAAAAAGCCAAAGATGGCCACTATGTAGCATGCTATCTTTATCAAAAGATAGGGAAATTAAGAGAAAAAGCCTTCCTTGGAGTATCTAATTGATAGAGAAAATCGTAGAAGTGGAAAAGCTGAGTAAAATTTTCCTATTTACCCGAAGCCTTAAAGAGATAATTTTAGGGAAAACCGAACAAGGTGTAAGAGCTGTTGATGATATTAGTTTTTCCATACAAAAAGGAGAAGATTTAGGTGTTGTGGGAGAATCAGGATGTGGTAAAACGACTTTAGGGAAATTGCTTGTTAGAGTGTATAAACCTACCTCAGGAAGAATTTTCTTTAAGGAAAGGGATATAAGTAAACTGAAAGGCAAAAAATTGAAGGATTATAGAAAGAAAACCCAGATGATATTTCAGAACCCATATACAGCTATAAATCCCAGATTTACAATGTATGATTTTGTAGCTGAGCCCTTACTGATACATAATATTGGCAAAAATGAAAAGGAACGGAAGGAAATGGTGTTTGAAATGCTAAATAAAGTGGGATTAAATCCTCCGAAGGAGTTTTCAGGTAAATATGCTCATCAACTCAGTGGTGGCGAGCGTCAAAGAGCTGTGGTAGCAAGAGCGCTTATTCTTAGGCCGGAATTTATAGTGGCGGATGAACCAGCTTCAATGTTAGATGTTTCGCTAAGAGCGGGAATTCTAAACCTTCTGAAGCAACTTGCTGATGAGTTAGATTTGACTGTAATGTATATCTCTCACGATCTCTCACTTATAAGGTATTTGTGCAACATTATTATAGTTGTGTATCTTGGAAAGTTTTTAGAGATAGGGGATACGAGGGAAGTGATTAATAATCCGCTCCATCCATATACCCAGGCATTGGTAGCCGCAGTGCCTGTTCCGGATCCAAATTTCAAATATCAAAAGGTTAAAATAAAGGGCGCGGTTCCAACTGTTCCCCAGGAGCCTTCACCAGGTTGCATATTTGTAGATCGATGTCCCTATGTAAAATCTATCTGTAAAGAAGAACCTCCACCACAGGTAAAAATTGATGGGGGTCATATAGTTTATTGTCATCTCTATCGAGGAGGTAGGGAAATAAAATGAAATACTCAGGCAGTGGAGTATTATTGATGGCAGTAGGAGATATATATATAAATCGAGAAAACCCCAAAACAGCATTCCGAGGTATGCTACCGTTATTTAAAGATAAGGATATCCTGTTTGGAAATTTAGAGACTACACTTATCGATGAGCAGCTCCCTGCAATGGAGGGTAGAGTAGCACCAATGATGGCTAATCAGAAAATGATCAAGGGGATTGTTGAGGCGAATTTTGATCTGGTATCTCTGGCAAATAACCACACTACCGATTACGGTCCTTCAGGATTGTTGAAAACGATTGAGGTGTTGGATAGAAATAAAATATTGCATATAGGGGCTGGTAAGAATATAAATGAGGCGTTAGAACCCATTATTATTACAAAGAATAATTTTAGGATAGGATTTTTAGCCTATGAAGCTACCGTCTGGTCTTTTGGTGGAGATGCAAAGAAGGAAAAACCCGGTATAGCAAAGATAAATGTAAATCCGCTTTTACCTTTTCCTCAAGTAGCTAAAGAGGACCTTGTTGGGATGGCTCAGCATATAAAAAACGTAAAAACTACCGTAGATACTCTTGTAGTCTCATTACACTGTGGAGCCGAGCTAACGACGACCTTAGCTCCTCATCAAAAGAGTATAGCACATACTGCTGTAGATTCCGGGGCAGATATAGTTATAGGACATCATCCCCATGTTCTTCAGGGGGTAGAGGTATATAAAGAAAAGGTTATATGCTATAGTTTGGGCAACTTCATCTTTGATGAAGAGTTTTTCTATCCAGGGGAGACTATTATATTCAAAGCTAAAATATCATTTACAGGAATGAAGATATCCTTTATTCCTGTTTTTTTAAATGATAAAGGTAACCTTGAACCATTGGAGGGATCTGAAAGGAAGTATAAAGAAATACTACGAAAAGTGGTGGAGCTTTGTCAGGACCTCGGCACCAAGATTGATGAGGCTACGGGAGAGTTAATTATTTAAAGCTTGTGTTTTGAGAGTTTAGAAATTGAGGGAAAATAATGGATATAAAACTTAAGCAATGGAAAGAACAAATTTTTCAAAAAATTGATTATCTTGCTCCGGAAATTATTGCTCATAGTGATGATTTAGCTGATCATCCTGAACTATCTGGGGTTGAATATGAGTCCTCAAAAAAGATCGTAAAGATTTTAAGAAAATATGGATTTGAGGTGGAAATGCCTTTTGCAGATATTCCTACTGCTTTTAAGGGAAATTTGAGAGGGCAAGGAAAACATAAAATAGCTTTTCTTATAGAGTATGATGCTCTTCCTGAGATAGGTCATGCCTGCGGTCATTGTGTTAGTGGTTCTATTAGTCTCCTTGCTGGTTTAGGATTTTCTACAGTTAAAGAGGCTGTCGCAGGAGAACTCAACCTAATTGGAACACCGGCTGAAGAAACTAATGGAGCTAAAGTAGATATGGTTGAAAAAGGAATTTTCGACGATTATGATCTGGCTATTATGATTCATATGGCTGATATAAACTGGATTAAAGCTCAATTTTTGGCTATGGATGCCCTGGAATTTACTTTTTCAGGAAAGACTTCCCATGCTTCGTCTGCTCCCTGGCAGGGTAAAAATGCTCTAAATGGGGTACAGCTAATGTTCCATGCTATAGATATGTTAAGACAGCATGTACTACCCGAGGTGAGGATGCATGGTATTATATCTCAAGGAGGAGAAGCTCCTAATATTGTTCCTGAGAAAGCTGCTGCTCGGTTTTATATAAGAGCTCTTAAAAGAAGTTACCTTAATCAGGTAGTAGAAAAGGTAAAAGATTGTGCTAAAGGAGCTGCTCTTGCCACTCAAACCACTGTAGAAGTAAGAAACTTTGAAAGTTCTTTTGATGAACTAATACCTAATCCTGCCGGAGAATCGCTACTTACCCATCTTTATCAAGAAATGAGTCTGAAAATTGATAAGGAACCGGCGGGCTTCGGCTCTTCTGACATAGGCAATGTTAGCCAGGGGTGTCCTGCTCTTCATCCCAAACTTGCTATTACTAAGCCAGGAGTAGGAACGCATACGCGTGAATTTGCTGCCGCAGTTAAGGGAGAGAAAGCTCATCAAGCTATAATTGATGGAGCTAAAATTCTGGCCTTAACCGCACTTAGAGTCTTTCATGAGGAGACAACTCGAAAAGCGATTGCCAAAGACTTTCAATCTAACAAACAAAAGGCTATTTCTTTATAACTAAAAATCAGCGATAGCCGGAGGTTTTGATTTTATAATTCCCTCAATTTATCCTTTACTAATTCAAAAGCTTTTTGGGGAGAACTCACTCCAATGAGAAGTTTCTCGAAGGGGCATATTCCTGTCCCTTCTTTATTCTTAATGTAAGGGACAATATTATCAGCCTGGATACCTACTTTCCCTTTTTTAAATATTTCAACAGCCTTCTGGCTCACCAGAGGTGTATAAATCTCTTTTATTTTGGCGTAGATGCTTAAAAGGGCTATTGCTTTGCCTACAATTCTATCTCCAATAGTTGCATTTTCAATATTATTTCCTAATTCATCCATTGCCTCTAAAAAA
>Ga0209121_10005695_pt1 | contig 11188 bp, 10 predicted proteins | sample Cruoilmetagenom3_FD_187292 | JGI IMG/M metagenome (GOLD analysis project Ga0209121, IMG submission 187292) | Oil polluted marine microbial communities from Coal Oil Point, Santa Barbara, California, USA - Sample 3 (SPAdes) (version 2) | ecosystem: Environmental > Aquatic > Marine > Oil seeps ...
TACTGTAGACCCAACAAAGCAGCATGAACTTGTAGAAAATCTAAAAGAATTAAAAATTGATAAAATTGATTATATAGTTACAAATCATGCTGAGCAGGACCATTCTGGAGCTTTACCAAAAATATTAGATATTTATAAGAATGCCAGAGTTGTAACAAATAAGAAATGTAAAGATATGCTGATGAATCTACTGCTAATTCCTGAGAATAAATTCATAACCGTAAATGATAGAGAGGCCATTTCATTAGGAGACAAAACACTTGAATTTATATATGCACCATGGGTTCATTGGCCAGAGACAATACTGACATATCTAAAAGAGGATAAAATCCTATTTCCTTGTGATTTATTTGGATCTCATTTTGCAACAAGTGATTTATTTGTAACAGATAAAGCAAAGGTATATGAATCAGCAAAAAGGTACTATGCGGAGATTATGATGCCATTTAGAACGATTATTAGGAAAAATCTGGAAAAGATAAAAGATTTGGAAATAGAAATTATAGCTGCAAGTCATGGACCTATCTATGATAAGCCAGAATTTATTATTAATGCCTATAAAGAGTGGATTTCAGATAGTGTAAAAAATGAGGTTATTATACCTTACATTTCAATGCACGGAAGCACAAAAAAAATGGTAGATTATTTTGTGAATACTCTAATGGAAAGAGATATTACTGTAAAGCCGTTTAATTTAACTGTAACAGATATTGGGGAACTGGCAATTTCATTAGTAGATGCTGCAACTATTGTAATAGCCTCTCCAACCGTTCTTGTTGGTCCACACCCAGTAGTTGTTTATGCAGCATATCTAACTAATTTATTAAGACCTAAAACTAAATTTTTATCAATCATAGGTTCTTATGGTTGGGGTGGAAAGATGGTAAATCAGCTTTCAGATATGATTCCCAATTTAAAAGTAGAGATAATTGAACCTGTTGTTATAAAAGGATTTCCAAAAGAAGACGATTTTAAAGCATTAGATAGATTAGCAGATGAAATTTTAAGAAGACATAAAGAACATAATATCACCTGAAATTAAAAATAATACAGAGTCATATATTAAAAGAAGAGATAAAATTTCAAACTATAGACACTTAATTTAAACTTTATCTATAAATATAATCTTGTCATTCTTGTATGTAAATATATACCTGTCATTCTGAAGAAGCGATAGCGACTGAAGAATCTCATTAAATATATTATTGGAGGTTTAAAATGAAAGAATTCGGAAATTTATTTAAAAGTGCTGATTGGAAAACGGAAAAGCATATTCCTGTGATTGAGGCACCTGATAAGGTAAAAAAGGGTGAATTTTTCAAAGTTACTGTAACAGTTGGCAAAGAAATTGCTCACCCAAATACAACTGAGCATCATATTAGCTGGATGGAGATTTATTTTCAACCAGCAGGAGAGAAATTCCCATATCAAATTGGTAAATTTGAGTTTGTAGCTCATGGTGAATCAGTTAATGGACCTGACACAAGTACAATTTATACTCATCATGAGGGAACATTAAGTTTTAAAACAGAAAAGCCAGGAACAATTTATGCAATCAGTTATTGTAATATTCACGGTTTATGGCAGGACTCTAAAAAAATTGAATTAGAGTAACAATCAAAGATATTAAATTTAGAATAAAAAATACATATATAAAATTATTGAAAGAAAAAAAATTAAAAATTTAAGAGGAGGTAATGAAAAACTAAATAAGAAATTTGTAACAAGTTTTAAAAATCAGAAAAAATCTAAATATTAAGGAGTGAAAAAATGAACAACAATAATATTAAAGAACAACTGATTAAGATGCTAAATCAAGCACTTAAATTAGAACATGCTGCTAGAATTCAATATCTTGCACACGCAGAACTTGTAAAAGGTGCTGGTGCTGAGAAAATAATTGAGAGACTAAAAGAAATTGCTTCTGATGAAAAAGAACATGAAGAAACCTTTCGAGAGCTCATAGCTGGTTATTTGGGTGGAGAACCTACTATGGAACTTGCAGAAACATTTGAAGCTAAAGACACTAAGGAAATTCTTGAAGTAAATCTAAAAGGTGAAAAAGAGGCAGTAGATTTCTATAAACAAATTTACGAAAAGGTAATTGAAAATAAAGATAGTTTTCCATATGAATTTGAGACATTAGAACATGGTATTCGACATGTCATAATGGATGAACAGGAACATATTGTTGAACTGTCCCTATTGCTTGGATTATAAATAATATTAGATTTCTGTTAATCAAATATTATATGAAATCGTTGACTTTAGGCATCAAAAAATAAAATATTTAAAAGTTTAATGTATAAACAATTAAAATTAAGGAGATAAAAATATGGAAAACACACAAGAAAAGAAAAACATGCCCCTTTTAGGAGATAATTTTCCTGAAATGAAAGTGCAAACTACTCATGGAATGATGGAACTTCCACAAGCTTTTTCTGGAGAATGGTTTATTCTATTCAGCCATCCTGCAGATTTCACACCTGTTTGTACAACAGAATTCGTTGCTTTTCAGAAGAGATACGATAAATTCAAAGCATTGAATTGTGAACTTATTGGTCTTAGTGTGGATCAGCTCTTTGCTCACATAAAGTGGGAAGAATGGATAAAGGAAAATCTTGATGTTGAGATTCAATTTCCTATAATTGCTGATACAGGAGCGATTGCCGGGAAGCTCGGTATTATCCACCCAGGGAAAGGAACAAATACTGTCAGAGCAGTTTTTGTTGTAGATGACAAGGCAAAAATACGAATTATTCTTTATTATCCACAGGAATTGGGCAGAAATATGGACGAGATTCTAAGGGTTGTAGAAGCTATGCAGATAGCTGATAAAAACAATGTTGCTATGCCTGCCAATTGGCCCAACAACGAGATAGTGAAAGACCATGTGATTGTTCCGCCAGCTAGAGATGTAAAAACAGCAAAAGAGCGACTTGAAGAAGCAAAGGCAGGCAAATTTGAATGTTATGACTGGTGGCTTTGCCATAAAAAATTAGAGAAATGAACTATACAGAGTAGATTACGCTATTCATCCTTAACTCTATGGAAAACTCCAGTTTACTTGCCTTACTATCAACTCGGTTACAGAAACTGAATTTGAGGTAGGAAAAAGGTTTTAGAAGGTAATTTTATAGATGATATGATAACTGAAGAGGTTCAAATGAAAGCCGGAGTATTGGAGAAGAAAATTAGAAAGATAATTCTCTCATCACAGAAGTGTGAAATTACAGAGTACTTTATATACAGAATGCTCTCTCGCGTAATAAAGGATCCACACAATAAAAAGATCCTGGATAATATATCAGTAGATGAATTAAGACACTACAATTTCTGGAAAGATATTACCAAGGAGGATGTAAACCCAAATAGGCTAAAGGTATGGGTATATTATCTGATTGTAAGGTTGTTTGGACTGACATTTGGGATAAAGTTGATGGAGAGGGGGGAGGAATCTGCACAGGTAACCTATGGGAAAATAGCCAGGGAAATACCTGGTATCAGGAAAATCATAACTGAAGAAGACTACCATGAGAAGCAGCTGATAAATATGATAGATGAGGAGCGACTCAAGTATGTGGGTTCTATGATGCTGGGACTGAACGATGCTTTAGTAGAGCTTACCGGTGCCCTCGCAGGATTCACTTTCGCACTCCAGAACACACTCTTAATTGCAGTGGTGGGGCTGATAACCGGGATTGCAGCTTCTATGTCCATGGGTGCCTCTGAATACCTTTCCACCAAGTTAGAGGAAACGGACAAGAGTCCATGGAGGGCATCTCTTTACACAGGAGTTGTGTATATGGTTACTGTCCTGCTGCTGATATCCCCTTTCCTGCTGCTGGTTAATGTGTTCCTTGCATTAGGAGCTACCATCCTGGTTGCAATAGCAGTGATCCTTTTCTTCAACTTCTACATATCTGTAGCAAAGGATCTTCCCTTCTGGAGGAGGTTTCTGGAGATGGTATTAATAAATCTTGGGATAGCAGCGATCTCGTTCTGTATAGGAGTTTTAATCAGGATATTCCTGGTAGTGGAGGTATAGAATTTTTGTGATGAACTATGTATAGGAGCTAGTGCTCTTAATCCACGAATATGAGGTCAAATATGGTAACTTTGCTTTGCTCTTTCAAGAGCGGTCATATTTTTTTGAAGTTATAAGTGTAGATTATAAAGAGAAAAATTTTTGTTCAGGAGTTGATGAAAAAGGAGAGATATTGAAACATCCAGAATTTTTAAAGAAAGCATTTAAATTAGATAAAAAAATTGCTTTTATTAAATTAGAAAAATAGGTGATCTTATGAAGAAAAAGAAGTTAAAAATATATTTAAATATATTAGAAGGTATTACTTTTTTTCTCTCATTTATCTCAGGTATTATTATATGGTTAATTTTGCCTGAAGGGGCTGGTTTCAAAGGTGGAAGAGGATTATTAACTAAAAATATTTTTTACAATTATCTAGACACAGTTGGATGGATATTCATAATATTTTAAGCTTGATTTTTTCATTACTTGCTTTTTGCCATATGTTTTTACACTGGAAATGGTTTAAAAATTTACCAAAAATGCTTAGAAAATAATTTATGATTAATAATACAAACTAAAAGCAGAATAACCAAATCAAAGCTTATAGTTATTCTGCTTTTTTTGACATTAAAAAAACAGTTCAGTCTTTTAATTATCTAAATCTCGCTTTTATTCCTGGGTTTTAGCAAACTTACTTATTTTTATTGCTACATAAACCGCAATTATTGTAACAATAATTGCATATAGTATCATAGCCCATAAAGATTTTGCTTCTCCAAAAATTCTTTCAAAAATTGCTAATACTGCACCGTTCCATGCAAGTGCTGCAATCAAGCCAAAAGCAGCTGTAATTAATTCAGCAATTTTTTCTCTTGCTTCAGGACTCATTTTTACCTCCTTGCTTTATTTATAATAATTAAAATATCAAAATCAAAATCATATCAGATAAAATTGATTCATATATTATAAAAATGTAAATTTATTTAAATATATATAATACTATAATACTTTAGAACTAACCATTTATAAATTAATGATATTTTAATGTAATTATAAATTAATTTAGGATATGATTATTGAAAGAATGAAATGGAAAGAAAATAAAAATTATTTAAATTACTTTCAAACTTTGCCATAATTTTATATACTTTTTTTAATAAATAAAAGGAGCAATCATGAAAACAGATAAAACTATTGGTTCATTTTCTTTTATATTTCATAGTCATCTGCCATATGTAAGGAAAGCAGGAGTTTGGCCTTTTGGGGAAGAATGGATTCATGAAGCATTAAGTGAAACCTATATACCACTTCTTGATGTCTTTTATAATCTAATAGATGAAGGGATAAAACCAAAAGCTACGGTTGGAATTACCCCAATACTCGCTGAACAATTAAGTGATCCCTATCTTTCTGAGAGATTTCAAAAATATATGGAAATTAAAATAAACAATTGTGAGAAGGATATTGAAAGATACTCATCAAATCCTAAACTAAGAGATTTAGCGATATTTTATAGGGACTTTTTTAACAAAATTATTTCTTCATATAAGGATAGATATAATAGTGATGTTATAGGTGCTTTTAAGAAATTACAGGATGAAGGTTTCATTGAGATAATAACAAGTGCAGCAACTCATGGTTATTTGCCACTACTAGGTAGAGACAATGCAGTTAATGCTCAGATAAAAGTTGGGGTTGAAAGCTATAAGCGTCTTTTTAAAAAAGAACCAAAAGGAATCTGGCTTCCTGAATGTGCTTATAGACATGGATATGAATGGACTGGACCTGTTGAAGGTGAATATGCACAAAAAGGTTATAGACCTGGTATAGAGAAATTTTTAATTGAAAATAAAATTAATTACTTCATTGTAGACACTCATACAATTGAAGGTGGAAAAACCATGGGTGTTTATGCTCTTCGATTTCCAGCACTTCAAAAAATTTACCAACAATCAGTAAGAGAATATAAAGATATTGAGGTAGATGAGCCAAAAACTACATTTTCACCATATCTTTTAAAGCATAATGAGGATTTTATAGCTGTAGTAGGAAGAAACGAAAAAGCAGGACTTCAAGTATGGTCAGGGGATTGGGGATATCCAGGAGATGGTTGGTATAGAGAGTTTCATAAGAGAGATTCAGTGAGTGGTCTTCAATACTGGAGAGTAACTGGAAATAATGTTGATTTAGGTTCAAAGATGTTATATGAACCAGAGATGGTAACAGAGAGAGTACAGGAGAATTCTGACCATTTTGTTCATATGATCTATTCATTATTAAAAGATTACAAGGATAAAACAGGAAAGAACGGAATAGTAGCTGCTCCATATGATTCTGAATTGTTTGGTCACTGGTGGTTTGAAGGTCCTAAATGGATAAAACAGGTATTGAAGAAAATGGCTAAAATAGAAGAATTGGATTTAACCACAATTAGTGACCACTTAGAAAAATTCACCCCAGAGGTTACTATTAGAATTCCTGAAAGTTCGTGGGGTGAAGGTGGTCACCATTGGGTTTGGTTGAATCAAGATACATACTGGATATGGCCGCACATTTATGAATCAGAAAAAAAGATGGAAGATTTAGCAAAGAAATATAAAGACACAGATAATGACCTGATAAAGAGGGTATTAAACCAGGCTGCAAGAGAGCTATTGTTGTTGGAAAGCAGTGATTGGCCATTTTTAATAACTACATGGCAGGCGAGAGATTATGCATCTAATAGATTTAGTGAACATCTTGATAACTTTAATAATTTGATAAATGCAATGGATAAGGCTAGTGTAGTGGAAGAGACCGATGCTATTGGAGAAACTAATGAAGTGAAAGAGATTAGAGTATTGGAATATATAAAAAAAGATAAAGAATTCATGGAATATTTAAAGTCTATTGAGGAAAAAGATAAAATATTTCCCAATATCGACTTCACAATATACGCAAAATATTAAAAATACAAATCTGTCATTCGCTTCGCTCAGGATGACAAAATGATAAACACTAATTGTCATTCTGAGGGAGCGTAGCGACTGAAGAATCCCATAGTGAAAAATTTTTATAAATTTATTATTTAGTAAGTTATAATATTTTTTTATCTATTTAAATTTCTATAATTTTCTAACAGAAATAGAATAAGGGTATGATGAAAAAAATAGTTATTTGTTTGTTAATTACAATCCTTTTGATATTTTCAGCTTGTAAACCCAAGCCAGAAGCTATAGAGACAGAAGAGGAGGTCACTTCTACTGAGGAGATTGCGGAGACCACCAAGGAAGAGATTATTGAGAAAGGCATTTACACAAGTAATAATTTATCAGGTGAAACATTTTCTATAAAGATTCCAGAAAATTGGACTATGCAGGAATATCCTGATAAAAGTATTGTTCAGTTCAATCCACAAATTAATGAAATGGAGGAAAATGATGCTATCTATACAATTTTCGCAGGTGTATTTGAGGATTTTTCCACTACAGATTATTCAAACGTAAAATTTCCTGATCTTTTAAAAAATATCTGGTCTTCTATTGAAGAAAAAGATTATCAGACATCAAAATTAGGGGAATATGAAGCAAAAGAATATATGAGAAACTATGAACATTTAATGTCTATAAAAGAAGATAACAGTGAGGGCTCAAACGAAACTGATAAAAAAAGGACTGCGTTAGAAGGTGGAATAATTACTAAACAGGATAATTATAAATATGTTTTAAGCTACTATTATGTAGGAGATAGTCCCGATGAATTCAAAAAGATTATAAAGCATGCAGCAGATTCATTTGAGTTGGATGTTGAAAGGGAAACAAGTGTAGAAAAAACCACAATTTCTGAAGATAGTATAAATATATTGTTACTTGGAAGAGATGCCAGACCTAATGAAAGAAATACCTGGTGTAGAAGTGATATAAATATTATACTTAACATAAATTTGGATGATGGCAGTACTGCTTTAATTTCCATTCCGAGAGATACGAGAGCGGAGATTCCAGGACGTGGATATACCAAGATAAATGCAGCTTATGCATTTGGGGGTCCAGAACTTGCCATTGAGACTTTTGAAAATTTTACTGGACTGGAAATTGATTACTATATTTCAACGGATTTCTATGGATTTGAAAGGTTAATAGATAAACTCGGAGGAGTGACAGTAGAAGTAGATAAAAGATTGGTAGATCCATTTTCTGGAGTAGATCTTTATCTAGGAGTTCAAACTTTAAATGGTTCACAAGCATTGGCTTATTCAAGATGTAGAAAAGGACCGTGTGGTGGAGATTGGGGCAGGATGGACAGGCAGAGACAGATGTTAATTAGTTTAGCTAAAAAGTTTCAAGTAATAGAAACATGGATTCAACTTCCAACATTGATTAACATGGTTTTGGAAAACAAACTAATAGCAACAGATATAAAACTCATTGATTTAATAAAATTCTCACCTTTATTCTTTAAAATTAATACAAAAGAAGTTGAAAATTTCTATATTCCAACCAGTTCAGAAATGATTGATGGAGTAAGTTATTTAATACCAGACGAGGAACTTGTAAAAGACATATTCTCCAAATATAAATAGAACTATAAAAATAATAATTAATTTGTGTTATTGCGAGCTACTCCTAGTTGTCATTGCGAGGAGCGATAGCGACGTGGCAATCTCAATTATATAATTTAGTTAGTTTACACTAAATGAGATTGCTTCGGGACTTTGTCCCTCGCAATGACATATGAAATTTTACTAATCGTAACGACAGATTTTTAATTTACCTTCAAGAATGATATTTTATTAGTTAATTATTAGTGGATGAATAGTTTAATAATAATTTAGTGTATAAATAGTTTAATTGGGGTTTCAAAACCGGGAAACTCCCCTTCTTTTGGCTCCTGGTTAGCCACTTTGCATTTGCTACCTTTTTTCTCGCATCTCTTATCGGTGTTGATAACTTCAATATTTTTATAACCCATTTCTTTCAATTTTCTGATAGCATCATTTCTTCTCATATCTACAAAGCTTGGGAAAGGATTTATAGAATCAAAAAGGTCATCCATCCTATCTGGTTCATCTCCGATACGAAAGCTCCGTACCTTTATCAACTCAGGTGGACAGTTTGGTCCTGCTGCTAATCCGGATTTTGTGCAAACCTGCAGTGGAAATGTTGGATCATTGGGGAAGACAAAATCATTAGGAGGTATGTCTACTAAAGCCTCTTGCATAAAAGACTTCCAGATCATTGCTGGATATGTTCCGCCCTGAACGAGCAGATCCCTTATTCTTTCCATTCTTATATTCTCCTCAGGATGTCCGATCCATACAGCACAAGACATATCTGGTGTGTAACCAACAAACCATGCATCCCAATGCTTCTGAGTTGTTCCTGTTTTACCAGCAGCAGGTCTTCCTATATTTGCTCTTGTGCCAGTACCTCTTTGAATTACTTGTTCAAGGATTTTTGTCAGTCTGTATGCATTAGCTTCTATTAAGACCCTAATTCCTTCTTGAGACTCATGTTCATAGATTATGTTTCCATCCGAATCTTCAATTTTTATTATTGCAGTTGGTTTTATATATACTCCATTATTTGCCAGAGTTGCAAAAGCTGCAGACATATCAAGAGGAGATACACCCTGTCCACCTAATGCAATAGATGGATAAGGTTCTAGTTCAGTAGTTATTCCCATATCCATAGCGGTACGTGCAACTTCTCCTGGTCCAACATCCATAATTAGTTGTGCATAGATCACATTTATTGATTTTACAATTCCATTAAATATTGTCATTTTTTTCTCTTCAAATTCCGCTTTTCCGTAGTTCTCAACTTCCCAATCAGCAGCACCAGGATTCTCTAAAACTATAGGACCATTTGGATAATATGCTACATAAGGTGATATTCCTTGTTCTAAAGCAGTAGCTAAAACAAATACTTTAAATGTTGAGCCAGTTTGTCTATTTTTTTGAACAGCTATATTAAATTGACTCTCCTTGAAATTTTCACCTCCAACCATAGCTTTTATAAAACCAGTTTTGGGCTCAACTGCTACTAAAGCCGCAGTTGGATCATCTTCTTCATATAAATTCTCCTTTATAGCATTCTCAGCTAATATCTGTAGATTTGGATCAACGGTAGTATAGACCTTAAAACCACCACTGAATGTTTTATCTACTCCGTATTTTTCTATCAGTTCTTGTTTTACATATTCTGTAAAAAATAATGCAAAATCCTTTTCGCGACGTTTTTGAGAAATAACAATAAGAGGTTTCTTCTTTGTTCTTTCAAATTGAGTCTTGTTTATATAATTAAGTTCATGCATCTTACTAAGAACATTGTTTCTTCTTTCCAAAGCTTCTCTGTAATGTATGTAAGGTGAATATCCACCTGGATTTTTTGTTACTCCAGCTAAAAAGGCAGACTCATTTAAATTCAGCTCTTTAGCACTTTTTCCAAAATAGTTTTTAGCTGCAGCTTCAATACCATAAGAACCTTCACCATAATAGATAGTATTTAAATAAAGTTCTAATATTTTATCTTTCGCATATCTTTGCTCAAGCTGGTAAGCCAGGTATGCTTCCTTCACCTTTCTCCATAAGGTTACCTCAGGTGAAATATAAGAGCATCTTATATACTGTTGAGTAATTGTGCTACCACCTTCAACTATTTTTCCCTGTGTAAGATTTACTATAAAAGCTCTTATAATAGCTTTTATATCAAATCCTTGATGTTCATAAAATCTCTCATCCTCCCTTGCAATAGTAGCATCGATCATGTATTGAGAAATTTCACCTAATGGTACTACTTTTCTATCTTTTTCAGCGTGAAGATAAGTTAAAAGTGACCCATCTAAAGCATATATCTCAGTAGTCAGTGGTTGCTCCCGTGGTGTTAATTCACTTATATCTGGTAGTTCAGCACCAATTTTAGCTATTATAAATATTGGAAAAATTACCGAAATCATAAAAAATATAGAAGCAACAATTAAAAGAAACCCAAGTATTTTTATAATTTTTGCTCTTTTTTTTCTTGTTTTTTTATTTTTACTTCTCGCTATAGACAAAATCCTTCTCCCAATTTTTCTTTTAAAAAATCTCCTTAGTATTTTTAATAATAAGAATTAAAAAAATTATAACTTATACAGTAATAATTTTGTAGGTATTTGCAATAAGGGATTATATTAGAT
>Ga0209121_10005696_pt1 | contig 11188 bp, 9 predicted proteins | sample Cruoilmetagenom3_FD_187292 | JGI IMG/M metagenome (GOLD analysis project Ga0209121, IMG submission 187292) | Oil polluted marine microbial communities from Coal Oil Point, Santa Barbara, California, USA - Sample 3 (SPAdes) (version 2) | ecosystem: Environmental > Aquatic > Marine > Oil seeps ...
GATCCACAGATTAATGCCCAACGTGGTTTGTCTTATCTTCAGGAATGCATCACAAAATCCCATGGGAACATCGAACGCACCCTCGCCGGATATAATGGCGGTCTAAACCAAATTGACCAACCTGATTGGGCATGGCCGGAAGAAACCCAACGATATGTTCAATGGGGAACTGGCATCTATCAAGATGCTCTTGCAGGTGATGAGAGCAAACCTACCCTGAATGCCTGGCTGGATGCCGGAGGTCGACATCTTTGCCAGCAGGCAAAGCAACATCTTGGTATACATTAGTTTCTAAGTATTCAGATCATTGAACAGATCTCATTAGTTGGAATAGCATCCTTACATTTTAATGAAGTCCCCCGATATTTCCAGCAACATCAACAAAGAGTTATTACACCAAATAACAAGCTATTCCACGTACGAGGTTATTATTATTTTTCAGGCTTCCTGAGAACGTATCCCACACCACGGACAGTATAAATGAGACGTGGTTCACCATCTGCTTCCAACTTTTTTCGCAGGTAGCGAATATAAACATCCAATACGTTGCTCTCACCGCCAAAATCATAATCCCAAATCCGATCAAGAATGATTTTTCGCGGCATTACCTGCCCTGGATGACGGATAAACAACTCCAGCAGATCATATTCCTTTGCAGTGAGTGTAATTTCTCGTTTCCCTCGGACTGCTTTGCGTGTTCGGCTCTTAAGACTTAAATCCTCGAATTCTAAAACCTTAACGCGATCAGCTGCTGTTCGACGAAGAATTGCGCGAATTCTGGCTAAAAGCTCATCATTTTCAAAAGGTTTAACAACATAATCATCCGCCCCAGCATCCAGACCTCGAACTCGGTCCGAAATGGTATCCTTTGCTGTTAACATCAATATTGGTTGGTTGCCTAATCTTCTCAATTGACGACAGACTTCCAAACCATCCAAATTAGGTAGCATCCAATCTAAAACGACAAGATCAGGACATTGTTGATTTGCTAACACCAAACCTGCTTTACCATTTATTGCTGTATCCACAAGATAGCCCTCATAAGTCAATAAACGATTCAGCCCACGCAGAATCTCTTCATCATCTTCGATTATCAGAATTCGCTCGTTCATTCTCGTTCCTTTCTCAATTGATCGAAACTCGCTAAATGCTTCAATTAGAATGATAACGCAATTTAATAAGTTTGGTAAAATTTAATCATTGAAAATGCCTGGAAAATTATTCCCTGAAACAACACCCGAAATAAAGCGTTTAATGGACATCACATTAAGCGTAACGCTGTTGATCCTATTGACACCAGTCTTAATTATCATCAGCATCCTGGTCGCTTGGCAGCACGGATTCCCAATCCTATTCCGTCAAAAACGTCCGGGATTTCATGGGGAGATTTTCACCATCTACAAATTTCGAACGATGCGTGACATGGTAGATGATCAAGGCATACTTCTCCCCGATGCGAAACGTTTGACAAAACTGGGGCGCTTCTTACGTGCCACAAGCCTCGACGAACTGCCCGAATTTATCAATATCCTTAAAGGGGAAATGAGTTTTGTAGGTCCCCGCCCCTTATTGATCGAATATTTGCCTCTTTACAATTCAGAACAAGCCCGCCGGCACGATGTTCTGCCCGGGATGACCGGCTGGGCACAAGTTCACGGAAGGAACGTCCTTACATGGCAAAAGAAATTCGACCTCGATATCTGGTATGTTGATCATTGGTCCTTCTGGTTGGATATCAAGATCATAGGGATGACAATTCTAAAGGTCCTGAAACGTGAGGGGGTTTCACAGCCCGGCCAGGTTACAGCCGAACCCTTTACAGGGAATCCACCAGAAGAGGATCAACCAACAAGTCAAGAGTAAATTAGGGAACGGATACGGGGGAGACCAATCCCGCCTGAAGATCTGCTGCCATTTCATCAAATAGACGACTCCTACCCTCAGAAACCAGACCGGCATCCGTATCCGTTAAGAGAATCCCACCTGGGACCTTAACCCCTTCTGATTTCGATATTATTTGGGGCCATAATTCGATCAAAGCTTCCCCCTTATTTACCGTTACAGTACCGACCCAGTTATTCCTCGCCATGTCCGGTTCCCCATCACTGACGACCTTTAGTCCAAAACTCGCCACGTATGAAAGCAGCTCCGAGCTGACAAGCACGTCGGGTATGAAAAACACTTCCACCCCGTAGTTTACAAGGCTGTCAATCACTGGTTCAAATCCGGAGGTTAAGTTTTCAACCGAAAGCATTTGCCAGTATGGAAAATCATTATAGGGTGGATGAAGGGGATTGCAAACACCGCAGTAAAACTCAGCACCTACCATGAACGACTCGATCATCGCATTACTGTCCTCGTCATTCAAAGGGATGAGCGCGGCAACTTTATAATCCTCAGAGATCAAGGCGGAAAGATAACCAGCCATAAAGAACTGATGCTGCCGTTCAATCACAGGATCACCAATAACACTCAGGTTTCCTGATGGAAGGGCTGCCGGGTCATCCACAACGACAAAAGAAACATCTGGATTGGCTTTTGCAAGATCAACCATATTCAAATTGGGTCCCACACCAATAACAATCTTTACAGCGGGGGTGATCATCTCAGGGGAGAGATGCCCCTGGACTAAACTGACCGGCTCCTCTTCCGAAATCATTTGATTTAGGGCTGCTTGAATTTGTGACGCACTGCCCGGGTCAGATTCAGGGCTTGTCAATAGTATCACACTTGATAATGCTTCTGTTGGGGTCGGTGCAACTGTCGTGCTGAACTCCTCTATTGCCGGCGCCGGTTCCGTTGTCTCTGCAATTGGCCGGGGTGTTTCGGTGAACTCTGGTTGACAGGCAGTTATTGCTATCAATGTTATCGAACAAAAAAACCATACTAGAGTATGTTGCCAAGACAGACTTTTCATGATAACTTATTTTACCTTAGTGTTTTAGATTAACTCATGAATGAAAATCATTTAAAACCACAGTGATTCGCAAATAATGAAATGAAAACATAACATTTATACTTGCTGACAATAAAGGACCTGATGAATTTCTCCCAGGCATTCCCAAAATTCCACACTGAGTCCTATCTCTTAAATTTTCCAATCAGTTATAGGAGAAAAAATCATGAAAAAGACATCCGCCATTATACTGCTTGCAATCACTCTGATCCTCATGGTCAGCCTATTGGTTGGTTGCAGCACCAACCGGGAGAGCGAACCACCACCTGAGGAAGAAGCAACACCCCTTACAGACGATATTTCAACTGACACATCAGCCGATACGCCTGCAACCATCATTATGGCTAAGCTGGAAGACCTGAGTCTGGAAGAGTACTTTGAAATATCCTTTCAGGAACTGATGATGCGCGATCCTGAGAGCGTGCTGGCTCAAGGTCTCGCCGATGTCTTTGACCTTGAGGGTGCAGAACTCACCGATATCTCTGATGCCTACATACGTGAAACCCAACAGATGTATATCGTAGTCCTGGATATGCTGCACACCTACGACCGCGAGACACTCTCGTCGGATGAGCAGGTATCCTATGACGTTTACGAATGGTACTTGGACGATATGGTTCGCTCTCAGGAGTTTATGTACTATGACTATCCTGCCACCTTCTTTCCCGTTACTGCTGTCCATGAAGGTGTGATGTACTTTTTCACCGACCTGCACCCTCTGGCCAATCTCCAGGATGCCGAGGACTATGTAACAAGGTTGGGGAAAGTGGACGTTAAATTTGAGCAGCTGCTGGAAGGGCTTAAACTTCGGGAGGACGAGGGTATTGTCCCACCCAAATTTGCGACACAGTGGGCCTTATACGGTCTTCGCAACCTGGTTAATGCCAATGCTGTCTATATCCCATACTACACTACCTTTGAAGAAAAGCTGGACGTATTGGAAGGTATCTCCTCCACAGAAAGAAATGCCCTCCTCGAATCAGCGGAGGAGGCCATCGAAAAAGCCGTACTACCAGCCTACAGCTCCCTTGTAAATTACCTGGAGCACCTGGAGTCTGTTGGCTCCACCAAGGACGGCCTGTGGCAATTTCCCAAAGGGGAAGTCTACTATGCCCACCTGCTGCGCCATTACACCACCACCTCTATGACGACCGAAGAAATCCATCAACTTGGATTCCAGGAACTTGAACGCATCCATGCAGAGATGTACCCCATTTTTGAGGAGTTAGGCTACGACACAGACACCAGCCTGCCTAACCTCTTTGATCGGGTAGCCCGCGATGGCGGCACGATCCCGGCGGGGGAAGTGATGAGCACCTACAAATCGATCATTCAGACGGCTGAGGAAAACCTGGACATGGCTTTCGATTCCCGCCCTAAGGCGGAACTGCAAGTTGTCGCCAGCCCAATCAAGGGCATGTATGTCCGCGCTTCCCTGGATGGGGCGCGACCAGGCGCTTTCCACGCAGGTCTGGGTCAATCCCCCGAAGAATGGTACGCCATGCCGACCCTTGCATATCATGAGGCAGTACCCGGGCACCATTTCCAGATATCACTGGCCCAGGAAACAGACCTTCCCCTCTTCAGAAGCATCGTTGGCAACCTGGGTTACACGGAAGGCTGGGCACTCTACGCTGAGCAGTTAGCCTGGGAATTGGGATGGTACGATGACGATCCCTACGGCAATCTGGGCCGGCTCCAGGCTGAAGCATTCCGGGCGGCTCGCCTTGTTGTCGACACCGGAATTCACACCAAGGGATGGACCTTCAGGCAAGCTCAGGATTTCTTTACCGAAAATGTGGGCTTTGAGCAGGGTGACAGCGTCGATCCGGAAGGTCAAATTGCCCGTTACATCGTCTGGCCCGGCCAGTCCACATCCTACAAGATCGGAATGATCCAGATGCTGGAGATCCGCCAGAATGCAATGGACCAGCTTGGGGACAAGTTTGACCTCAAAGAGTACCACAATGTTGTACTGAGCAACGGTTCCATGCCCTTAGAGGTTTTGGAACGGGTCGTGGACGACTATATCGCCAGCAAACTGAAGCAATAGGGGTTGCAGAGGGAACCAGGAATATAATTGCTCCTGTGGAAGAGAAAAGAGCAAATAATCAAACTGCGGTCAATCGCGTTTAAATAATCCCGCGATAAGTGCTATCGAATCTGTTATTGTTCTGGGTATAAATCAGATAATATCACCAAATTTTGACTTGGAACTGTGATCTCTTCATCACTGTGCAATCGAACCTGTACGGATGGTAAGTTTATACCGCTCTCAAACAGTGTCTCATCTGTTGATAAAGCAACCACTTCCCCGGTCTGACCGAATGCTTTCCCTCCAATCACCTGGACCCACTGACCCAAGGCAAGCTGTGAACGGGATCCTAACTCTATATCAGGTTCTCCATCTTTGAGGGGGATCATCACTTCTGGACGCGTACTTTTAAATACATCCCTATCACAGGCATTAATACATGCCTGCTCACCTGCGCAGTCCGTTAATAATGAAACACTCAAGAGATCTGAAGGAATTCGACCAAAACCCTGTAAAACGATGATTGGGAAAGGTTGACCTTTTGCAATGCCGATCAATTCGGGTGCCAGGCTGCCCAAGATCAATCCCGCCAGGCTTTTCTTCACCAGTAAAGGAAATACATCTTTTTGAGAGCAGTAACCCGCAGCAAGCACCTGGCCTTGTTCAAGCGCATCCATTTCAAAGGCATCAAGTGGCTCCTCCAATTTGGGATCTAAAAGGGTCAATACACCTGAACCAGCACGACCATTACCCCATACACCCTGAATCAGGCATCCCTGAGTCCTGATGACAGCCCCGAAGTTTAGTATGATCTCCGATGCTTCACCGATCATTACCGCCTTTACCTGTTCAAATTTCGCCCCTGATGCGAGAATGACCTGACCATTTTGCCAATCCAATAGTTTTCCCCCGACAGGCGCTCGAACAAGGCGTGGTAAAGAACCATCATATTGCGCAATCACATCGCCTTGCTGAACAACCTCTCCCAGGTCCCGCACCATAAATGAAGCTGCTTCCGATGGCAAAACACCTAAGCCGCGTGCGATGTCCAGGGATTGAACTTTCGTTGGGATATGTGCTTCAGCGATCACATCCTCAGGTTGGACAGCTTCACCCAGCTTCACGAGCACATTCCCCGGAACAGGGAGACGTCGTATCCGGCGGATATCAATGAATTTTGCTCTTCGAACAACACCTACATCAGTCATAGCTTTCTTCTCATCTGAAGCTTCACCCACCCAGAATCGACTCCCACTGGTGAAGTTTTGCCACACGCAGCTCATTTTCCTGAGGCAATAATATCGGTCGACCACGCGCGTCAATGACCACCCCGGTAATACCGCCAACGACCCTCAAACGTCCGCCCTCCCCACGGTCGCCAAAACCAACATATGTGTGGGGTTCGGGATCAAGCCCCAATATCACCTGTGAACCAGGTGGAATGACCAATCTTCTGAGGTCGCCCTGCAAGATATCCACTGAGTAATTCTTGCCTGATTCAACTTCAACATGCACCTTCAAGATTACATCTCCCTCAGGTGCATCACTGGTTGGCACAATCACGGTTCCCAGATTTTCAAAAGCTGACGAAGCCAATAAATGAACCGGCAATACTGGTTCTACATTTCCAATCAATCCCAACAGAGGTAAAATGTGAAATTTATCCAGAACCATCGTTGTGATTCCCCATGGCTGGATACCATCCAGGAGCATTAACATAGCTTGCCCAGGCTTTGGTGCCTGCGTCAGCACAGCGCCGCTGGCAATAATCGGTTCATAACAGGTATGAAATCCACTTCCAGATTGTCCTTGATACCAGGGATAGTTTTTCGCAAATAAATGTGTGGTTTTTTGCAGTTGAACACGTGCGTAAGCTTGTGAAAGGGCCAGTTCTGAAACATTGTCAGGAACAATGCTGTCATATAGTTGGTGGTTGCTGAGGTATTGATGAACCTCTTCAGAGGATATTGGTACAGCTGTCCATCGGTGAACTGAGCGCATGACAGATTCTTGTTCTTCACCTTCCAGGATTTCCCATCGTTTTTGGGTCAACAATCCCGAGTGACCATCCACACCAGCTGTGAGGGTCGTTGAGCCACCACCCAGGTTCAGAGCTAATACACCACGTGTTGCAGATGGCTTTGTGGGGTGTGCTTTGGTCTGGCTAAGGAAACGCACCATCCTTGCGAGTGCAAAACCTGTCGTCGCTTCTGCATGATTAAACGGGCCGGTTAAATCTATCCAACCAGGGAGGCCCTCCCTCCACTTTCGGATGATCTCATGATCCAGCGCATTTTGCGCTGGGATTAGATCCATTCTTCCATCTCCGGGGCGAAGATTGGGAAGGACATGCAGCTTTGTGATAGGTTCTAATCGCCTCCGAACGGTTTCTTCGACAAGGGGGTTACCAGCAAATAATATCTCAGGTTTAGCTGCTGCTAATAAGAGGCAAATCAACCTGGCAGCTTCTACCCAACGCAGTAAAGGTTTCTCTGCACCTGCATCTTCTCCCCCGGAAATGATCAGATAATCAGGTTGACTATGGACCAGGGTATCAATTACATCTTGCTCATACACCTGGGTTGTAAGACCAAAAGTTCCCACATTTTCAAGTGGCAGCGAAGCCAATAATGTCTTACAGGCTCGTAAAGAACCTTCCTCTGTCAACCCCAGTAGTGCGGTCTTAATCCATGGACCAGCTGAGGCAACCGATACAACCTGATCAGTTCTCAGACTCAATGGATCCGTGTGTCCTGAGGACTTTTCGTTTGGTCTCAACAAAACACGGCCAATCCCTACCTGAAGATTCTGTACTGCTTGCTCAATACCTGTTCCAATTCTCAGGCCAGAACCAAGATAGGTCGGCGCAGTCCCACATCCCTGCAATGTATATTTCCCTGCCACATTCCGAATCAACATTGCGCGGGTATTAATCCTGCCTAGGTCTAAACCCAATACTGTAATGGAGGTACGCCCTTTGACCATCAACCTCCCCCGATCAACTGCCCAATAAACTGTCCGATAACCACAATGCGGTCGATCAAAGCCACCAGCGATGTTGAAAACAAACCAGCAAATACTGCCCCAAGGGTTATTCCGATGAATACTTGTCCGATCTTGCCCAGGGCCTTAAATATCATTGGAGGCTGCGTAGCCTCCTGATCATTCTTGGGGTTTCTCTTCCTTCCAAAATGGAAATAACTCAAAGTACCGACGGTTCCAATTAACATAATTGAGGCATCGAGAATACTGAACAATGAATTTTCAGTATTGCCATCCCATTGGCTGGGATCAAAAGCCGCAATGACTGCACGCGATTGGGGAATGAGGGTCCCAAAGACCGCCCCCCCAATGGCTATCGCTGCAGTTAACCCAACCAAATATGCAAGGGGAATATTTCCAAGGGATTTAAAGCGTGGAATCTGACCCAATAGCAGGAGTGTGATCATAAGCAATGGCGCGATGAACCAAACTTTTTCAGACCAGGAACCAGCTATCAAGGGTGTCATTAACTGCGGAAGAAGGATATGGTTAATGATCAGCACAACGAGGTATCCCCCGGTCAATCCAATGAAAATATGCACAGCTATTTGGAATAAGACATTATCACCAATAAGATAGCTCAAGACCATAACCGTGAGCAAGACTCCCACTGCTCCCCAGATCAATTCACTAACATTCATGACGCTCTCCGCCCTTCATCGCTGGGGGTTCGTTCAACCACAAAAAATGCACCAATCAACATGAAGATCATAAGCATTAAGATACCTGTTTGATATGCCCGCCAGAGGGAAGAAATATTAGTTTCACAAGCTTCTGAAGCCTCAATCGCTGCCGCTTCAGAGATACCAGAAATCATACCTGTAACCTGTCCCGATTCCCAGTAAGGCAAGAGCAACGGACCAGCCTGTGCGGTCAGAAGCAAATTGATCGGGGTTTCCGGTGTGAGGACACTCAATTGCTCCACCCAGCTCCTGGCACTCTCATCCGAATCAGATAAAATCAGGATCCCATCAAAGCCATCTGCCGGTATTTCCTGCACGACTTCAGGTAGATGCGCAAGCGGCCAGGTTCCATGATCACGATTTGCCAATCCATATGCACCATAGGAAGCTGCTGGGAAATACCCCAAATCGTTAATAATTAATGCTTCCTCCACCTCTAATACGCCCAACAAACGCTGAGCCAGGAGCTTCCCTGACACAGAGGAGGAAAGAATGGTGATCTCAGTCACCTTATTAACCAAAGACTTCAGAACGGAGGGGGCTATCAACTTCATTTCTTGTGCATAACCCGCCTGGTAATCAAAAACCAGCAATATAGCCGCATTTGGCGATATTTCCGATGCCCATGTGAGAAGTGCTTGATTTTGCGGCTTAAGCGGCTTGTCCTGCCGTTGTGGGGAATTGCCGGCGAATAATGCCAAACTCACGCTACCGATAAGCAGCAGGGCAAAGAATAACCGCATCACCCACTTTGAAGTTCGTTTACCTGGTTTTTGAAGGACTCTTGAAGCCCCTTCATCCACTATTGTTGCATCCAACTGATCTGCCTGGGCTTGTTCTTCCCGCGTAACAATCAGCGGAGGAGCTTCCTGCTTAAAGATCCGTAATTCCTGGGTCACACCCCCATCGAATACCTGTTCAGATGCAGCAGATTCCTCCCCCTCTTCATATGCATCATCCAAATTATCTAAACCTGGTTTCGGGATTTCCTCAGAAGTCGCTTTCCCATCTTCAAGATCCATCAACCACTGCAAGAGGCTGTCCCCACCCAGATCATGAGAAGGCTCCTTCTTTAAATCATCCTGCGCTGTTCCTCTTATTTTGCGTATTGTATTTAACCATTCAGGAATCTCATCTGGTTTCTTGCGATTTTCGTCAGATACAGATTCCTCAGCTGCCCTATTTTCTGATGCGCTGGAGGATGCTTCTTCCTGGATATTTTGAATCCAGGACGTAAAACCCTCATGCTTACTTTCACTTCCTTCCTGTGCTAAATTCTCTTGAGCTGCTGATAATTTTTGTATGATCTCACCAGCTGAATCTGCTTCTTCACTCGCTCGTTGGCGTATCCGATTCAGCCAATCAGGCAACACCTTATCTTCCTCTTTGTCCGCCGAGACAGATAAGGATGCATCATCCATGGAAGAAGGTTCTCCCCCACCAGGCTCATCAGTAACATCACCATCCTGCTTCAATGCGTGTAGCAGACCAGGCAAATCTGTCTCAGCTGCAGATAATCGATCTAATGCATCCCCACCAGTTTCATCACCCTTTGAGTTTTCAATCAATTTTTCAATGGTCAGAGGAGCACCGCACTCACTGCAGCGTTCTGCAGATGGGTCATTTTCGGTGCCGCACTCAGGACAAATCAATTTCGTCATTTTCCCTCACCAAATGGACGATCCAATGACAGTAAGACCCGCAGCCCAACAATTAATCCTCCCAAAGCCATCCCCAGCAATATTCCACGTGCACCCGCCAATGGCAATCGACGGATAAGAACGATCAATTCATCTGCCAGTGTTCCAGAACCAGTCTGAAGAAAGCCTAAATCCAGAAACAAGAACATCAAAGCGCTGCATAAGAAGCCAATCGACAGGGGTGTCCAACCACGAGTCTTAATCAACCTGGTACTGCTTGAAAACAAAATCACAGCAAGAAGGGCAAGTAAACTTGTCTCTACAGGGATCTGGATGTTTAAGATCAGATCACGAAAGAATTCACTCTCCAGTGAGAATAAAAAGCCCAGGGTCATGGTGATCAGGAATGTAACCAGGAGTATGACGCTGAAGAACCTTCCTTTTTTGTGCTGAATCAACCTGTGAATATGCATCTGCAATAAATATCCAATGCCGACCAGCCCAACCACACTGATCAGCAGGATCCCCCAATTGATGAGAAGAACAAGCAACCCACCAGAACGATCTTGGAAAAAATATCCAGCTAAAACCAAGATTCCAGAGACCGTTGCAATAATAACAGGCAGAATCTTCTTCATAAAACACCCACAAGCTTCATAATCACCCCTGCAATCAGGCTCAGGATCAACAACACACGCAAGATGTCTTCTGTCAGCCACCGGGTTTGATCAACCTCATTGGACGTCAACAAACCAGCTGTTGAAAAAACGCTTTCACCAATCACCAAATCGCGAACATTGAACAGTAACGCTGCTTGTGAAGTTAGTGATCC
>Ga0209121_10005698_pt1 | contig 11186 bp, 9 predicted proteins | sample Cruoilmetagenom3_FD_187292 | JGI IMG/M metagenome (GOLD analysis project Ga0209121, IMG submission 187292) | Oil polluted marine microbial communities from Coal Oil Point, Santa Barbara, California, USA - Sample 3 (SPAdes) (version 2) | ecosystem: Environmental > Aquatic > Marine > Oil seeps ...
TTGAGGGGAGTCATGACTGAGAATCGCTTTCCACGAGCCACGTTGGCCGACTTTCTCGGCGATTTCGTGGTCTACCGCAACCTGGAGCCAGCAGACAACCGGTTGCGGGGGCTGAAGCAAGTCTGGCCCGAGATCGGGCTGGAATCGTATCGCATCCCACGCAAGGCAGAGGCAAGATATGCCAACGCCATCCTGCACTTTCTGCAGCAAGCGCAAGCGCTGCGCGGCGAAGCACGCCCACTGGAGAGGCTCTTGTACATCGGCGATACGCGCCTTCTGGACGGCACCGCCTACCGCAACTTGCGCGCCGCCAGCGGCTGGCCCGGTTGGGGTTTCATCGCCAACGAGGACACTACCGCAGCGCCGAGTGTGGAGATCGAAAACGGTCTGTATCTGACCAATCGCTGGGCAGACTTGGCCGCTTTCCTCGACTTCGTGCAGGCCCAGGGGCTGCCGCTGGACGAGGCGACGGTGGCCGTCATTGATCTGGATAAGACGGCGCTGGGAGCGCGAGGGCGCAATCACCGGGCGGTGGACGCGGCCCGGGTGGACGGCGTGCGCCGCACGGTGGAAGAGGTGTTGGGTGCCGACTTCGACCAGGCGGCCTTCCGCTCCGTCTACGATGAATTGAACCAGCCGCTCTACCATCCCTTCACCGCCGACAACCAGGACGTCCTGGCCTACGTCTGCCTGATGGTCGTCGGCGGCGTGTATGACTACGCCAGGCTACTGCTGGACATCGCCGAGGGGAACATGTCCACCTTCGAGCACTTCGTGGAAGCGTGCCAGAAGACGGTGAGTGAGAGAAGCGATGGGTTTGCAGCGCTGCGCTCCGTGCACGCCGAGGTCTACGGCAACTTCCGGCGGGGTGACCCCACGCCATTCAAGAGCTTCCGCCGCCAGGAGTACTTGACCACGATAGGACGCATGGATTTCCTGCCCGATGGCACGGAGTTGGGCCTGCTGCTTCGGGAGGAGATCACTCTCACTGGCGAGGTGAGAGAGGCCGCGTGCTGGCTGCAGGAACGGGGAGTGCTCTGCTTCGGCGTCTCCGACAAGCCGGACGAGGCCTCTCTGCCCACGCCCGCGCAGGCCGAAGCCGGCTATCCGGCACTGCATTGGGCACAAATGAAGGTGGTAGGGAAAGCCACGGGGCTGCCACCGCGAGGTTCACGTCCGTACTCAGATCCCAAACGCTTCTGATGGTCTCTCGTTGACTGTGGTTGTGCGACTGTCAGCCAATGACAACAAGCAGAAATAAACATAACAAACCTTAGAAACAGCGCACCAAAACCAACCAGAGGCTTGACAATTCAGAGAGAGTGTGCTATACTGTAGTTGGGGTGGGAGCGCTCCCAAAACACACTGGTCTGCAATCGTTTTGCCTTGCAGGAAGGGTCTTCTTTTGGCCTTTTTCTGAGAGCGCTCCCAGTTCGGCAGGAGATAAGAATGGCCTACACTCTCGAGCAGATCGCCAAACTGGCTGGAGTGTCTCGCTCTACCGTGTCTCGCGTCTTCAACCACCACCCCCATGTCCGCCCCGAGGTGCAAGAACGGGTCCGGCAGGTCATCCGTGAGGTGGGCTACCAACCCCATGCCGCCGCTCGCAGCCTGGTCACCCGCCGCACTCAGATCATCGGCATGGTTATCCCCGAAGCGGTGACCACTCTTTTCACCGACCCTTTCTTTCCCCTCCTGCTGCGCGGTGCCACCGAGGCCTGCAATGCTCACCAGTATCAACTGATGCTCTCCTTGTTCACTGCCCCTGCCGACCGGCAGGAGATGTACCAACGCATTCTGCGCAACGGCTATCTGGATGGTGTGATCGTGGCTTCGACCTCATTGAACGATCCCCTCATTCCCAATTTGTTGCGCGACCAGATCCCCTTCATTTCCGTGGGGCAGTATCCGGACGAACGAGTCCACTACGTGGACGTTGATAACATCGGCGGGGCACGGATGGCAATCGAGCATTTGATCCGGCTGGGACACCAGCGCATCGCCACCATCACCGGACCGCTGGACATGACCGCCGGACAGGACCGCCTTAGCGGCTACCGTCAGGCGCTGGAAGCGCGCTCCATCCCCGTGGAGGAGGAACTGATTGTCGAGGGAGACTTCACCGAGAGCAGCGGCATGGTGGGCATGCAACAGCTGCTACCTGCTTCCCCCAGCGCTGTCTTCGTGGCCAGCGACATGATGGCCATCGGCGCTTTGAAAGCGCTCCGTCAAGCGGGGCGGCAGGTTCCCCAGGACATCGCTCTGGTCAGCTTCGATGATATCCCCATCGCCTCGGTGATTGAGCCACCGCTGACGACCATACGCCAGCCGATTGAACGCATGGCTTCTATGGCAGTGGAGGTATTGCTGAGTGTGCTAGAGGACTCTCGTGGCAGTGGAACTTCTGTCCACAGAGTGATCTTGCCTACCCAATTGGTCGTGCGGGCCTCCTGCGGCTCGCTCATCTAGAAAGGAGGTGATTGTTGCCCACAGAACTGGTTCATTGGCTGGTCAGGAGGCCGGCCTAACATCGTTTGTCCGTCTCAGATCAACCCAACAGATAGCCAACCATGAGGAGGAAGCAAAATGAAACGCTGGATGCCTGTACTGGCACTGCTTGTCGTCTCGGCTCTGGTGCTGACTGCCTGTCCCGCTCCCACACCGCAGATCATCGAAGTTCCCAAAGAAGTGGTGGTGGAGAAGAAGGTCATCGAGACCGTCGAGGTCGTGAAGGAGGTGCCTGTCGAGAAGATCGTCAAGGAGACCGTCGAGGTCGTGAAGGTCGTCAAAGAGACCGTGGTAGTGGAAAAGCCTGCAACTGTTGCGGCTCTGCCTCGCAATGAAACCCTGTACTTCAATGGTCAACAGTGGGGTCCGGTTGTCGGCTGGAATCCATACTCCTCCGGCAACAATAATGCGATGGCTGTCGCCCAGAATGACAGTTCCCGCGTCATCATGTTCGAAACCCCGTATTTGTACAACATGCTCGATGGTCAGCAGTATCCTCTGTTGGCTGATGGGCCTTATACGTGGAACGACGCGCGTACTGAGATCACCTTCAAGATCAAGGCTGCCGCAAAGTGGAGCGATGGCACCCCGCTGACCGCGGAGGATGTCGCTTATACCTGGGCCACCCATGTCAAGTACAATACCCCTACCGGCGCTGGCAACAAAGACTACATCGACACCATCGAAGCGGTTGATGCCCAGACGGTTGTGGTCAAGGCCAAACTGGATGCGGACGGCAAAGCGCTCAATCCTCTGCTGGTCGCTGCTTACGTGAGCCAATACTATGTCATCCAGAAAGCCTGGACCGAAACACTGGAAGAGCGCGCCGGTGGCGATGCCACCGCGTTGATGGCTGATACCGCGGAGGATGTTGTTTACTCCGGTCCCTATCACAAATTCTTCACGGACGATACGAAGGTTATCTACATTCGTGATGACAACTACTGGGGCCAGGATGCCAGCATGTGGGGCAAGCTGCCTGCTCCGAAGTACCTGGCGCATACGATCTTTAAGGATAACGCCGCCGGTTCTGTTGCTTTGGCACAAGGTGAAGTGGATGTCAGCCAGCAGTTCAACTCCAATATTCAGATTTTGTGGCTCAACTATGGGTTGCCCGTCTCCACCTACCTACCCGAGGCTCCTTATGGCATTGGCGCCAGCCTCCCAACCGCCTTCTACAACCTGAAATCCTACGGTTTAGACCAGCTTGCGGTCCGCAAGGCCATTGCCATTGCCGTTGACTATCCCACCATCATCGCCAACGCTATGACCAACCAATCGGCTACCTTCGATCAGGTTCCGCGCTCGCTCATGAACCCGACCCCCGGTGAGCAGGCCATGTACGATCATGATGCCGTCAAGGACCTGCAGTGGGCTGGCAACGACATCGAAGGCGCCAAGAAACTGCTCGATGACGCCGGGATCACCGATACCGATGGCGATGGCTGGCGTGAATACAACGGTCAAAAGCTTAGCTATATAGCCACCTGCCCCAATGGCTGGTCCGACTGGCAAGCCGCGATTGAAGTGGTGGCTGCCGCCGGAGCAGAGATCGGTATTGAGATCTCGAGCAACTACCCCGAATGGTCCGTGTATCAGACCATCGTCACCAAATCGGATGCACCTCTCCCTGAGGGCTATGACATCTTTATGATGTGGAGTGCGGGCGCCGGCCCCACCATGCCCTGGGGACGTATCCGCAATCTGCTCAGCTCGGAATGGGTTGGTATGGCGAGCAACTGGAGCGGCAACTGGGGTCAGTATAGCAGTCCTGACGTGGATGCCTTGATCCAGGCGATCCCCGGTGAAACCGACCCCGCCAAACTGAAGGGAATGTACACGGAATTGGTCAAGATGTACCTGACCGATATTCCTTCCTTCACGCTCATGTACCGTCCCCAATCGTTCCATGCTGTGAACGAGACGGTTTGGACAAACTTCCCACACCAGGATGATGGTACCGACCCGCCCGTCCCACCGATGGACTGTACTGACGGTTGGGGTGTCGCATGTCTCTATAATGTGACGCTCGTTAACCCGTAAACCGTAATTCAACAAAACAGCCATGTTCCGCCAACCCCGGAACATGGCTGTTGATTATTCTTACGGGGAGGTGTTGCGTTGAAAGGATACCGAAAGTATTTCCTTAACAAGCTGCTTTGGTTCTTGGTCACTTTTGTTTTTGCCTTCATACTGAATTTCACTCTGCCCCGCTTGATGCCGGGAGATCCTGTGGCGGCCATCGTATCAAGGCTTGCCCAAGGCTTGAGCGATGCGACCGGGGTCCAAGCGATTTATCAGCAATACGCGGACCTGTTTGGCACCAACAAACCCATACTTGAACAATTTTTCATATACATGAAAAATGTGGCGCGGGGTGATTTTGGTTTCTCGTTCAGCCAATATCCCAGAACGGTGGCAGACGCTCTCAAATCTTCCATCTTCTGGACGATATGTCTGCAGTTCCCGGCAATCATCGTGGGCTGGCTGATCGGGAACACACTGGGCGCGTTGGCGGCTTATCTCAAGGGCGGGTTTGATAAAGTGCTCATGCCCGTCAGTATTTTTATCAGCAATTTCCCGGCATTTGGCATGGCGGTCATTTTGATGGTTATTTTTGGAGTCACATTAGAATGGTTCCCAACCTCGGGCGGTTATGGGTTTGACCTGATTCCCAACTTTAGCTGGGGATTTATTTGGTCTGTGATCGTCCACTACCAACTGCCGTTCTGGTCGATCGTGTTGATCTCGATCGGCGGTCAGGCGATTGGCATGCGCTCCATGTCCATCTATGAGCTGAATGCGGATTATGTAAGGTACGCCCGTTTCATGGGAATCAAAGACCGGAAGATCGTCGGTTATGTATTTCGGAATGCCATGCTTCCGCAGGTGACCGGTTTGGCGTTGTCGATCGGTACCATGGTCAGCGGCGCGCTGGTGGCGGAGATCATTTTTAGTTATCCGGGGCTTGGTTTCACGCTCTATAACGGTGTAATGGGACAGGATTATCCGCTGATCTCAGCATCCGCATTGATCATCACGGTGATGGTGCTGAGTGCGAACTTTATCATCGAAATCCTTTACGGCATCATTGACCCGCGCATTAAAGCGGCGCAGGCTGATTAAGGAAAGATGCTGTTATGAAACATACCATTCAACAAGTCTTTCACTCTGGTAAATTTGTGGTTGGTTTTTCCATTTTTGTGGCAATTCTGCTGACGGTGATCGTTTATCCGCTGATCATAACCGATCCTCCATTAGAGATCATCGGTCAGGGCACTTTCTTCGAACCCGGGATCTATGTGAATGTTTATGACAGCATTGGCTCTCCTCATTACACACTGAATCTGGACGATGCCGCTGCGAAGCGAATTGCCAACAAGTTGGGCGACGAAGATCGCCTTGCCATAAAGGAATGGCTTATGGCAGACGGGATTCCTGAAGATGAGATCGATATCAAGAACACCGAAAAAGTCCTGGATCAGTGGGTGAACAATTATGACCCCGCACAGAAGATCGCTGGGATGACCAATGCCAAGCGAAATTACTTTGTTCGGCTCAATAACTCGCTCAAGGGACTTCTGTCAACTGAAGGAGTAAGCATTGCAGTAAAAAATGCGGAAACAGGCGACCTGGAAGAGACAGGTGTTGTCGCACAATCCGATTACGTGAATATCAACCAGGTCCCGAACGTACGGATGTTGCTGCTGGGAACCGATAACTTTGGTAGGGATGTGCTGACGGAGCTGGTTAAGGCCACCGGCGTATCGCTGCAGATCGGTTTTGTCGCCGGTATCACTGCAACCTTGATCGGTTTGACCCTGGGATTGCTGTCGGGTTATATCGGTGGATTAGTGGACGACTTCATTATGTTCATCACGAATCTCTTTACCGTAATCCCCCCCATTGTGTTGTTGATCTTGATTTCATTCAGTATCGGGCAGGAACAACGCGGTGCCTTTACCATTGCAGTGGTGATCGGGTTTACTTCCTGGGTATGGACTGCCAGGGCAGTGCGGGCGCAAGTGGTTTCACTGCGTAATCGCGACCATGTCAATTTGTCGAAACTATCCGGGCACTCGATCGTTCACATCATCCTCACCGATATTTTGCCTTACATCGCTTCTTATGTTGTGATGGCCCTGATCCTGCAGATTGCCTCGGGTATCCTGGCGGAGGCCGCTTTATCGATCCTTGGGTTGGGACCTAGAACTACCGAAGTGCCAACGTTGGGTTTGATGATGAACTGGGCGATGATCTACCAGGCACAAATCCTGGGAAAATGGTGGGCATACTTCCCCGTAATCATAACCATCGCTCTGATTACATTCTCGATGAATTTGATGAATACGGGTCTCGACCAGGTATTCAATCCGGCATTGAGGGAGTAGGTGATTGATATGTCAAGAGTAATGTTAGAGGTCAAGGATCTGACAACAAAATATATCACCCGATTTCAGGAAGATGTTTACGCTGTTGACCACGTTTCTCTGAAGGTCGAAGAAGGGAAAACGCTGGGAATCTCAGGAGAATCTGGCTGCGGAAAGTCGACGCTGGCGCTCAGCCTGATGGGATATTACTTCGCTCCGCTGCACTACATGAGTGGAGAGATCATCATTGATGGGCGTAATATTTCTGGAATGGACCCTGATGACGTTCGTAAATCGATATTGGGGACGGAGATCTCTTATATCCCTCAATCGGCGATGAACGCGCTCAACCCCACCCAGAAGATCATCCACTTTATTGAGGATGTGATTCAAGCACATGATCCATACCAGACCAAGAAAGAGATTGATGAACTTGCCACAGGATGCTGTGATGTCTTGGGGCTTCCAGCGGAAGTACTGCAAAAATACCCCGTTGAACTTTCGGGCGGCATGAAACAGCGTACGGTGATCGCTGTATCTGTGATTCTTTTTCCAAAAGTGCTGATTGCTGATGAGCCTACCTCCGCGCTCGATGTCACTTCACAGAAGATGGTCATCAAGATGCTGCGGAACTTGATGGAAAAGGGTTACATCAAATCGATGATCTTCATCACGCATGAACTTCCGCTGCTTTACAACGTGACCGATGATATTATGGTCATGTATGCAGGGCAGATCGTGGAGAAGGGCACTGCAAAGGAAGCCGTGTTTGATCCACTCCATCCATATTCCAAGGGTCTCATGGGCTCAATCATCGTGCCTGAAAAAGGTCTGCGGGATGTCAAACTGACTGCCATTCCTGGGGTGCCGCCGAACCTGAAAAAACCACCTGCTGGATGCCAGTTTGCCGAACGCTGCAAATTCGTTCGGCCAGAATGCAAGGCCGCTTCTGTCCCTCTTCGCGATGTGGGTTACGGCCGCGCTTACCGCTGCATCCTATCGGAAAAAGAACTGAGGGATGCTTATCTGAGGGAGGCCAAAAAAGATGCCTGATGAAAGAAAAATATGCCTGAGCGGGTCAGGGCTTACCAGGGTATTTGGGTTTGGCCGCCAGAAAACGGTCGCCGTCGATCATGTGGATTTCAATTTCTACGAGGGCGAACTCGTCTCGATCGTGGGCGAATCGGGCAGCGGAAAGACCACTTTGGCGAAGATGCTTTTGGGATTGATCAGTATTACTGAGGGGGATATCTACTTCCAGGGAAAAAAGCGCGATATCCGTACGCATAAGAAGAAAAAGGAATACTGGAAAAGTGTTCAGGCGATCTTTCAGGATCCGTATTCTTCATACAATATATTTAATAAGATTGATGCCGTGCTTTTAGATTGTATTAACATGCGCGGCGGTCGAAAACTTCCGTGTGAGAAGAAAGTAGAGTTGATGGCAGAGGCGTGCGGCTTTGTCAACTTGAAGTTCGAGGAATTGACCAACAAGTATCCTTTTGAGCTTTCCGGCGGACAGATGCAACGTTTAATGATTGCCCGTATCTTCCTCCTGAACCCAAAGATCTTGCTGGCTGATGAGCCAACCTCGATGATCGATGCCTGTTCACGCGCGACCATCTTGGATATGCTGATGCAATTACGTAAAGAAATCGGGATGACGGTTGTTTTCATCACCCATGATATCGGCCTGGCGTATTATGTTTCTGACAGCGTATACATTATGGAGCATGGGAAATTTGTCGAAAGTGGATCTGCCGATGAGGTGATTCTGCATCCGAAAGAGGCCTACACCCAACGCCTGATCAGTGATGTACCAAAGATCTACGAAGAGTGGGATCTCTCAACTGTGTGACCCTATGACCGACATTCCAGCGAGGCGACATGCATACACAATCTCTAAACGATAACTGGCAATCCCGGGAAGCGGGAACCGACGAGTGGCTTCCAGCCCAGGTGCCCGGCTCCGTCCACACCGATCTGCTGGCCCTGGAGCGCATTCCCGATCCCTTCGTCGGCGATAACGAGCGGCGCGTGCAGTGGGTGGCCGAGCGCGATTGGGAGTATCGGTGCACCTTCGAGGTCGCACCCCGGCTGCTCGACGAAGAGCGCGTCTTCCTGGTCTGTGACGGGTTGGACACGCTGGCCGACGTCACGCTGAACGGTCAGCCGGTGGGCCACGCGGAGAACGCATTCCGCCACTACCGTTGGGAGGTCGCCAAGCTCCTGGTTGAATTTCGGGACCGGGAATGTTGAAATAGCGCGATCGTTATAACCCACGACATTGCCAGCGCCCGTTACTTTGCTAATAACATCCTGGTTATGTACGCTGGACACATTGTTGAGGAAGCTGGCGGCGAAGAACTTATTCAAGATCCCAAACACCCTTATACCCTGTTGCTCCTGTCTGCGGTGCCAGACCCATCCCGCGGTCTGCGTACCGCTGATGTAACAATAAGAGGCGAGATACCTGATTTAGCCGCGTTGGGTACTGGATGTCCTTTCGCAGCTCGTTGTCCAGCGGTGATGGACAAGTGCTTGCAAGCGGTGCCACCCATTACAATGCAAGCCGATGATAGGTGGGTGCGTTGCTATTTGTATGAAGCATGAAGAGTGAGCTTTCACTTGCCTATTCTTGCGCGAGTCCACGACACAGGAAATGAGGTGCTGTCAACATGCAAACAAAGTTTCCGCAGGATTTCTTATGGGGCGCCGCGACGGCTGCCCACCAGGTCGAAGGGAACAACATTAACAGTGACTTCTGGGTCCTGGAGCATTTACCAGGAGGCATGTTTGAAGAGCCCTCCGGCGATGCCATTGATCATTACCATCGCTACCCCGATGATATTGCCCTTCTGGCCGACCTAGGCTTCAACAGCTATCGCTTCTCTATCGAGTGGGCTCGTATCGAGCCGGAAGAGGGGCACTTCTCCAAAGCTGCCCTTGACCACTATCGGCGTATGCTGATGACCTGCCACGAAAACGGCCTCAAACCCACGATCACGTTTCACCATTTCACCTCACCTCGCTGGCTGATTGCGACTGGTGGATGGACGAACATGGACACCAGCGGAAAATTCGCCCGTTACTGCGCCCACGCCACCCGACATCTAGGCGACCTCATCGACTTTGCCTGTACTATCAATGAGGTCAATATCCCCATGATGGCAAGGCTCTTGTTTTTGCCCAACCAAGAGAAGGATGCGCAGCAAGCCGCTTTCGTACAGGCTGCCGCACAAGCCTTTGGAGTGTCTCCAGGCCGCCTGAGCCCCTTTTTATTTGCTGGTTCAGAGCAAGGGCGTGAAGTGATTCTAGAAGCGCACAAACAGGCGGTCTCGGCGATCAAAGCTGAACGGAGCGACTTAACTGTGGGGATGACCATTGCGATGCAAGATCTGCAAGCCGTTGAGGGCGGTGAAGCGGCGCGTGACCATATTCGTCGAGAAATCCAGGATGTCTTCCTGGAGGCCGCTCAGCATGATGATTTTGTGGGCGTGCAAACCTACAGCCGTGAGCGCTTTGGTCCAGAAGGGAAACTGCCCCCTGAAGAAGGGGTTGAACTGACCCAAATGGGATATGAGTTCTGGCCGGAAGCCCTGGAAGCAGCCCTGCGCTACGCCAATCAGGGGCCTGGTGTCCCCATGATCGTCACCGAAAACGGGATTGGCACGCCTGACGACACACGCCGTGTGGAATACTATCGCCGGGCGCTACAAGGTGTCGCGAATTGCCTGAACGATGGGCTGGATGTGCGCGGCTATTTTGCTTGGTCCGCCTTCGATAACTTTGAGTGGATGCTTGGTTATCGGCCCACCTTTGGCATTATCGCTGTTGACCGGGAGACACAGGAACGCACCATCAAACCCAGTGCACGGTGGCTGGGCGAAATCGCGCAAAGCAGGAATAGCTACGTGTCACCGGCGGGGTACGCAGCGCCTTAGAGAGCAGCACATCAGAGAGAGGAGGAAAGTGTATCGAATTACAAAGCCGACACCTCACCCTGATGAGAGCAATACCTTATTAGCCGCAAAAGCACATGGTGTCCCTTAACAGTTGATATAATTGTCACTCCTAAAGGCGCTTGTTGCTGAGGCAGCCTGGGCAGGGCCTCCTTGCCCCAGGACGTGGCTTGGAGCACAATGCGCCAGCACGAGCGCCTGGTGGCAGTCGGTAGGTCAGTAACTCCTGCAGATCCCATACATGGTCTGTCACCCCTGCCGACATCATCGGAGTCACCTGCCGCCACTTCTTGGGAGAGCCACTGCCTTTCGTAGGAATCGGTGGGGATATCTCCTCCCGCAACCC
>Ga0209121_10005699_pt1 | contig 11186 bp, 6 predicted proteins | sample Cruoilmetagenom3_FD_187292 | JGI IMG/M metagenome (GOLD analysis project Ga0209121, IMG submission 187292) | Oil polluted marine microbial communities from Coal Oil Point, Santa Barbara, California, USA - Sample 3 (SPAdes) (version 2) | ecosystem: Environmental > Aquatic > Marine > Oil seeps ...
GGAAGGAGCCCGAACTCTACCAGGGATTTGGAAAAATTGTTATATTCACTGACAACCCTGACTTTCCAAGTGCAGAACTGGTGAAGACCTACAGGGGCCTCTGGCAGGTTGAGGAAGACTTCAGGTTCCTGAAGGACAGGCTGCTTATCCCAGTGACTCCAATCTTCCACAGGAACGACCTGCCCATCAAGGTTCACATCTTTCTTTGTGTCCTGAGCTTGTTCTTCTACAGGTATATGATCTGAAAGCTCAAGGATGAGAGGGTTTCCCTGCCCGAGCTTGTTTCAGGGCTGGAGGGATTAAGGATTGGAGTAGTGGTTTCCAGGGAGGGGATGAAGGTAAGGCATGTGGTTGAGGAGATGGACGCTGTCGAGGCAAGGCTGTTCAATCGGTTCAGGATGGATCGATGGGTGCAGAAGTAAGCTAATTTAATTATCCTTATCAACTACGCTCCAACGGGAGGAAAACGCTCTTTGATTTGAAACTCAGGTATTGTAAATATTGTTATTTTATTTCAGAAGCTTTACACTAGATGAAGTTTGTCGAAGTCGTCAAATCCCCCAAAATCGATTTTCTTTACGTTTAATTTCCAAAATCTTATCCAAGGTTTCTCTCTCATCATAAGTCAATTCCATTTGTGATAACTTTTTTGCATCCCCCTCGGGTATATCAACAAAGAGGATGTCTTCCTCTTTTATGTTTCTTCCAACCACGGCCTTAGTAATGGCAATGGCAACCTCTGCACCTTGAATTGCCTTTTGAAGAGATTTTTTTTCTGATTGAATGCTTTTTATTTTTCCAACCACTGTGCCATCATCTCTCATGAGTCTTTCATCAGTTTTTATGCTTCCTGACAGCACCCTCACACCGATTATGGCCGGTTTAGACAATCTAAAAGCACAATTCTCCAGAAACCTTATCACTGCAGGATAGATGAGAGCCTCTTTCTTTAGTGCCTCAATTTCCTCTTTTTTCTTCTTAACCCAGTCATCATGTCTTTCGAGAAGTGTGTAAATAACGGAGCCAAGTATCAATTCCACCTTATAATCTCTTATTTCCTCTTTTGCATCAGGAAGGACATTAACATTAAAGCCGATAATCACTCGGTGTAGCGGATCAGTGTTGGTAGATGCGTTGACTACATCCTTGTGGGAAACATTCCCCACTTCAGCCACTCTAAAAGGAGTTTTTTTGTCTTGCAATTGATATGCTAGGGCCTCCAGCGAGCCGAGAGTGTCTGTTTTTATTATGATTCCTTCGTCTTCTAGCCTGATGTCTATTCTAGATTCGTTTTTGATTCTGTTTATAACTTCCTCTAGGTTATTCTCTACAACTTCAAGAGAAGAGCCGGGAAGTGCTTCTCCTGTGTTGGGTGCGCATATTTTTACTCCTGCAGCTGCGGAAACTTCTTGTACTTTTACGAACACATATTTTTCTCCTTTTAGCATGGGTTTGGGCCTAAGCAACGCTCTAATTGAGGTAACTATCGGGTCTTTTTTCGTGCCAACCACAATAGTATCCATATCCTTTATTTTTCCATGATGAATGATGATATCCATTGTGGTACCCCACCCTTTTTCCTCTTTGACCTCTAGAATTGATCCTCTCGCGGGGGCCGTCATTGGCGTTCGCAACTGTTTCTCGAGATATTTTTGGGCGAGGCCTGATAAAACCATTAACAATTCAGGTATGCCCTCACCCGTCTTTGCTGAAACAGGAACAACAGCTAAATTCTTCCTAAAATCTTTGATTGCATCGTAAAGATTTGCCTGAAATTTTCTTTTGTAAAGTCCACCTACGAGCTCATAGAATCTGTCACTAAAAGTCTGACTCGCGAGTTCATCTTGTTGAGATAATCTCCTAGAAAAGGCACCCTTTAAAGATTTCCAATGAGGAATGAGATCTATTTTGTTTGCAGCTACCAGAAAAGGAGTTTTATACTGTTTGAGTATATTCAGCGATTCTATCGTCTGAGGTTTGAATCCCTCATTTATGTCGACGACTAAAACTGCTAAATCTGCCAATGCCCCGCCCCTTTTTCTAAGAGAAATAAATGCCTGATGGCCGGGAGTATCAATAAACAGCAATCCAGGAATCTTAAATCTTGTCTTTCCTAAGATAGAAGAACATATTTCATTAATCACTTTGATTGAAACTTCGGTAGCCCCTATGTGTTGGGTTATTGCACCTGCTTCTCTTGCCGCAACAGACGATCCCCTAATTTGGTCTAGTAATGTAGTTTTACCATGGTCGATATGACCCAGCACTGCCACAATTGGTTGTCGAGTATAAGTTGTCATTTTTGTTTTTTAAAAAAACTTCCTATCAATATAAAGATTTTGTCCCACAGCCCAAGCATTAGAAAAGTTTTAATACAGTAAATGTTTATTTTTAAACTTAGTACACAATCATTCTTTGTCGTTAAGAATTTGATTGAGTATGTTTAGGAGGTTAAAATGACAATTGATCCTTATGAAATGAAGTATTTAATCAAAGTCCACTTTAAAGCGGAAGGAATCATCGAAAAACCAGATATAATCGGAGCGATCTTTGGGCAAACTGAAGGTCTTCTCGGCGAAGAAATGAACCTGAGAGATCTCCAAAAATCTGCAAGAGTTGGAAGAATAGAAGTAGATATAGAAGAAAAAAAGGGAAAAACTGAAGGAGAGGTGACTTTACCCGCCTCATTGGATAAAGTTGAGGTATCCGTGCTCGCATCTTCTTTGGAGACAATCGATAGAGTTGGGCCGTGCAAGGCCCAATTTCACGTAACAAAAATCGAGGATGTGAGGGGAGCGCACAGGACTAAGATAATAAAGCGAGCGAAAGAACTCCTTTCTCAGACCATTGAAGCAGGCGAAACAGAAAGTAAACGACTTATTGAATCTGTTAGGGATTCCATAAGAATGGAAGAGATCACTTATTTCGGTCAAGACCATTTACCGGCTGGTCCACACGTCAAAGATTCAGACGCAATAATTGTGGTCGAAGGAAGGAATGACGTTTTGAACCTGCTCAAACACGGCATTAGAAATGCGATAGCGGTTGAAGGAACAAATGTGCCTAGGACCATAGTAAACATCTGCAAAGAAAAGATAGCCACAGCATTTGTTGACGGAGACCGGGGAGGAGGATTGATCCTGAAGGAATTGCTCCAAGTCGCTGAAATAGATTTTATAGCCCGGGCTCCGCCCCAAAGAGAAGTCGAGGAGCTTACTGAGAAGCTCATCATGAAAAGCTTAAAAAATAAGATACCAACGGAACAATATGTGGAGCTTTACGGACTAAAAAATTTCGAGAAAAAAACAGAAGGTTTCGAGAGAAAAACAGAGGGCATCGAGAAAAACAAGATGTACAGCCAGATTATGAATGAAATAAACAAGTCTTTTACCTTTGTCCTCTTGGATAAGAATAGTAAAAAGATGAGAACGGATGTTCCGGTGCATGATCTTGTTGCAACTTTAAAAAACACCAGCAATGTCGACGCTGTGATCTTTGATGGGATAATTACACAACGTCTGATAGACGTGGCAAATCAGCAGAACGTTAAAACAATAGTTGGGGTTAAGAAGAGCACACCGCTTAAAATTCCACACACAATTAAAGTCTTAACGAAAGAGGAGGTATGATTTACTCAATTGCACGGTTAGCTGTGTGCATCCTCTTTCTATCCCTGGCTTCATATACAGATATAAAAACCAGAGAAATAAAAAACTGGATATGGATAGGACTCTCGATGGCAGGAATAACGATCCTGCTAATACAGCTTTTCTTAGACCAAATAGGTTTAATCAATCTGTTAGGAATCCCTTTAATGTGCGGTTTTGCTTATTTGTTCTTTTATCTTGGAATGCTAGCGGGTGCTGATGCAAAAGCACTCATGGCTCTTTCGTTGGCTGTGCCACTTTGGCCTCAACTTGGAACTTATCCTGTTTTTTCTTCAGTTTTGCCGTTTCCCTTCGCGGTTTTTATTAACTCAATTTTATTGGTTATTCCATTGATGATAGTGTTTTGTTTATACAATGTGGTTAAGGGCAATCGAGAATTTCCTTATCTGTTTTTTGGATATAAAGTTCCCTTCGAAAAAGCAAACGAGTCTTTCGTTTGGCCAATTGAATCGGTGGAGGCAGGAAAAAGAAAGATTGCACTTTCAAGAAACAAAGACAAGAATGAAGTTCTAAAAGAACTTGCCTCAAAGGGAAAAAATGAGGTGTGGATAACGGCTGAGTTGCCGTACACTGTTTTCCTTTTAATAGGCCTGGTAATAAGTTATTTCATTGGAGATGTGGTTGGTTATGGGGTACTGCAAATAGCGGGTTAAAAAGTGCCTTTATCCTTGCTTCTTCACTTCTGTTAAGAACATCCTTAAAACTCTCGGACAATTAATTTTAAATGCATCAACACCATTCCTTTTTTTCATGGAAAAAATTTACATAGGAGTAGCCTGGCCATACGCTAATGGTCCGTTACATCTTGGTCATATGTGTGGTGCTTACCTGCCTGCGGATATATTTGCGAGATTTAATCGGATAAAAGGAAATGAAGTTTTGATGGTGTCAGGCTCAGATCAACATGGTACCCCAATAACGATTACTGCAGAAAAGAAAGGCAAAATCCCGGAAGAAATAGCAGAGTACTATCATAAGATCCATGTTAAAGATCTCAAAAGATTAGGAATTAGCTTTGATCTTTTTACAAAAACTACCACAGAAAACCATACAAGAGTAGTTCAAGGCCTGTTTAGGACGCTGTACGATAATGGATATATATACCCAAAAAAAGTGCAGGTTCTTTATTGCCCAGTCTGTAAAAGGTATCTTCCTGACAGATATGTCGAGGGAACATGCCCATTTTGTGGAAACAAAAACGCCAAAGGCGATCAATGCGACGAATGTGGAAAAACGTTGGATCCAGTAAATCTGACTGATCCAAGATGCAAGATATGTGGTAGCATTCCCAAAATCAGAGAGAGCGAGCATCTTTTTTTAAAACTTTCTGCATTTACGGATCGACTGTCAGAGTGGGTGGAAAAAAACAATCATTGGAGAGCAAGTGTTCGAAAATTCACAAAAAAATGGCTGGCAAATGGACTCAGAGACAGGGCGATATCCCGGGATCTTTCTTGGGGAATACCTGTCCCTGTCGACGGATTTGAAGACAAAACAATATATGTTTGGTTTGATGCTGTGACTGGTTATCTCTCAGCATCGATTGAGTGGGCCAAAATTAGGGGAGATAAAAATCTTTGGAAAGAGTTTTGGAAGGATGAAAAAGTAAAACATTATTATTTCATAGCAAAGGATAACATTCCGTTTCATTCGATAATTTGGCCAGCTATGCTTATGGGGTACGGGGGTTTAAATTTGCCTTATCAGATTTCAGCAAATGAATTCCTAAAGTTGGGAAAAGATCAATTTTCTAAGAGCACCGGGGTGTGCATATGGGTGCAGGACTGTTTATCAGCACTTAATCCAGATGTTTTACGCTATTGTCTTACGGTCAACATGCCTGAAACAAAGGATAGTGAGTGTAAACCCTATAAATTTATTGAATACAACAACAGCGAATTGGTTGGAAACCTAGGAAACCTCATTCATAGAATTCTTACCTTTACTCACAAGAATTTTGGATCGGTTCCCAGGCCTGGTCCCCTCATAAAGCAAGATGAAGAGTTGCTGGAAAGAATTGATGTCACATTTAAAGAAGTGGGAGATTTTATACAAAATTGTCATTTCAAGAGAGGACTGAAATCAATAATGGATCTTGCTCAGACTGGCAACAAATATTTCGACCAAGCATCTCCATGGAAGCTAATCAAAAGCGATAGGGAGAGATGTGGTACGGTGCTTTATTGCACGCTCAGGCTAACTAAAGCAATATCAATAATGCTTGAACCTTACCTTCCATTTACCTCTGAGAAGATATGGAAACTAATCGGCTACGAGGGAAATATAGGTCAACACCGTTGGAATGAAGCATTAACGGAAATTAGTCCCGGACAAAAACTTCGAAAACCAAAAATCTTATTCAAAAAACTTGACTTTTGTGCCATTTTCGAGCATCCTTTTGGAAATTTAGACCTCCGGCTTGCAAAAATTGTTTCTGTGGAGGCCCATCCAAATGCAGATAAGCTGTGGATCGTGACCGCAGATCTAGGAATGTTGGGACAAAGGCAGCTCATTGCAGGTTTAAAACCTTATTACTCAAGAGAGCAGTTGCTAAACCAATGGATAGTTGTGCTCACTAATCTCGAACCGAGAAAGCTTAGAGGATATCAATCTGAGGGTATGATGCTGGCGGCTCAGGACGGCGAGAAGGTATCTTTTTTAACTCTCGATGGAAAGGGACAACCTGGGGATCAAATAACCGTTGATGGCATTATGCCACAACCAAAAACACTTTTAGGGATTCAGGATTTCCAGCAGGTTGAACTGACTATCGATGACAAAGGATTGGTCATGTTAGAGGGAAAAGCTCTGAGGACTAAAGAAGGAAAAATTAAAACCAGTTCGAGAGTGAAAGCTGGATCGAAAATTTGCTAAAAACCAAACAGGCAATTCCCTTCATAGGCTCAAAACTTCTAAACTTGTGTAGCTGATTTTTCTGCATTCTATAAAATTATTAAGGGGGGTATTTATGCAATAAAATTGCCTGTTAAATACCAAGGTTTTTGTATTCCAAATTAATATCTTATTGGTGACGATTGGGAGCCGCTCTAAAAATGGAAGATAGGACAAAATACACAAGTGAGAGCATAAAAGTTCTAGAGGGCTTGGAAGCGGTAAGGAAGCACCCCGCAATGTATGTTGGTTCAGTGGATCAACAGGGACTGCAGCATTTGGTCCTTGAGGTGGTAGATAATGCCGTTGATGAGGCAATGGCAGGATTCTGCGATAAAATGGCTGTTATGATTAACAAAGAGGGTTCCATTACAGTTACAGACAATGGGAGGGGCATTCCAGTTGAACCTCACCCCAAATATGGCAAAACTGGAGTGGAAATAGTTATGACTGCCCTGCACGCCGGGGGCAAATTTGATTCGTCAATATACAAAGTTTCGGGGGGGCTCCATGGAGTGGGAGTGTCTTGCGTAAATGCGCTATCCGAATGGCTTGAAGTCAGGGTAAAAAGAAATGACAAAGAGTACTATCAGCGTTATTTGAGAGGGAAACCTTTAGCTCCCCTTAAAGAAATCGGCCCTGCTAAGGGAACAGGGACTAGAGTTACGTTTAAGCCAGACAAAGAAATATTTGAGATAATTGACTTTAATTATGAAACGATCCTGAGAAAGTTAAGAGATCTTGCTTACCTCAACCAGGGGCTTGAGATAAGCATATCCGATGAACGGAGTAAAAAAAAGGACAGTTTTTGTTACGAAGGAGGAATCGCCGAGTTTGTGAAGTTTCTTAACCTTAATAAGACCGTGTTGCATGAAGAAACGATCTGTCTGTCAAAAGTAGTAGGGACTACCCAAATAGAAATTGCTTTGCAGTTCAATGATACTTACAGAGAAAACATTCTAACCTTTGTAAACAACATAAACACTAGAGAAGGAGGAACTCATCTATCTGGTTTTAAGTCGGCACTCACTAGAACCTTGAACGATTATTCCAAGAAATTTGGTTTTTTGAAGGGAGACGAATTCTTAGAAGGAGAAGATGTTAGGGAAGGACTCACGGCGGTCATCGCATGTAAAATTCCAAATCCTATGTTTGAAGGGCAGACAAAGATGAAACTTGGAAATTCTAAAGTAAAAGGAATAGTGGAATCAGTTGTTAATGAAAAACTTTCAGAGTTTCTGCTAGAAAATCCTCAGGTTGCTAAGCAAATAATTACCAAATGTATTGAAGCATCTCATGCAAGGGAGGCTGCAAGAAAGGCTAGGGAAATTACAAGGAGAAAATCTTTGTTGGAAACAGCAACCCTTCCAGGAAAGCTTGCGGACTGTTCCAGCAACGATCCAAAAGAATGCGAATTATTTTTGGTTGAAGGGGATTCTGCGGGGGGTAGTGCAAAGCAGGGTAGAGATAGAAAATTCCAGGCGATCTTGCCCTTGAGAGGAAAAGTGTTGAACGTAGAGAAAGCGAGGCTGGACAAAATACTGAGAAATGCTGAGATCCGATCCATGATTACAGCTGTTGGAACTGGAATAGCAGACGAATTCAACCTTAAAAAAGCCAGGTATCATAAGATAGTTCTGATGTGCGACTCTGATGTCGATGGATCTCATATCCGGATTCTGCTCTTGACCTTTCTCTTTAGATATATGAAACAGCTAATTGAAGAAGGCTATGTTTACATCGCCCAGCCTCCTTTATACAGGGCGAAGAAAGGGAAAGAAGAATTTTACCTTCACGATGAAGAAGAACTAAAAGAAAAACTGAAAGAGATCGGCCAAAAGGGAGTAAACATCCAGAGATATAAAGGTCTAGGAGAAATGAATCCGAATCAATTATGGGAAACTACCATGAATCCAAAGCAAAGGAGGATGAAAAGAGTAATGATTGAAGATGCTGTCTTGGCTGATCAGCTGTTTACAACACTTATGGGAGAAAAGGTTGAGCCGAGAAAAAAATTCATCCAGCAACACGCTTTGGAGGTGATAAACCTTGACGTCTGAGGTGTTGGCTGAGCCAGTTGAAAAGGAATTGCAAAGGAGTTTTATCGACTATTCGATGAGTGTCATTACTTCCAGAGCTATTCCAGATATCAGAGATGGTTTGAAGCCTGTGCAGCGAAGGATCCTGTATGCAATGAGAGAGATGAGCCTGTACCACAACAAGCCTTTTAAAAAGTCTGCTAGGATAACAGGCGAGTGTTTGGGGAAATACCACCCACACGGGGACACGGCGATCTACGATGCATTAGTCAGAATGGCCCAGAACTTTTCGATGAGATATCCTTTGGTAGAAGGGCAGGGTAACTTTGGCTCAATAGACAGAGATCCGCCCGCTGCTATGAGATACACCGAAGCAAGACTGGCGAGAATATCCAGTGAGATGCTTTGTGATTTGGATAAAGAGACCGTTGGATGGAAGCCAAATTTTGATAATTCTTTAAAGGAGCCCCAAATACTTCCAGCCAAACTTCCAAACTTACTAGTTAATGGGTCAGGAGGAATAGCTGTTGGGATGGTAACCAACATGCCGCCCCACAACCTGAATGAGATAGTTGACGGGATAAGATTGATGATTGACAACCCTGAAAGTTCAATTCAACAGATCATCGAAGTAATCAAGGGACCAGACTTTCCAACAGGAGGCATAATTTGGGGTAAAAAAGGTATCGTGGATGCTTATTCCAGCGGCAAGGGCTTGATTCGCATCCGAGCGAAAACTCAAACAGAAAAAAAGGGAGAAAGAAAAAGGATCGTGGTCACTGAATTGCCATACCAGGTAAACAAGGCTTCTTTACTGGAACATATTGCAGAACTAGTAAAAAAGAAGCATTTGACAGGAATTAGTGATCTGAGAGATGAATCCGATCGAAGGGGATTGAGGATAGTTATTTCATTGAAACGAGATGCGAATGAGCAAATAGTCTTAAACCAATTGTTTAAGCACTCTTTTCTTCAGTCAACTTTTGGAGTCATAAATCTGGCATTGGTGAGCGGGGAACCAAGATTATTCTCTCTAAAAGCCATGCTCAACCAGTATATTAAGCACAGAATAGAAATTATAACCAAAGCCACATCTTTTGACCTGAAAAAGAGCGAAGAAAGACTGCACGTGGTCGAAGGATTGATCAAAGCGAATGAAAATTTAGATAGAGTTATTGAGCTAATCAGAAAAAGTGAGAATGCCCAAGTTGCCAGAGAAGGGCTCATGAAAGTTTTTGATTTATCCTCTGTTCAAGCCAGCGAAATTCTAGGCTTGAGGTTGCAACAACTTACCTCTTTGGAAATTGAAAAAATAAGGGATGAGAAAAAAGAGCTGAATCAAAAAATCCTCGAATTTAAGAGAATTCTCTCGGATGAATCGGAAGTAAAAGAAATAATTAAGGGAGACCTTCTGGATCTTAAAGAAAAATTTGGAGACAAACGCAGAACTGAAATCGTTGAAATCGATGAGGATCAGATTGATCTGAGAGTTGAAGAGTTAATACCAGATATTGAGGTAATTTGTACGATCACAAATGGGGGTTATGTCAAAAGGATACCTTTGTCCATCTATAGAGTCCAGCGAAGAGGAGGAAAAGGTCTTCTAGGCATGAAGCGAAAGGCCGAGGATTGGGTAAAAGAGCAATTTATGGCACTAAATCGCGATTGGATAATGTTTTTTACCAAGAGGGGAAAGGTCTACTGGCTAAAGTGCTATCAAATTCCCAAAGGCATCAGACATGCAAGAGGCAGACCAATTATAAATTTATTACCAAAACTTGGGACAGATCAGATAACCGCTATGATGCCTACTCGCAAGTTTGATCTAGATAAGTACTTGATATTTGCGACCAAAAAAGGGATTGTTAAAAAAACTCCGCTCTCATCCTTTGCAAACGTAAGAGTGAATGGAATTAGAGCCATTAGATTGAAAGACGACGAAGTTGTTTCTGTTTGTTATTCGAAAGGAAATGAGGATATAATGCTTGCAAGTTCAAACGGTCAGGCAACCTATTTTAACGAAACAGAGTTGCGTCCACTTTCAAGGGCTACGCATGGAGTTAAAGGCATGAAACTCAATAAGAGTGACAGGGTGGTATCAATGGTAATTGGAAAGGACATGGATGTTCTAACGATCACCGAAAATGGTTATGGAAAGAGAACACCTATCCAAAAATACCGCAAAACTCATAGGGGAAGCAAGGGCGTAAGAACGATAGTAGTCAATGAACGAAATGGCAAGGTCATTGCGATAAAGGGAGTTAAGCCAAAAGATGAGGTCATACTCGCCACTCTTAGGGGTATGGTTGTACGGATTCCAGTTAAGGGCATCCGTCTAAAAGGGAGAAGCACTCAAGGAGTCAGATTAATGAAATTGAAAGAGGGAGATAAAGTAATAAGCGTAACTCACCTTAGAGGCAAAAAAGAAATTGATTTGTAAGGCGGTAATAAGGGATGATTTACCTTCTTTCTCCCCGTGACTTTTTTCGATGGGATGCAAAGTCCTTTCTATCTTTATCGTATGGTTTATTTCTAACATTTTTAGCCAAAATGGAGGTTATCCTATTTTTTGTTAAAGGGTTCGTAA
>Ga0209121_10005702_pt1 | contig 11183 bp, 15 predicted proteins | sample Cruoilmetagenom3_FD_187292 | JGI IMG/M metagenome (GOLD analysis project Ga0209121, IMG submission 187292) | Oil polluted marine microbial communities from Coal Oil Point, Santa Barbara, California, USA - Sample 3 (SPAdes) (version 2) | ecosystem: Environmental > Aquatic > Marine > Oil seeps ...
TGCTTGCAATAGGTCTCACTCCCTGGGAAGCGCTGGGTTCATTGAGACTATCTTTAGGACGGTGGAGCACAGAAGAGGATGTTGACTTTTTATTAGAAACGCTGCCAAACGTCATAAAGAGGCTGAGAAAAATATCCCCTTTTAAGAGGGAAAAATGAAGAAAAGCTTACTTTGCTTGATAAGTGGAATACTTGTGGCAGCCTTGTTGGCGGGTTGTACAGCCCCGCAAGAAAAGTCAGAGCAAGAATGGGAATGGTATGAGAATAAAGAATGGGGCTACAAAATTAAGTATCCTGCTGACTGGAGAGCATCTGATAACGAAGGAAAAGATAGGGGTATCTTTGGAGCATCCCCAGGTGGTTCAGAACCACTTAGAAAAGATAAGCCTAACCCTCAACTACAATTTATAGTTTTTACTACCTTTTCTAATCAATCAACATATGAAATGGCTAAAGGTTATTTAGAAAATGAAAAGCATTATCCTATATTATACCACAACTTTGAATGCAAAGAATTTACTAATATTACTCTAGATGGGGCGCCTGCTACAAAAATAACTGTTACGTTTAATAGTCCCTATACCTATTCAGTGGGAGGAAAAGATTCGGAAGGAATTTTGTGGATAAAGCAATTTCAGGTTTATGCAAAAAAGGGAAGAATGTGCTATGAGCTTCTTTATACTAACGATTCTCCTGATGCTGATAATCCCTATGGACTGTATGAAGAATACCTTGGCATAGCAAACCAAATGACTAACTCTTTTAGGCTTATATGAGGTAAAAAATGGAAGAATTTGGACCCTACACAAAAAAAGTAATCAAGCACTTTAGAAATCCCCACAACTCCGGAAAAATAAAAAATCCAAGTGGGGTGGGGAAAGTCGGCAGTCCCGTGTGTGGAGATGCCCTGTGGCTCTACCTAAAGGTTGAAAAAGACGAGGATGGAACGGAAAGGATAAAAGATTGCAAGTTTGAGACGTTTGGATGCGTTGCAGCGATTGCCTCCAGCTCAGTGATTACTGATATGGTGAAAGGAAAAACTTTGGATGAGGCTTTGAAGATTACCAAGGATAAAGTTGTTAACTCCCTCGGAGGCCTTCCCAAAATAAAGATTCATTGTTCTCTGCTTGCAATCGATGGCTTGGTCGAGGCAATCTATAATTATTATAAGAAGAGTGAAAAAGCCATACCAAAGGACTTGGAAGCGCAGCATACCAACATATCTAAAGAAAGAGAGGCCGTTGAAAAAAGGTATAAGCAGTGGATTGAGATGGAAGAGAAGGTGCACAACAAAGAGCAATCCTAAGAGGGGTTAAAACAGACCAAATTACCCTTATAAACTGTCCTTATTTTCGTGCAAATCAAAAGAAAATCGAAAGATGAAAGCCAAAAACAAATTAGAAACTTTGAAAAGTATATTTGCTGAAATGAAAAGCGTGCTCGTTGCATTTTCAGGTGGAGTTGACAGCACTTTTTTAATCAAGGTGGCCCATGATGTTTTAGGAAATAAAGCGGTTGCCGCTACCTTTTCTTCTCCAATTTTTCCAAGCCACGAGACTGAGGAGTCAAAAGAGCTTGCCGAAGAAATTGGAATAAAACATCTTATCCTGGCAACAAGTGTGCTCAACAATCCTAGATTTGCAGCAAATCCAAAGGACAGGTGTTATCATTGCAAGCTACAGCTTTCCGAAGAACTAAAGAAAAAAGCCCAAGAGCTTGGCTTGGAACAGGTGGTGTTTGGCGATAATTTCGACGACGTGCTTAGCAACAGGCCAGGGTTAAGGGCTGTCAAATCGAAGGGCCACAGCTGTCCTCTAGCGGAAGCAAAACTCACAAAAAGTGAGATAAGGAAGCTGAGCAAGGAGATGGGATTGCCCACTTGGAACAAGTCATCCTTTGCCTGTCTAGCAACAAGAATTCCTTATGGTGTTTCAATTACCAAGGACAAGCTCAATAAAATAGAGGGTGCCGAAGGTTGGCTAAGGCAAAATGGGCTGAGACAATTTAGAGTCAGAGACCACGACAGGATCGCAAGGATAGAAGTCGAGCCTGGCGACATTGAAAAAATCCTTGGGCTTGGAGAAGAACTGGTCAAAAAATTTAAAGAAATAGGCTATTCATATGTCACACTTGATCTGGAAGGATACAGAAGTGGGGGTATGGAATGAAGATGGTAAACGAGATAAAGTTGGACCTGAACGAGATCCCCTATCCGCCATCACGCAAAGTGATCGATGCAGCTCAAAAGGGGCTATCCCAACTAAATCGTTACGCTGATCCAAAAGAGCTAGAAGTGCTACAGAAACTTCTCGCCGATTACTCAGGAGTTCCTAAGAAGCACATCGTTTTAGGTGCCGGTTCAGGTCTTCTCTTGAGAGAAATAGTTAAATCGTTTTCCAGAGGAAGGAAAGTCATCATGGCAAATCCTTCATTTTTTCGCACTCTCCAGTGTGCAAGACGGTTCGCAACGAAGTTGATCGAAATTCAGCTCAGGCCACCGGAATTCGATCTGAATTTTGCTTTCGTCGTCAAGGAATTGAGCGACCCCTCTTTGTTGGTATTCGGCAATCCTAACAATCCAACAGGCAAAATTCTTATGAGCAAAGAAGTGGTCGAGGACGTTATAAAAAATGAGAACGCGTTGCTCGTGGTAGATGAAGCATACTATGAATTTTCAGGCATAACCTTTGCGGGCATGGTTAAAAAACATCCAAATCTAGCAGTCGTCAGAACAATGTCTAAGGCTTTTGGCCTTGCGGGTGCCCGAGTTGGATATCTTATTGCAGGGGACGATTTTTTAGATGTTTTTCCAGCGTTTTATTCATTCTTGCCACAACCCTGTTTGTATGCGGCGGTGGAGGCAGTGAGAGATCTAGACCACATGAAAAAAAACGTTTCGCTGACTGTAAATGAAAGGGAGCGGGTGAGCAAGAGGTTAAAACAAATGGGAATCGAAGTTTATCACAGCAACACCAATTTTTTGCTTGTAAAAACGGATATATCCAATCTAGCGAGAGAACTTAAGGATCGCGGGGTGCTTGTCCTCGACCTCTCAAGCAAATGGCTTCCGGGATTCATCAGGGTATCAGTTGGAACGCCCAAGGAGAACGACGTCTTCTTATTAACTATTGGGGAAATTCTTAAAGTGCGCAATAGGAACAAAGAATAAGCTGTGGCACCCCTGTAAGGATTCCTTCTTTTAACATGTATTTCCCTCTTTATTGCATTCTCGCCCAAATTTAGCTCTGACATACTCCCACGGCTAAAGCCGTTGGCTTTCTGCGGGGTGAAGCTGTAAAAATCCTCTGCTTTATATTCGCAAATCTTTCATTAGCTATCCCTCTCTATCCCTCCCTGTCAAGTAACTCTAGAATAAAACCTTTTGAGAGGCCTGTGAAGTGGTGCTAAAGGTTGCCAAGGAATATGTTAAGAGGGGCTTCGCTCAAGTGAAAAGCAAAAATTATAAAACTCTTTAGTTCCTTATTAAGAAAGTAGATAAGGTCTTCGTATGAAAATTGCAGTGATGACCTCTTGGAATGCCGATACCGGTGCCGCAGTACACTCAAAATCGTTGGTAGATGCATGGAGGAAGAAGGAGCATGAAGTAACTGTCTTCAGTTTCCTCAGGAGTGAATTTAAGGAATACGAATTTACAGGAAAAGATGAACGTTTTGTAGTAAGGTGCCTTGGAACTGCCAAAAAAACCTCTTGGACCCCAGACCCATTCTTTCCTCAGAGTTTGACCTATTTCTTGTTGAGAACCTGAGGATGTTCCCTGTAAAGGAGTTAGCTAAGATATTTCCATTGATCGCAGCTCGGTCGAGGACGGTGCATATCTTTCACGAGAATGAAATGCCCAAGGAGAGCTGGTTTTACCAGTTCATTTGGGATAAAGTTGTGTACTTCGACAAAAGACAGGATTTTCTAACGGAAGTTTATCCCGACGCTGAGTACATCCCTTTCCCTTGTTTTCCAGTAAGGCGAGGAGACAAGCAAGAGAGTAGAAAAAGACTTGGTTTACCCCCGGATAAGAAGATAATCTTCGTATTCTGCCAGAGAGGATACCAGCCATACCTCAGGTACCTGAGTGAAGGGTTGGAGGATAAGGCGATTTTATTATTTGTTACCTACCCCAATTCCGAGATGCTTGAGGTAGAGTCTCCTCCATCCTGGATGATCGTTCGGGAGGAAGGGGCTTTATCTGAGGATAGGTTTGACGATTATCTATTTGCTTCCGATGCCGTCATCTTCCATAAGTTCCAGAGCAGATATTACCGGGTTGCCTCCTCAGTGATCTTTAAAGCAATAGGCGCCGGATGCCCAATCTTTCTTCCTCAGCAATCAGAGTTCTTCCGTCCATTCAAGGATGAAGCGGTATACTATAGCAATAGTGAGGAACTGAACAAGAAATTGCTTGCACTTTTTAAGGACGATAAAAAAGCTAGAAGAGTTGCAGAGGCGGCAGAGGTATTTGCACGCATGAACTCAGCGGACAGGATAGCAGACGTATACATTGAGCTGTTTACTAGGATTTTGAGGGAGGGGAGGTAAAGGCTTGTTTAAACTTAGGCGTTATCCAGGCAATCCTGTGTTGAGGCCTGAGCCCAACAATGAATGGGAATCAAGCTCTGTTTTCAATCCTGCAATTGTTTATAGTAATGGATTATTTCACCTCCTTTATAGAGGTGTGGGAGCGGATGGCATTTCTAGAATTGGTTACGCGGCGAGCTTGGATGGATTTGACTTTTTCCGTTTTAACAAACCCGTCTTCACTCCAAAACTAATATCAGAGCCAAGAGGTTGCGAAGACCCACGAGCGGTGAAACTCAACGGAAGATTTTACGTGACTTACACCGCCTACTCCGAGAAAGGAACAAAGATTTGTCTAGCCAGCACACAGAATTTTATCAGTTGGAAGAGATTAGAAACAAAGCTGTCAGAGGAAGATGATAAAGATGGTGCCCTCTTTCCCGAGAAGATCAAGAATAAGTACGTGCTCTTTCATAGACCAACCCACGGTGAGCCCATGGGTATATGGATTGGTTACTCTGATAACCTATCAGATTGGTATGGCCAGAAAGAGGTTATGGCGCCGCTTGGAGAGAGAAGCTGGGAAGGAAACAAAATAGGTGCGGGTCCTCCACCAGTCAAGACCGAAAAAGGATGGTTGTTAATGTACCACGGGGTTGATGAAAACGGCGTGTATAGAGCGGGAGTCGCAATGTTTGACTTGGAAGATCCCTCAAAGTTGTTGTACAGGCATCCCTATCCCATACTTAAACCGGAGAGGGATTATGAGGTGCGTGGAAAGATTCCCCGTGTCGTATTTCCTTGTGGAATATGTAAAGTTGAGAACAAATACTACGTATACTATGGTGCAGCGGATAGAGTTGTTTGTGTGGCCGTAGCAGACAAGAAAGAGCTGATGAAACTTTTTGATTGATTGTTATGCAGACTCATTTTATTTGAGCGAGGTTGAGCGAAATTGCAGGGTCCACTAGGTATAGCAATCTTTAAATAATTTGAGGTCTTTAGAGTGAATGGTAAGAATTAACCAACTTGGTGATGCAATATGAAAAGGACAATTTACCTTGGATTCTTGGCGGTCTTGCTTTTTTCTGTTGCTTTTTCTAGCGGCTGCGCAAGTCAGGAGAAAAGACCCGGGAGCATAGAGGGCGTGGTAACCGATCCCGAGGGGAATCCTCTCGCAGAGTTGAGGGTATTTATAGTCCGTGGAACAACTAGCTATCCAGAGATTACCGCAATAACCAACGAAGAGGGTAGTTACGCAATTGGAAACGTTCCCCCCAGGTAAGTTCAAAGTGGCTGCCCATAATGCCGAGGGAGAAAGAATTGGTCTTGAAAGCGTTACTGTCAGAGAAGGGAGAACCACCACACTAAACTTTGTTGTTCCGAATCCTTAATACGTCCCAAATCAATGTCGCTTTTTCTGTCGCTTTAAATTTAAAGAGAGGTTGTTCCACGGAATACACCAAAACCATCCAAAATGCTTAATAACTCCCCAAGTTTTAAATCAGTTATGAGATGGCTATTGAGGTCAAAAATCCACAAAGCAAGAGTAACCCACGCTGTCTTGGACTATGTTGGGAGCATAACGATAGATGAAGACCTTATTGAGAAGGCAGGACTTTGGCCGGGCGAAAAAATCTTGGTGGTTAGCAACACCTCGGGATCACGATTAGAAACTTATGTGATAGTTGGAAAAAGAGGGTCCGGAGTAATTGGAATAAACGGTGCCGCTTCTCTATTGATCAAGGCAGGGGAGGAGATATGCATAATGGGTTTTGAGTTAACAGCCCAGCCGACGGAGGCAAAAAAAATTTTGGTAGATCAAGACAATAAATTTATCAGATTCCTTTAGAATTCTTCAAATAGTGGCGTTTGATTGGGTGTTTGGTTAGTCCTTGCTGTCAGAAGTAAAAAGTAAAGAAAGATGGTTAAAGAAGTGGGCTTGGTCTCCGGAGGCCTCGATAGCATCCTGGCACTGAAAATAATGCTGGACCAGGGAATTGATATCATAGCATTAACTTTTATAACGCCTTTTTGCTCTCCCAACAAAAAAGAGTTTGAGCAGAGAGTAAGGAACATAACCAAAAAGTTCAGCATTCCAATCAAAGTAATTTCTTTGGGTGAAGATTACATAGAAATGATCAGAAACCCTGCACACGGTTATGGTAAGCACCTGAATCCCTGCATAGATTGCAGGGTGTTCATGCTGAAAAAAACAAAACAGTTTATGAAAGAGAACGGAGCATCTTTCGTGTTCACCGGCGAAGTGATGGGTCAGCGTCCAATGTCGCAAAGAAAAGCACAATTACAATTGATTGAGAAAGAAGCCGATTTGGAGGGGCTGATTCTGAGACCACTGTCTGCAAAGCTCTTGGAACCAACAACTCCTGAAAAAGAGGGCTGGGTTAGGCGAGAGAGCTTGCTAAGCCTCGAAGGACGACAAAGAACAGAACAGATAAAGCTGGCTGAAAAATTCGGGATAAAAAATTACTCCTGGCCTGCAGGGGGCTGCAAGCTCACCGACCCTCAGTTTGCCGCAAGGTTAAAGGAAGCATTCGAGCACGGAGAAGAAAGTATGCATGACATAAAGCTCCTAAACTATGGGCGGCACTTTAGACTGCCTAGCGGGACAAAGGTTGTGGTTGGAAGAAATGAAGAAGAAAACAAGGTGATTCCAGGTCTCGCGCAAGAGAACAATCTTTTGCTTGAGGTGATTGGTTTTGCAGGTCCCACGACTCTGCTCCTCTCTCCGAAAGACAAAAAAGACCCTGAACTTGCAGCATCCATTTGTGTGAGGTACAGCGACTTTGACAAAAGAGGAGAGGCGGACGTTATGGTGAAGGGGAAGGGAGTCGTCCGGGCGGGACCGATAGACCCCTGGAGGCTGGAAGAATTTAGAATATCCTAAGTTCTCTCAACAATTACTCCTTGGCTTATTCACCCGCAACCCAACTGACAGAAATTCACAAAATACTTTTATATATCGTTATGTAATTCTAACCAATCTGGCAAAAATGACAAAGGAATTCCGCTTGCTGTCTATTTTATTGCTTACCATCCTGATTGTTTGCACCACAGTTGTAGGTGGTTATTCAACTCAGGAATGGGAATGCTATGAAGACAAAGATTTACAGTTTAAAGTAAAATATCCATTGGAATGGAAAGTAAATTCTATCGACACCTCCAACGGCACGGGCGAGTCTTTCTGCTTCACTTTCGTTGGAAATTCTAAAACCGCTCTTCCTTTGCTTGAAATCGAAGTAGTAAAAACATCAGAATCAATCGAACTTATTGAAAAGGATCTCAATGATCAGATGGAATATTACGAGGGGTATCCCTCCTGTAATTTCTCGGAGGTCAGACGATGCGCCTTTCACGGACAAAAAGCGCTCGAATGGAATGTCACCGACTCCTTGTTTAAGCAGTTGCAGTATTCTATTGCTGTAAAAAACAGGGACCTCGCATACAAGATAAGCTTTAAAAACAGCATATCAGATTGGAATGAGGAATGGGAAAACACGATCCAAGAGATAAAGGGCTCTTGGGAATTCCTTTAAAAATCTGATTGAACTGTGTGATTCGCGTTATGAATCCTTTTTTGAGCCAACCCTTAAAATTCTTCAGAGCGTTGATAACCTCTTTCTAACCTAAAGGACTAATCACAAATTTAAAAAATGTTAAAGAGGTTCCATACGATTGACAAATCCTTAGCATTTGTTGCTATCTCTGCCCTTCTTTTTCAAGCCCAATAAGGTTTTGCTAAGTCTTTGTAGGCGGTCAAAGCGGCAGTCGCACCTTGGGAACAGGCAACCACTATCTGTTTGATACCTCCGGTTACGTCTCCCGCGGCATAGAAACCGCTGATGCTCGTTCTCTGTTCTCTATCTGTGGGGATGAATCCTCCCTCTGTCAAATCAATTCCGGCTTTACTAGCAAGATCACTGTTCGGCAGTTCACCAATTTGGACAAAAACGCCATCAGTCCTGATCTCGGATGTTTTGTTTGTCATGGTATCTTTTGTTATGACCGATTGGACCTTCTCATCCCCTTTTATTTCAGCAACCTTGGAATTCCAAATAACCATCACTCCCTTTTCAAACATCTGTTTTTGCAAGGCATCCTCAGCCCTGAGCTGATCTCTCCTGTGAATCAGCCTAACTTTGCATCCGAGATCACTCAGAAGGATTGCTCCCATCACGGCCGTGTTGCCTCCTCCCGCTACCAGCACATCCCTGCCTTTGAAGAAAAACCCGTCGCATGTTGCGCAATAGCTAACTCCTCTACCAAAAAAGGTGTCTTCGCCCTTTACCCCCAACTTTCGGTGGGTCGATCCCGTGCAAAACATGACTGATTTTGCAACGTACTCCTTATCATCTGTCCTCACTCTGATTTTCCCGCTTTTATCCTTTTTCAGCTCCTTCACTTCTTCGCCTTCTTTGATAGCCACGTATCTCTGAGCGTGTTGCTGCATCTGTTCCATGAGTTTCGCTCCCTTAATCGCGGAAAATCCAGGATAGTTTTCTACTAAAGGGGCTTCGGCAGCTTGTCCACCAGCGATCCCCTTTTCCAAACAAATCAAATCAAGGCCATTCCTTGCACCATAGATGCATGCAGCCATTCCTGCAGGTCCGGCACCCAACACAATCAAATCATAGATTTCTGCCATCCGCTCTCCTTTTTTACTTTAAACTAGAAGCGTATTATAAATATTTAGGTTTTTTTAGATTCATCTGTATACCCTTAAAATATCGCTTTTGAGCAGAAACCCTCAAATCGCAATCAAGCACATTGAAATCACGCTCGCTATGTTTTCAATTTTATCTCGCTATTCACTCTGTGAGAATGTTGAAGCATCCCACGAACAGTTTTAAGAACCATGCTTCGGAACACCAAGACGACAACCATAAAAGTTTAATTCTATTTAGTCATTCTTTAGAAACTAGAATGGACAATAAAAGACCGTCTCTAGACCAGTATTTTATGAAGATGGCCAAACTAGCAAGTGAGCGCTCAACATGTCTACGAAGAAGTACCGGTGCTGTCGTGGTCAAAGAAAAGCATATCTTGTCTACAGGTTATAATGGCCCCCCAAAAGGCATGAGGCACTGCAAAGACGTCGGCTGTCTGCGTGAAAAACTTAAAGTACCGTCCGGTGAAAGGCACGAACTCTGCAGAGGGCTCCACGCGGAAGAAAATGCCATTATTCAGGCAGCTTTTTTTGGAGTCCCTATAAAAGATGCTACCATATACTGCACTCTTCATCCCTGTTCAGTTTGTGCAAAAATGATCATAAACGCTGGGATTAAGGAGATAGTTTACGAGGAAGGATACCCCGACAAACTATCAAAAGAAATACTCAAAGAGAGTGGAATCAAAGTCAGGCAATTTATGGCGAATGATTGACGATTGTCACTCAAACAAACCCGCGATGTTTCTCCTGAACACCTCAAGCGAAGACTCGTTTATAATCACCGTGTCTGCTAATGCAATGACCTCACCCAATCCCCACATTATCTCTCTTTTATCTCTTTCAACAAAGGCTCTTCTGTTGGTTATGTCATCCTCCCTTCCCCTTCCCGAAATCCTTTCAAATCTGGTTTTTTGTGAAGCATTAATAGCAACCAACTGAAAATTCGGGAATGCGGATCTAAACCTCTCAACCTCCGCTCCACTCCTTATGCCGTCTATAACAACTGTTTTTGATCTAAGATGTTCAATGACCTCAATCGTCTTTACGGCCCATATGGCAAGATCCTCCTTTCTTAGCTCTGTCGCTATTTTGCCGACAGATTCGTCATTCAACTCCAAACCTCTCTGCTTCACTTCCTTCCATACCAAATCCCCCATCCTAACCACAGGTATCCCTCTCTTTTTGGCCAGCTTGGCCACCTCCGTTTTACCTGAACCCGGCATACCTGTTATTCCAATGACTTTCATAAAAATCAGTCTTGCTGTTGCAAGATAATAAATTTTGTTTGTTTTTAACCTTATCGCCCCACTTATGAGACTTATTATGAGACAAAAGTCAAGAAAGCGATGGTTATAAATACTAAATCATGTATATACCTTCCTTGAGATTAAAAGAAGAGGTTTGAAAAAATGATCCTGACACTACTATGGACGGTTGTCTCTCAGCTTCTATTTAGAGCAATATGTGGCGTCGCTTGCATTGGTTTTGTATGTGCCATAGATATCCTACCCTTAGCACTCGTGGCGGCAATCGCAGGCCTTCTGTCAGGGGTAGTATGCTGGGTCCTTTCCCCTTGTGGGTATATCTTCCCTGTACTGATGTTCGTCTGTGACATACCTGTTGGCATTGCCGGTGGAGCGCTCTGCGCATCTGGCGTTTGCATGACCTGCACAGTACTAGACGTCCTGATAGGTGCGGTTTGTGGTTTTTGCGTAGTAGGCACAATCCCTGCTTGCCTGGCAAACTGCATATGCATGCCTGTAACCATACCAATTGACATCTGCTGTATAATCATCAGTCCATTCCCCTGTCCAATAATCCCATGTTGCTTCCCCTGTGCAATCCCATGTGCAATCCCATGTGCACCACTACTAACAGCGGGCTTAACATGCTGTGTGGGTGGAGCGTGTGCCTCACTGATAGGCTGCTACGGACTGAGTTCTTGTGTAACCTGCCTGGCCTGC
>Ga0209121_10005705_pt1 | contig 11181 bp, 8 predicted proteins | sample Cruoilmetagenom3_FD_187292 | JGI IMG/M metagenome (GOLD analysis project Ga0209121, IMG submission 187292) | Oil polluted marine microbial communities from Coal Oil Point, Santa Barbara, California, USA - Sample 3 (SPAdes) (version 2) | ecosystem: Environmental > Aquatic > Marine > Oil seeps ...
CCTGTCTATTCCGCGAGGAGGGAGAGGATCTTTCTATGGCAGAAAGGGGGGAAATGACCAGGATACTCGTGACCGGGGCCGTCGGCCAAATCGGCTCCGAGTTGACGATGGAATTGCGCCAACGCTATGGTGCCGAGAATGTGGTGGCCACCGGACACAGGACGAAACCGAGTGCGGTTCTGTGCGAGAGTGGCCCTTTTGAATTCATTGATGTAACGCGCCGCGAGACCCTTGAAGCAGTGGTGGAAAAGTACAACGTTGACACCGTCTACCACATGGCTGCCATCCTTTCGGCCGTCGGCGAGGAAAAGCCCCATCTGGCCTGGAATGTGAACATCAACGGGCTGTATAACGTCCTGGAGGTTGCCCGCGAGCGCCAGTTGAGCCGGGTGTTTTGTCCCAGTTCCATTGCTGCCTTTGGGCCGGAAACTCCGCGAGACGGCACGCCCCAAGAGACGGTCCTGCGCCCGACGACCATGTACGGTGTGACCAAAGTTGCCGGTGAACTGTTGTGCGACTACTATGTCCGGCGATTTGGCGTAGACGTGCGGGGGGTGCGCTATCCGGGCATCATCAGCAGCGAGACCCTGCCGGGCGGCGGCACCACCGACTATGCCGTCGCCATCTTTTATGAAGCGGTGGCCAGCCAGCGCTATACCTGCTTTGTGCGGGAGGACACGGTTCTGCCAATGATGTACATGCCCGACTGCATCAAGGCCACGATTGACCTGATGAAAGCTGACTTCTCCCGGCTCAAGCACCACGCCGATTTCAACCTGGCGGCGATGAGCTTTTCGGCCGGGGAGCTGGCCGCTGAGATCAAGAAACACATCCCCGGGTTCGTGTGCGAGTACAGGCCGGACTCGCGGCAGGGTATCGCCGACTCGTGGCCGTGCTCCATTGACGACAGCGCTGCCCGCGAGGAGTGGGGCTGGGAGCCCAGCTACGACCTGGCAGCCATGACGGCCGACATGCTGGACAGACTAACCAAGCGCCAGGCCGAGGGCCGACTGCATCCTGCTGCCCAGTGAGGTGCGACTGAATGGGGTCGTCACATAGCGCCGGAGGAGTGGAGGACGTTGTGACCGAGGACCTGCACGAGAAGTATGTCCCTGTGCTGCATTTCGCCCGTGGGGAACGGTTCTACCCTATGCCGGTGGAGGATTTCCTGGGGTATTGCACGCTGCGGACCAAGGGGGAGAGTGCCCCTCTCGTGGGCCAGGGCGGTGTGGTGCCTTCGCTGCTGGCACGCAGCTATCAGCGCGAGGCTGATGTCTACTTGCAGTCGGTACCTGCGTCGCTGACCGACCAAAACGTGGCCGCCCGCTGGGGTAAGGATGTACTGCGAGCGCTCGTTGACGCCTCGTGCAGAACCACCCATTGGCAGGTGGGACTAGCCAAGGTGGCCTACAGTTGGTTTGGCAGCAAGACCCAGTCGGCGACCAAGCTCTTCTGGTGGAACAGCCTGGTAATGAACCTGCTCGAAGGTGGAAAGCGTTCGAGCAAGGACCTGCCTCGGCTCAGCTTGCCACCCGAAATTCGCCAGGCCGCTGTGGAGAACTATGAGCGCAGTCAACCCAGCAGGCCGGATTACACCTACTACTATCGCACCGCCCGCGACGAAAAGTACCTCTGCCTGCAATACTGGTTCTTTTACAGCTATAATGACTGGGCCACCGGTTTTGGGGGCATGAATGACCACGAGGGCGATTGGGAGGGAATGTACATTTTCTTTAGGTTGAGCCCATCTGGTCACCCCCAGGAACCTCCGGCCTACGTGACCTACGTGGGCCATCACTCGCGCTTGACCAAGCCTTGGGGTCATCGTGACGTAACATTGGACGGTAGCCACCCGGTGGGGTACGTCGCGGCTGGCTCGCACGCCATCTACCCCGAACGCAAGAGGTATGATCTGATCGAGATCTACGGCTTGGTGGACTATGCCACAGGGGACGGGGTGACGATTGAGCCGGGCGACTGGCGGCAGCGGGTGGATCTGAACGCGCAGCGGTGGACGTCGTCCTTCCTCGGTACGTGGGGGACTCGCTACTGGCTCTCGCTTTCGTGGGCCAGGTGCGTGCTGGGGGCGCTCAGGACCAAGGCAGACGAGATCGGGCTGCCGGCTGTTAGCGCCCCAAGAGGACCGCGCTACTCCGACGACGGAAGGGTTCGTCCCAATTGGACCAGGGCGATGGCTTGGGTCGGGATCGTTGATCTGGAGAGGGGATAAGCCGTTATCATACGCACGGCCGTCCCGGTTTGCCGGGAATGTGCGGGAATAGGCTAAAGAAGGGAATGAACAATGGCAGACAAGTTTGACTTTATTCGCAATGACATGGCGAGTCTGAAAGAGGCGGGGCTATCCATCAGCCTGCGGGTCATGGGCTCGCCGGCCGACGCTTGGATGATTGTGGACGGCAAGAGGGTGCTCAACTTTTGTACTAACAACTATCTGGGCCTGGCCAACCATCCCAAGATGAAAGAGGCCGCCCAGAAGGCTATCGAAGAATGGGGTGTAGGGCCGGCGGCGGTGCGCTCCATTGCTGGGACACAAGGCCTGCACATAAAGCTGGAAAAGCGCCTGGCCGAGTTCAAGGGTGTGGAGGATGCTCTTTACGTGCAGAGCGGCCTTTGTGCCAACCAGGCGGCCATCCCACCGCTGGTAGGGCGGGATAGGGCCACCGGCAAGCGGGACGTTATCTTTTCCGACCGCTTGAACCATGCCAGCATCATTGACGGGGCGCGGCTGTCGGGTGCCAAGGTCGTCGTCTACGAGCACTGCGACGCGCAAGACGCCGAACGGGTGGTCAAGGAGAACCTGCCCAGCTTCCGGCGGGGTCTGCTGGTGAGCGATGGCGTGTTCAGTATGGACGGTGACATCGCGCCGCTGGGCCAACTGTACAAAGTGGCTGAAAAGTACGGCCTGATGACGATGGTGGACGACGCCCACGGCGAGGGCGTACTCGGCGGCGGCAAGGGCATCGTGCACCACTTTGGCTTGCAGGGCAAATTCGACGTGGAAATCGGCACCCTGAGCAAAGCCTTTGGCGTGGTGGGTGGCGTCATCGCCGGCAAAAAGGTCGTTGTGGATTATTTGCGACAGAAGGCCCGTCCCTTCCTCTTTTCCAGTGCGGTGACACCGGCCGACACGGCAGCTTGCCTGGCGGCGGTGAACCTGTTGGAGAAAAGCTCGGAGCTGGTGGAGAAGCTTTGGGCCAACACCCAATACTTGAAAAAGGGCATGGCCGAGCTGGGCTTTGACACTGGCCGCTCCGAGACGCCCATCGTTCCGGTTATGCTGGGCGAAGCCCCACTGGCCAAAGAATTCTCCCGCAAGCTCTTTGAAAACGGCGTGTTTGCCATGGCCCTGGGCTTCCCCACGGTGCCCCGCGGCAAGGCTCGCATCCGGGTGATGAACACCGCGGCCCACAGCCACGAGGACCTGGACATCGGCCTGGCTGCCTTTGAGAAGGTGGGGCGCGAGCTGGGCGTTGTCTAGCGGTGGGCGAGGCTTTCCTGCTGACCGGGCGACCGGGTGTGGGCAAGACCACCGTCATTCAGGCGGTTGTGGCCCGATTGGGGGCGTGCGCGGGTGGCTTTTACACCAAAGAGATCCGGGAGCGGGGACAGCGGACCGGGTTTCGCCTGATCGCCCTTGACGGACCGGTGGGAACGCTGGCCAGCGTGAACATTCGGAGTTCTTACCGCGTTGGTAGGTATAGGGTTCACCTTCAGGATCTGGAACAGGTGGGGGTCGAGGCCCTCCGGCGAGCGGTGGAACAGCCCCGCGTAGCCGTGGTGGTGGTTGACGAAATCGGCAAGATGGAGCTTTTTTCGTCGGCCTTTCGCCAGGTGGTCTGGGAGGCGCTGGCGAGCCCCAAGCCGGTGTTGGCCACCGTGATGGCCAGGTCGCAGCCGTGGGTGGATGTCGTCAAGGCTCGACCTGATGCAACCCTGATCGAAGTGACGGTAGCCAATCGCTGGGCGTTGCCGGATCGGATTCTCCGTTGGCTGCGGGAAGCAGGAGCCATCCCTGCTTGACGTTTGGCGGCACTTGTGGTATTATGTGCAAGGTCGTGACGGCCCAGTCGTACGCATCCGGCGGTGATTCGATCAGGAGGTGACGTACCATGAGACAAAGACGGTCAACCTTAGGCGTTTTGTTGCTGGTTATGGCCATGGCGGCAGTCGGGCTATTCGGTTGCTCCAGATCAGCCGAAGAGCGCGAGTCCGAGGCCACAGAGCCGGCGGTGGCTTCAGAGACTGGCGTACCGTCGGGCGGCGAGGAGGCAACTCCAGGGCCTGGAGAAACAGTGGTGTCGGCCGTGACGTCCGCGCTGGCGACGTCTGGCGTTGAGGAACAACCGACGCAAGCGCCGGTTGCTGGAACGCCTGCTGCCGCTGAACCGACGGCGACAACGGAGCCCGGTGCGGCTACAGCAGCGCCACCGCCCTCCCAACCCGCACCGCCGGGTGGGGAGGCGGGAGCTGTCTGGCACACCGTCCAGCGGGGGGAGACTCTTTCTTCGATTGCCCGCCGCTACGGCACCTCGTGGCAAGCCATTGCCCGGGCAAACGGTCTGGTCAATCCTAACCAGATCTATGTGGGCCAGAAACTAAAGATCCCGGCATCAACGGGTAGCACTGGCAGCACGGCGGTGGGATGCCGCATCCGCCACACTGTCAAGTCGGGCGAATGGGTATGGCAGATCGCCAGGAACTATGGCGTGTCGCCCTATGACATTCTGGCGGCCAATGGCCTGACGATCCAGACGGCCAATACCATCTATGCCGGCCGTGTACTGTGCATTCCCTGATGAGGAATGAGTAGCGAGCAGTCAGCGACGAGGGATGCATCCGCAGCGCGCAGAGCATCCCCTCGCCCGTCCATTACTCGCTCACTCGTTACCTCGAGAAAGGAGGTGAGGCCAGGGGGAGAAACGAATGCAGTCGTGGGTGTTTCTTTAGTACGTTCGGACCATGAGAAATCCACTTTTAGGAGGAGAGAAAATGTTGAACAAGAGATTGGCGATTCTGACCATTTTGGTCATGGTCGCACCCATTATCTTGACCGCTTGCGGACCGACCCCGGCGCCAGTCGTCATCAAGGAGACCAGCATCGTCGTCGAGACGGTGATCGTGGAGAAGGCAGGCGAAGAGGTCGCCGTGGAGGTGACCAAGGTCATCGAGAAGGAAGTGATCGTCACCGCTACGCCGGTGCCGGAACCGACCGAACCGCCGCTGGCTGCCGTCTCGCCCGAGTTCAAGAACCCTGACACCTACATGGTCGTCGAGGGCGCGGGTGAGCAAGAAACGCTGGACCCGGCCTGGACCTATGAGACCCGAGGCTCTGCGATCGAGAACAACATCTATGAGAGCCTGGTTTGGTTCAACAAGGACCGGACCGATTCCTTTGTGCCGATCCTGTCCACCGATTGGGAGGTCAACGATGCCGGCGATGTGTGGACCTTCAATATCCGTGACGGGGTCACGTTCCACGAGGGCGGCACGTTGGAGCCCCACGACGTCGCCTACTCCCTCCACCGCGCCCTGCTGCAGGACCGGATTGATGGCCCGCACTGGATGACGTTGGAGGCCTTCTTTAACCTGTATGCCATCGAGGACCTGGCCGCGAGCATCTCCGAGGTGGACTCCTTTGACGAGGTATCGGATGCCGACCTGGTCAAGACCTGCGAGATGGTAAAGGACGCCGTCGTGGCGGACGACGAGGCTGGCACCGTCACCTTTAACCTTTACAGGCCTACTCCCTGGTTCCTGGCCATGCTGGCCAACTCCTTCATGGGGGCCGTGGTAGACAAGGAGTGGATGATCGAGAACGGGGCCTGGGATGACGACTGCAGCACCTGGGTCCAGTGGCACGACCCGGCCGCCGAGGACACCATCCTCTTCAACCAGGCCAACGGCACCGGCCCCTACATCCTGGATCACTGGACGCCGGGCGAAGAGACCGTCATGGTGGCCAACGAGAACTACTGGCGCCAGGAAGGCGATCCCATCTGGGAAGGCGGCCCCAGCGGCCTGCCCAAGATCAAGCGCGTGGTCCTCAAGAACATCCCCGAGTGGGGCACCCGCCTGGCCATGTTCGAGGCTGGCGACGCCGACTATGTCTACGTCCCGTCCCAGTACCGGCCGCAACTTGAGCCCTACTACAAGACGGTCTGCTACGCTGACGGCTCGTGCGAAGAGGGCAACCCCGACGGCTACGTCCAGGTCTACCGTGACCTGCCCACCGTGGCCATGACCCCGGCCCAGTTCAACTGGCAGATCAACGTCGAGGGTGGCAACCCCTTCGTCGGCAGCGGCGAGATGGACGGCAACGGCGTCCCGCCCGATTTCTTCAGCGACATCCATGTCCGCAAGGCCTTCAACTACTGCTTTGACTTTGACACCATGATCAAGGACGCCCTAAACGGCGAGGGCATCCAGGCCCAGGGGCCGATCATCGCCGGTATGATGGGCTACCGCGAGGGCGAGGATCCGCTCTACTCCTACGACCCGGCCAAGTGCGAGGAAGAGTTCAAGCTGGCCGACGTGGACCACGACGGGGTCCTGGCCGGCGAGGACGAGGACGACGTTTGGAGCGGCGGTTTCTATATGCAGATAGCCTACAACACCGGCAACGACACCCGCCGCCTGGCCTCCGAGATCCTCAAGGCCGGCATCGAGGCAGTGAACGACAAGTTCAACATCTCCGTCGTCGGCATGCCCTGGCCGGTGCTGCTCAACAGCCGCCGCGCCCAAAAGTTGCCCATCTATGTCGGTGGCTGGCTGGAAGACTTTCACGACCCGCACAACTGGGTGCAGCCCTTCCTGCACTCCCAGGGCGCTTACGGGCGAGTCATCAACATGCCCGAGGAAAAGGCGGCCGAGTTTGACGAGTTGATCGAAACGGGCGCTTCCCTCACGACGGTCGAGGAACGCCGCCCGATCTACGAGCAGATCCAACTCAAGTCCCAGGAAGATGCCGTGGTTATCTGGATGTACCAGACCGTCGGGCGCGTCCACTTCCAGGAGTGGATCGGGGACTGGTACTACAACCCGGCGTACTCGGGTGCGCAATACTCTTATACCTACGCTCTCTCCAAAGAAGCGCCTTAGAGTTCGCGCTCCATCTATGTAGCAAAACAGGGAGCCGGCCTTTGCTCCGGCTCCCTGTTAGCTGAAAACCAAGAGCAAAACCTGCCCATCGTTGGGCCAAGCCCTTTGATCTCGTTCCGCGTATGCTCAGAGCAAAGGTGACAGTAGGCCTGGAGGGGACCGTTTTTTATGCTTCGTTATATCGTCCGCAGGTTGCTGATCATGCCGGTGTTGCTCATCGGCGTGACGGTGTTGATTTTCTTGATGCTCTCGATGCTTACCCCTTACGAGCGAGCATCGCTGTACGTTCAGGATATTCCCAAGCGCCAGGGTGCCATTGACGGCATTATCGAGAAATACGGGCTCAACGACCCCATCCCCGTCCAGTATTATCACTGGATGGTAGGCCGCAAGGACAAGGCCACCGGCGAGATCAAGGGGGGGGTTCTGCGCGGGAACCTGGGCTGGTCCAAGGTGGGCAAGAGTTCGGTTGCCAAGGTCATTGGCCGCCGGCTACCTGCCACTGCAGAACTGGCGTTGTGGGCTATCGCGCCGCTCATCGGCCTCAGTGTCTGGATGGGCGTGGTGGCCGCTGTCCATCACAACCGGTTCCTTGACCAGATCTTGCGCGTGACGGCCATCGGTGGTTGGTCTATTCCCACCTTTGTCTTTGGCCTGCTCGTTTTGATGCTCTTTTACGCCAGGTTAGGCTGGTTCCCCCCGGAACGGCTCTCGGATTGGGCCTTGCGTATCGTCCAATCCGGCGAATTTGCCCGCTACACCCAGATGAACAGCCTGGACGCCCTGCTGAACCTGCGCTTTGACATCTTTTTTGATTCCCTCAGGCACCTGATCCTGCCGGTCATGACGTTATCCGTGGTCAGTTGGGCTTTTCTGTTGCGCGTCACGCGGTCGTCTATGCTGGATGTCCTGCGGCAGGATTACATGACCACCGCCCGGGCCAAGGGCCTGGCGGAGGGAGAGGTGATTCGCCGACACGCCGTCCCTAACGGCCTGATCCCGGTCATTACCGTCGGCGGTCTGACCCTGATCGGCCTGTTCAACGGCGTGGTGATCACCGAGACGGTCTTTTGCTACCCCGGCATGGGTTCTTTCCTGGCTCAAGCAGCCCTGTCGCTGGACGTCGTCTCGGTCCTGGGCATCACCCTGTTTAGCAGCTTTGTCCTGGTGTTCGGCAATCTGCTCGTGGACGTGCTTTACGGGGTCGTGGACCCTCGGATCCGGTTGCAGTAGCGGGCTGGATGCGAACTCTAAATCCAAGAGGTGATGCGTTGCGATGAAAGTTGTCAAGAGATTACTCAAGAACCCTACTTCTCTAACCGGAATCCTGTTGCTGTTTGCCTTTGTCATTATAGCTATTGCTGCTCCCTGGTTCGCACCCACACCCCCAAAGAGCCGCGATGCCTACATGATCCCCCGGGATGGATTCAGCACGGCCCCCAAGCCGCCCAGCGACAAACACATTATGGGCACCACAGAGGGACAGTACGATATCTACTACGGCGTGATATGGGGTACGCGCACGGCCTTCCGCATCGGCGTGGTGATCACCCTCTTTACGGCCATCATCGGTCTGCTGATCGGTTCCATTTCGGCCTTTTACGGAGGCTGGCTCGACGAGATCCTGATGCGCATCACCGAAGTCTTTCAGGCTTTTCCTTTCTTGCTGGCGGCCATCACCCTGACTTCGGTATTGCAGACGATCTACGGCCGGGGAGAGGCCGGCCCCCTGATGTTCCTGGCCAAACTGTTGGCCCTGGTCACGTTTGGACAAAGCCCCGTGCAAGCAGTAGACCCTGTCCAGTTGCAGATTCTGACCGGGATGTTGGCGATTATCTTCTTTGGCTGGATGACCTACGCCCGCGTGATCCGGGGCAACATCCTGGCCGTCAAGGAGTTCGATTATGCCCTGGCGGCTCGCACCATCGGCGCCAGCGACATGCGCATCCTGTTCCGCCACCTGTTACCCAACGCCGTCTTCCCGGTGTTGGTCATCGCTTCGATGAACATCGGTTCTTACGTGTTGACCTTTGCCGCGTTGAGTTTTCTGGGCCTGGGGGCACAGAGAGGATATGCGGACTGGGGGCAGATGATCAGCTTTGCCCGGAACTGGGTTCCATCGTTGGCGGAACACTGGTACATCGTGGTCTATCCGGGTACGGTCATCGTGCTGTTTGTGTTGGCCTGGAACCTGGTGGGCGATGCCCTGCGCGACGTCCTCGACCCCCGTCTCACCGGCAGCCGGGCCTAATCTTGCGAGTGACCGGGTTGCCGAGCGATAGGCTCGTGAGGCACCAAATGTCACTCGTGACTCGTTACTTGTAACTCATCACGCACATACTGAGGAGAGCATACTATGCCATTGTTAGAAGTGAGCGGGTTGAAGACCCAGTTCTTCACCCAAGACGGTGTCGTGAAGGCGGTGGACGGCATCTCGTTCCACGTGGACGAGGGCGAGACCCTGGGGATCGCGGGGGAAAGCGGCTGCGGCAAAAGCGTGAGCGTGCTGTCGGTCATGCGTCTCATCCCCCAGCCGCCGGGAAAAATCATGGACGGAGAGGTCCTGTTTGAGGGACAGGATCTGCTAAAAGTGAGCGACGACGAGATCCGGCGAGTACGGGGCAACAAGATCGCCATGATCTTCCAGGACCCGATGACCTCTCTCAACCCGGTGTTGACCATCGGGCGGCAGATCGGAGAGGCGCTGGAGCTCCACATGGGCATGAACCGTGGCGAGGCTCGCCAGCGGAGCGCCGAGTTGTTGACCATGGTCGGCATCCCCGAAGCCCTGGCGCGCCTGGACGACTATCCCCACCAGTTCTCAGGGGGGATGCGCCAGAGGGCTATGATCGCCATGGGGTTGGCCTGCAACCCCCAACTGCTCATCGCCGACGAGCCGACCACGGCCCTCGACGTGACGATCCAGGCCCAGATCGTGGACCTGGTGAAACGGCTGCGCGACAACATCGGCACGGCCATCATCTGGATCACCCACGACTTGGGGGTGCTCGCTGGCTTGGCGGACCGGATGATGATCATGTATGCTGGCACTGTAGTAGAGGAAGCACCGGTCAAAGAGGTGTATGGCGACCCCCGCCATCCGTACACCCTGGGGCTCCTCGGCTCCCTCCCCCGCCTGGACGAGGTCCGTAAGGAAAAGCTGCAGTCCATTGAGGGCCTTCCACCCGACTTGATTGACCTGCCGCCGGGCTGTCCCTTTGAGCCGCGTTGCGTCTATGCTATCGAAAGGTGCCGCGTGGAACGGCCCCTGTTGGAACCGGTCGGACCGAGGCACCGCATCGCTTGTTGGGTGGACGTGACACAAAGCAGGCCCCATGCATAGCGAAGATGAGTGACAGGGAACGAGGGGGCGAATCCGATCTCGTTCATCCCTTCCTCTTTGACTTAAAATTGTAAAGGACCAGGTATACACATGACAGAAAATGGAACTCTGGTAAAGGTTCGCGATCTCAAGATGTACTTTCCTATCACCCAGGGCATCATCATCCAACGTCGCGTGGGGGCCATCAAGGCGGTGGATGGTGTGTCCTTTGACATCATGCGCGGCGAAACCTTGGGACTGGTCGGCGAATCAGGCTGTGGCAAGTCCACGACCGGGCGGGCGATGTTGCAACTCTACCGGCCTACCGCTGGCGAGGTATATTTCGAAGACCAGAACCTCACCACTTTGAAGGGGGAACGGTTGCGCCGGATGCGCCGCCGGATGCAGATGATCTTTCAGGACCCCTATGCTTCGCTCAACCCCCGTATGACTGTGGGCGATATTATCGGCGAGCCGATGGTGGTGCACAACATCGCCAAGGGCAAAGAGCGCCGGGAACGGGTGCAGGAATTGCTAAGGGTGGTAGGCTTGAACCCTTACTTTGTCAACCGCTACCCCCACGAGTTTTCCGGTGGGCAGCGGCAGCGGATCGGGGTGGCCCGCGCACTGGCTGTGCAGCCCGATTTCATCATCTGCGACGAACCGATCTCGGCCTTGGACGTTTCAATCCAGGCTCAGATTATCAACCTGTTGGAGGATCTCCAAACGGAATTCGATCT
>Ga0209121_10005706_pt1 | contig 11181 bp, 8 predicted proteins | sample Cruoilmetagenom3_FD_187292 | JGI IMG/M metagenome (GOLD analysis project Ga0209121, IMG submission 187292) | Oil polluted marine microbial communities from Coal Oil Point, Santa Barbara, California, USA - Sample 3 (SPAdes) (version 2) | ecosystem: Environmental > Aquatic > Marine > Oil seeps ...
ACGCTGAGCTTATCACCTTATAATAGGCAGCTTTAAGAATGATGATAATGCACAGCGTCTGATAAGAGACATTGCCACCAGAGGATATAATGCAGAACTTATAAGGTCACAAAATGGATACTACCGTGTATCTGCTGCATCATTCAGCACCATGCAGGAAGCTATAGATGAAAGAAACCGACTGAGGGACACTTTCCCCGGGGCATGGATATTAAAAAAATAACTTATTACTACCTTATTCTGCTGCCGTTTTTAGTCTTATCAGGAGGTGAAATAAACACCAGGTTGCCATCGTCTTCCTCAGCCATAAGTATCATTCCCTGTGATTCTATACCTTTTATCTTTCGTGGCTCCAGGTTAGCAAGAACTGATACTTTTTGTCCTTTAATGGATGATGGATCGAAACATTCGGCTATACCGGCCACCACCGTCCTTTTATCAATCCCTGTATCAAGTGTCAGCTTAAGCAGTTTCTTTGTTTTTGGGACTTTTTCAGCATCAATAATGGTTGCTGTTCTTATATCCAATTTTGTGAAATCATCAAAATGAATATTCTCTTTTACTGGTTCTGTTTCCGCTCCTGTGCTCTCGTTAAGTTTTTTGGTTTCCATGAGTTTATTTACCTGTTTTTCTATTTCTTCATCTTCGATTTTCCTGAACAGTAGTCCCGGTTTATTGGTCTTATGTCCGGGTTTGAGCAGATCATGTCTTCCGGCTTTTTCCCATTTAAGGATATCTATATTCAGCCATGTCCTTAGTTTCTTTACTGAAAAAGGGAGAAAAGGATCGAGTATGATTGATAAATTGGCAGTTATCTGCAGGGCTATATTAAGGATGGTCTTTACCTTATCCCTGTCAGTTTTTATTACTATCCACGGTTCTGTGTCGGCAAGATATTTATTTCCCAATCTTGCAAGATTCATTGCTTCTTTCAAAGCTTCCCTGAAACGAAAGGCATCGAATGATGAGTCTATTTTTTCTTTTAATTTCTCTATTTCTCCAAGTACTTCCCTGTCATATTCATCTGTTTCTGATATCTCGGGTACTTCACCATTGAAGTACTTACCTGTCAGTATCAGAGCCCTGTTAACAAAATTACCCAGGATGGCTACCAGCTCATTATTATTCCTGGCCTGGAAATCTTTCCAGGTAAAGTCATTATCTTTTGTTTCAGGAGCGTTGGCACAAAGGGCATAACGGAGCACATCCTGTTCACCGGGGAATTCCTCAAGATATTCATGCAGCCATACAGCCCAGTTCCTGGAGGTAGATATTTTATCATTCTCAAGATTCAGGAACTCATTGGCGGGAACATTTTCAGGGAGGATAAATGAGCCTTCAGCCTTAAGCATCACTGGAAAAATGATGCAATGAAATACAATATTATCCTTACCGATAAAATGTATCATTTTTGTTCCCGGGTCCTTCCAGTATTTCTCCCAGTCGTCGGTCAGCTCACGTGTTGCCGAGATATAGCCTATGGGTGCATCAAACCATACATAAAGTACTTTACCCTCAGCTCCACTGACGGGCACGGGGACACCCCAGTCGAGGTCCCTGCTGACGGCCCTGGGCTGCAGACCATGGTCGAGCCATGATTTGCACTGACCATACACATTGGGTTTCCATTCCTTGTGATCTTCAAGGATCCATTTGCTCAGCCATCCCTGGTATTTATCAAGAGGTAAATACCAGTGTTTTGTTTCTTTCATTACAGGTTTTGTTCCACTGACCATTGAGCGTGGTTTAATAAGGTCGGTAGGACTCAATGATGTACCGCAATTTTCACACTGGTCACCATATGCAGCATCATAGCCACAATGCGGGCATGTACCTGTTATATAACGGTCGGCAAGGAAACAACCGGCTTCATCATCATAATATTGCTCGCTGATTTTCTCAATGAATTCACCTTTATTATAAAGAGTCCTGAAAAAATCAGAAGAGGTCTCATAATGTACCCTGTTGCTTGTCCTGGAATAAATATCAAATTCAATTCCAAAATCCTCAAATGCTTTCTTATTCAGCTCATGGTAATAATCAACAATCTCCTGAGGGCTGACACCTTCTTTTTTTGCTTTCAATGTTATCGGTACTCCGTGTTCATCAGAACCGCATATTGAAATAACATCCTCACCCTTAATCCTCAGATATCTGGTATAAATATCACTTGGTATATATACCCCTGCCAGGTGCCCGATATGTATAGGTCCGTTGGCATAAGGAAGGGCTGAAGTAATAAGGTGTCTGTCAGGCTTTTTCATATTTTGTCTGTTTTTTTTACCTGTGGATTTATAAATTGAGACAAAGATAGAAAATTAATGGATTGATGGAATGATATAATAGCGCTAATCACCAACCGTTGTACCGGGTTCTCGGGACTATGGTGGGTGGGCGTAGATCAATATCAACATCTGTAATAATCCGGCAATACTGTTATCTTTGAGGTATGATGAAGAAGACAATCAAACCTCCTGCCCTGGTTCAGGGAGACAGTGTTGCTGTTATTGCCCCTTCAGGTCTTGTTAACAGGAACGATATTGAGGATGCCATTACCACTATTGAATCATGGGGATTGACAGTACTACGTGGTGAACACCTGTATGATCGATACGGGATATTTGCAGGCACCGATGATAAGCGCCTGGCCGATCTTCAAAAAGCTTTTGACGATCCTGGTATAAAAGCAATATTCTGTGCAAGAGGTGGATATGGGATGTCAAGGATAATCAGAAGCGTAGATTTCAGGGTCTTCATAAAAAAGCCTAAATGGGTGATAGGGTACAGTGATATAAGTGTATTGCACCTGTTTATTAACTGCAAGTTTGGGATTGAAACCCTGCATGCCGAGATGCCGCTGAATTATCACAGCTTAAAAAGCAGCTCTTTATCAATTTTAACATTGCAGCAATCTCTTTTTGGCAATGAAGAAGGATATGAATGGCAGTCCGGTTTATCAGTTAATGGCAAGGCAAAAGGTGTACTGGCAGGGGGTAATCTTTCACTGATAAGTAATCTGCTGGGTACAGAAATTAAGAATTATCTTAAAGGGAAGATCCTTTTTATAGAAGAAAAGGGTGAATATATTTATTCTCTTGACAGGATGATAACAGGCATGGACCTAGCCGGTGTATTACAGGACATTAAAGGGCTGATCATAGGTGGATTAACTGATATTAAAGAATCGGATATAAAGTATGAGACCGGTGTCAGGGATATAATAATAGACATGGCCGGCAGATATGGTTACCCTGTAGCTTTTGATTTTCCTGCCGGTCATATAGCAGATAACAGGGCTATTATGCTTGGAAGGAATATTAAGCTTGAGGTGTCAGATGGTCTTTCTTCGCTTCAATACCTGTAGCAATCAGAATGCAGCCAGTAATAAGTTAATATCTTTTGACAGCAGGTTAAACTTTTGACCCAGTGTTTCATTAGTGAGTATACCTTTATATAAATATACACCAAAGGCGAGGCCGGTTGAAGTCTTAAGCATGGTGTCCAGTCCTCCCTGGTCTGCCATCTCCTGTATCAGGGGAGTAAACACATTGCTTAATGCTATTGAAGCAGTCCTGGCAACCCTGGAGGGCAGGTTCCAGGCAGAGAAGTGTATTACACCGTGTTTTTCATAAACAGGATCCTGCAAATCACGACACTCCATAGTCTCTATACAGCCCCCCCTGTCAATGCTAAGGTCAATAAGGAAAGATCCTTTTTTCATCTTTTTTACCATATCTTCGGTGATATGATACCATGGACTCGGATCTTCAATCTGTATAGCTCCAATCAAAACATCAACTGATTTAAGTGCTTTATTAAGGACCTGGGGATGATAAACAGATGTCTGTAACCTCTGACCCAATATTGATTGAAACTTTCTCAGCCTGTGAACTGAATTATCAAAGATCTTGACTTCGGCTCCCAGGCCCAGGGCAGCTCTGGCTGCATATTCACCTGCCGTACCGGCACCGATAATCATCACCTCTGTTGGTGTTACGCCCGATATGCCGCCAAGCATTACTCCCTTGCCTCCATATTTGTTGCTAAGGTATTCAGATGCAATAAGCACCGCAGTAACACCGCTTATCTCACTCATTGATTCAACTACCGGCAACTCATCATGCTTATCCCTGATACGCTCAAAAGCAATAGCAGTGATATTTTTACGCATCATACCGGTAAGAGTGCTTTTGTTCTGCTTAAGCACTTTGAGGAACGAAAGGACCGTGGTTCTCTCATTAAGTTTGTCAACTTCGTCTTTAGAAAAAGGAGCTACCTTTATAATAAGATCGCAGTTATATACTTCATCACCTGTTTTTGTTATCAGGGCACCGTTCTCACTATAGTCCTTATCAGAGTAATTAGAACCCAGGCCTGAGCCTTCCTGTACATATACCTTATGACCTGCTTCTACAAGTATATTTACTGCTTCTGGCGTCAGGGCAACTCTTTTTTCATTCTCCCCTGATTCGCGGGGGATGCCTATTGTTATTTTCATTTTTTTGAGGCCTGTTTCCAATTGTTCCTCCCTGGGCATAAGAGCCGTACCGGAAATATATTTTTCCCTCTTTTCTTTCTCCTGCATTTGCCGGGTTTTTTTGATAAAACCAAAGGTAAAAAAATAATTGATCTGAGACAATATAGCTATTATGAAATAACGTTCATTAAAAAGTTCTCCCTTTTAAGGGGATGTTTAAACTGGAAAAGGTTGGGGGTGTAAAACCTGTAATACAAGTAATCCTACAAAAACCAGTTATATTTGCACTGTAATATTAATATTCCCCAATGATCAATGCAGGTAATAATTAAAAATACTGAACGGCTTGAGAGGGCTGCGGAGGATTTTATCAGGTATACCGAGGGGTACAGTATTTTTGCTTTTTATGGCTCTATGGGTGCCGGGAAGACAACGTTGATAAAAGCTATATGTAAAAAACTGGGCAGTATTGATGCAGCTACAAGTCCCAGCTTCACACTGGTGAATGAATATTTGACCAACACAGGTGAGATAATATATCATTTCGACTTCTTCAGGATAAAAAAACAGGATGAAGTATTTGATTTTGGTTTTGAGGAATACATTGATTCAGGTAAGAAATGTTTCATGGAATGGCCTGAAAAAGTGGAGACCCTGCTACCGGAAGATACAGTCAGGGTTAATATTAAGGTTAAACCTGACAGTAGCCGGTTGGTTGAAATAAAATATCCCGCTATCGGGGCTCAAGTGAAGCCACAGGTATAAGCATTTCCTGCAGAGATATACCTCCGTGCTGGAAGGTGTTCCTGTAATAATTAACATAATAATGATAATTATTTGGATAAACGAGGTAATCATAGTTACGGGCAAAGATATAACGGGAGCTTATATTTGATTTTGGAAGACCCGCCATTTTGGGATCAACAATCTCAAACACATCTGAGGAAGGATAATCAAGGTTCCTGCCAAGCTTGTATCGCAGGTTAGGAGAAGTGGACCTGTCACCTACCACTTTAACAGGGTTATTTACCCTGATAGTGCCATGGTCAGTACTTATTATAATCCTCACATTCTCTTTGACAAGATATTTGAGAAGCTCAAGTAAAGGAGAATGTATAAACCACGACTGTGTAAGAGTCCTGTATGCAGGTTCATCACTGGCGAGATCCCTGATTATTTCTATTTCGGTCCGTGCATGAGAGATAATGTCAACAAAATTATAGACCAGTACATTAAGGTCGAACGCCTTTAGTTCAGATAGATTATCGTTTATTTTTTTGCCTTCGGCATTACTGCTTATTTTATGATATTTCCATTTTATATCAAGCAAGAGGCGGGCCAGCTGTTTCCCAAGCAATTCTTTCTCATACTGGTTCTTCCCCTCTTCTTCATCATCATGAACCCATAAATCATTATGCTCTCTGTGGATATCATATGGTGTAAGTCCGGCTAATAACGAATTTCTGGCATACTGGGTGGAGGTAGGAAGGATACTATAGTAAACCGATTCATTTTCAATTCTGTATATGGGAGTGAGCTCTTCGGAAATAATTTTCCACTGGTCTAATCGCAGGTTATCAATAATAATAAAGAACAGCTTCTTACCTTTTTTAATATGCGGGAATACTTTTTCCTTCATCAGCGATGGGCTCATAAGAGGTTTTTCTCCTTTATCACTGAACCATGATAAATAATTGGCAGCAATAAACTTTGAAAAAGCACTGTTAGCTTCCTGTTCCTGCATAAGGAAAATTTCACGCAGGTTTAGATCGTCGGCCTTATCAAGCTGTAGATCCCAGTAGACTAGTTTTTTATATATATCTATCCATTTTCCGGGTTTATCAGCTTCACTTATCATCTGTCTTATCTTACCAAAATCACTCTGGTAGCCACTTGTTGTTTTTTCTGTTACCAGCCTCTGGCTGTCGGTGTTCTTTTTAAGGCAGAGGAGGATCTGGTTTGGTTTGACAGGTTTTATAAGATAGTCTGCTATCTGTGATCCAATAGCATCTTCCATTATATCTTCTTCCTCACTCTTGGTGATCATTACCACCGGGATTAAAGGCTTTATCTGCTTTATCTGCTTGAGGGTATCTATGCCACTCATCCCGGGCATATGCTCATCCAGAAAAATAATATCGTAATGATTCGTACCTATAAGGTCTACAGTGTCATTCCCGTTTGTGCAGGTTTCAACTTCATAACCTTTCTCCTTAAGGAAAATGATATGAGGCTGCAGTATTTCAATTTCATCATCTGTCCAGAGAATTCTTATTTTTCTCATAGTATGAATTAATAATTGAATAACACCTTTACAAAGTTATATCACTTGAGGAAGTTTTCCCTGAAAAAGAGGTAATATCTGTCAGGATCCTTATCAGTATTATAGTTATCAAAGTTGGATGAGCTTATGATAAAAGTGAATATCTCGCTTCCACCCGTGTTCCTGAGTATTTGTGAGGGCCTGAAAATATTATAATAATCCATGGCTGAGGTAAAGTCCTCAAACAGGCCAACTGTTATCATAATATAGTTATCATCAACCAGTTCACCACGGGTATTGTAGTTATTGTCAGTGTAGTTGTCAATATTATAGTTTATTACATCAAAAACGAGCCTGTTTACATCAAGCGTTTTATCTTTAAGTATCATTATAAACCTGTATGGAGCATTATCGATAGTATCATAAAGTTGAACAGCTATCTCTCTTTCTTCTTCAACTTTTAATTCAGGAACCTTTTTGTTAAGATAGGCAATCATCTCACCTGCCCTTTCAGCTTCATCCGTTGAGGGGAAACGAGTTGTTATATTAACAAGTTCTTCCTTTAGTACTTTTTCGGTAACTGAAGGAGCCATAGCAAAGGCTTTAAGGAGCAGGAATTTGGGTACCAGTTCTGAGTCGGGGAAATTTATGGTAGCATTATTACATATTTCAATAACTGTTCCAGTATTTCCTTCCTTCCATTCAATGAATGCTTGATTATAAACTTCTTCAGCCCTGTTCTCCTCTTTTAATTTCTTTTGCAGGTAAGCAGGGTCGTATAGTATTTTTGTGTACTCGCTGTCAGGGTGATTATCAATAAGTTTCTGTTTATAATTATTTGCCAGCTGCTTATCAGATTCCTCATAAATACGGTACATGTTATATAGTGCCTGGGGTATATTGTAATGCATTGGGAAGCGCACAATATATTGATTATATAACTGGTTGGCTTTTTCAATATCATTGAATTTTTCATGATATACACGTGCAGAATTATACAATGCATCTGCTATCATCTTATCTGATACTTCAAGTAGTGAATCATTCAATGGCAGGTTTTTAAGATAGTATTCCTTTGATTTAATATCTGTTTCCGGACTGATATTTTCATCGACCTGTTCCTGTCCATTCTGCAATGAGCCATTGATAGCGCCGGTAGATGATTTGTTTCGTCTGCGCCAGTTATTTTCAAGCGTTCTGTCTCCCCACCTGTTTCTAAATTCGGTGCGGCCAAAGGTCAGGGCCGACTGGTTATAGAAATACCATTTCCCGCTGGCATCGATATTATCCCTGAACCTTCTCTGGTTTTCATAAAAACGGCCCATATTATACCTGTCATCAGTTGACGTACTTGCTTCCCTCTCTTCCTTTTCAATCTTTCTGATGATACCGCTAATAATATTATCAATTTCAGAAGAGCTGAGCGAGGCCACATATTGAAGGCTATCCTGGGTGCTTACAATGTCAAGGCAAGAAATGAGTTCATTGAGGTCAACAGATTTTGTATAGTATTCATTATATGCCGGGAAATTTTGATCAAGGAAGAAAACAGCACTGTCGTAATACATCTGTGACAGGTGGTAATCGGGTTTTTCGAAATAATATTCTGCCAGCATAAGGAATGATCTTCCCTTCTGGTTATTATTGCCTGTACTTGCAGCAGCTGATTCAATATAGTAATTAATAGCTTCATCTGTATTTCCCTCCCGCATGGATAAGTTTCCGTGAGCAAAGAATATCTGGTCGCGGTATTCTTTATTCTTGGCGTCACGTAATAATTTATTCAGCTCTTTACGGATATCCTTTATATTACCCGTTTCAACATCAAACACACCAGCCTGGCTTATTCTTGCATTAAAAGCCATTTCATATGGTGGATTCATCTTAATCACTTCTTTGTAGTATCTTGTCGCCTGAATACTATTACCTGTCTCTTCGTATAACCTGGCCAGTATATAAGCAGGTCTGTTCTTGTCTTTCTTCCCGGACAGGTAATCAAGGGCGCTGTTAAGAGATTCAATAGCCCTTTCATAGTTGTCCTGCCTGATATGCATATCAGCAAGCGTGAGATAGTATTCGGCCCGGCCAGAATTATCCAGTACATCTGTGTTCATCTCGGAAAGAAGCCTGTTTGCTTCGGAGAAATTACCCATTTCATTATATGTCCTTGCCAGCCAGATACTTGAAAGCACACGCATGTCATCATCGTGTGTTTCCCTGATATTATGTAATAATGTTATCCTGGCATTCTCGAGGTCATTCTTTATCAACTGCGCTTTACCCATTAACAGGTAACTGTCATCGACCCATTCATTATATTCCTTCCTGTCATAAAACGCCTGCTCTTTTTCACTCGCGGTTCCATCATTATCCATTTCCGGCTTTGCCGTCATTGAGTGCAGGCTTATCAGTTTAGATGCTTTTTGTATAGCCCGGTCCATATCGCCTGTACCTGCACGGGCAGCATTCTCGTCACTGAATTCAAAGAGAGGGATGAGAATGGAATAATCATCCCTGTAAGAATCTTTTATTCTTTTCAGCCCATTCTGATAAGCTTCGTCAGCATTAAAATATATATTATAGTTTGAAGTAAGATTATGGTAAAACCGGCTCAGATTAGTATTTTTTTCTACAGAGCATGAGAAGGTCAACAGGCCTGAAGCCAGCACAATAAAAATCTTATTTGACTTAAGATATTTTCCCAAATCAATTAATTTATTGTATTAACTGTTAAAATTAGTAAATAGTATATTAACAGTATGAAAAATGATAGAAAGAGATTATACAGCAACTACCTCAACGATCTCAGGTACTTCTTTTATCAGAGTCTGCTCGACGCCTCCTTTGAGGGTTTGCATACTGAAAGGACATCCATGGCATGCACCTGTCAATCTCACTTTAACAATAAAATCATCAGTAACTTCAACCAGCTCTATATCACCCCCGTCAGCCTGGAGGTAAGGTCTTACCTTCTCGAGTGTTGCTTTTACCCTTGCCTGAAGGCTGTTCGTACTATCTGTTTTCATTATTACTTCATTGTTTAACCCATACTTTCCTTGTTGGATCCTGATTCCTGTTTCTCTCTTCTGTTTTTGCTACCAGCTCCAGGGCAAGGTTTTCAAATGCCTTTCCTATTTCATCATCCTGCAGTGCTACAGGAGATCCGCTGTCGCCACTTTCACATATACTCTGTATAACAGGTATCTGCCCAAGCAAGGGTACATTCATTTCTTCAGCAAGTTTTTTGCATCCCTCCTTACCGAATATATAATACTTATTTTCGGGAAGCTCGGCAGGTGTAAACCATGACATATTCTCAACCAGTCCAAGAACAGGGACATTGATCTTTTCGTTGCGGAACATTGATATACCTTTTATTGCGTCAGCAAGTGCTACTTTCTGTGGTGTTGACACTATAACAGCTCCTGTTACACCTACTTCCTGAACAAGTGTAAGATGTATATCGCTTGTTCCCGGGGGCAGGTCTACAACAAGGTAATCCAGTTCGCCCCAGTCACCCTGACCAAGGAGCTGTTTAAGGAAATTGGAGGCCATGGGCCCTCTCCAGACAACAGCGTTATCCTGTGAAACAAAATAACCTACTGATAGTACCTTTACACCGTATTTGTTTACAGGAATTACAAGTTCTTTATCTCCTTCTTTCCTTACATACGGTCTTTCATTTTCAGTGTCAAACATTTTTGGTGCTGAAGGACCAAAAATATCTGCATCCAGCAATCCTGTTGAATATCCCTGCTTTGCCAGGGCAACAGCTGCATTTACAGCTATGGTTGATTTTCCCACACCTCCTTTACCTGAAGCTATTGCAACTATATTCTTCACTCCGGGTAGAATACCTGTATCAAGAGGACCGACCTTAACCTTGGGCTCCGGACTTTTTATTTCGATCGAAGAGATTACGGTATCAGGTCCGAAAGAATCTTTTAATGCTTTCACACATGCATGTTTAAGTGATGATTCAACGGGATCTTTATGCCTGTCAGTCTTAAGTACAATTACAATACCTTCAGCAGTATGTTCTGCCTTCTCAACCATCCCCAGGCTAACGATATCTTCCTTACCGGGATATTTTACTTTTTTCAGTACCTCTAATATCTGTTCACGTGAATACATATTTTTGAATTTTAAACACTTGTTTTTATTTAAATTAATAAGGAAGCAAGTTTAAATATTTTTTTCCTAAGCACAAAGCACTATCTCAGATCAGTTGAAGGATCCCAGAATTTCTCTTTAAAATTAATTATACGGTCATTCTCTATGATTGCACCTTCGTTTTCCAGCAACTGCTTCATGGTGGTTGAATTGCCAAAATGATGCTTACCGGTAAGCATGCCGTTCCTGTTTACTACACGGTGTGCCGGAATATACCTTTCGCGGGAATGACTGATGTTCAGTGCCCATCCGACCATGCGTGCCGATC
>Ga0209121_10005707_pt1 | contig 11180 bp, 10 predicted proteins | sample Cruoilmetagenom3_FD_187292 | JGI IMG/M metagenome (GOLD analysis project Ga0209121, IMG submission 187292) | Oil polluted marine microbial communities from Coal Oil Point, Santa Barbara, California, USA - Sample 3 (SPAdes) (version 2) | ecosystem: Environmental > Aquatic > Marine > Oil seeps ...
CTAAACGGTAAACACGCATTGATCACCGTTGTTGACAAGAGATTCTGGACGATCCAGCCGCCGCCGCGCTTTGGCTGGTGCGCCCCGAGTCCAAAGTTTCAACGGCCAGGCCATCGAAATCGTGGGGGACCACGATGTAGCCCACTGGACAGGTCTGGTGGAACGGGATAGGTCCGGCAGGGATGCTTTAAGCTTGAAGTACCTTCAACGGAGTCGTCATGACCGATTTTGCCGCCACCAAGGCTTTGTTCCATCTGCCCAAGGGGGTCATCTATCTGGACGGCAATTCTCTTGGTGCCCTGCCCCGCGCCGCTGCCGACAAGGTGTCGGGGGTGATCACCGATGAATGGGGCCAGATGCTGATCACCGGCTGGAACAAGGCGGGATGGATGACCGAGCCGATGCGTCTGGGCGACCGGATCGGGCGGATGGTCGGGGCGGAACCGGGTCATGTGGTGGTGGGCGATACGCTGTCAATTAAGGTCTATCAGGCGCTGGCCGCGGGGCTGGAACTGCGCCCGGACCGCAAGGTGATCCTGTCCGATAGCGGCAATTTCCCCACTGATCTGTATATGGCCGAAGGGTTGATTGCCGCGTTGGACAAGGGGCACGAACTGCGCGTGGTTGCCCCCGGCGCGGTGGCGGACAACATCACCGAGGACGTCGCCGTTCTGATGCTGACCGAGGTTGATTACCGCACCGGCCGGTTGCACGACATGGCCGACCTGACGCGCCGCGCCCATGCGGCAGGGGCCATCACCGTGTGGGACCTAGCGCATTCGGCAGGGGCGATTCCGGTGGATTTGGTCAACGCAGGCGCGGATTTTGCCGTAGGCTGCACCTATAAGTATCTGAACGGTGGCCCCGGCGCCCCGGCGTTTATCTATGCCGCACCGCGCCATGCGGGCCAGATAACAACCGTTCTGTCCGGCTGGCAGGGACACGCGGCCCCGTTTGCCTTTGACCTGGCCTATCGCCCCAATCCGGGGGCCGAGCGATTGCGGGTTGGCACGCCGCCAATTATCCAGATGGCGGCGCTGAATGCCGCACTGGATGTCTGGGATATGGCCGATATGGGTGATGTACGCGACAAATCGATGGAGCTGACCAATATGTTTATTGCAGGCGTCGAAGACAGCTGCCCGCAGCTGAAACTCGCCAGCCCGCGCGACGCGCGCCAACGCGGCAGTCAGGTGTCGTTTGCCTTTGAAGATGGCTATGCCGCGATGCAGGCGCTGATTGCGCGTGGGGTGATCGGCGATTTCCGCGCGCCGGACATCATGCGCTTTGGCTTTACCCCGCTTTACATCGACGAGGGCGATGTACACGCGGCGGTTGCGATACTGGCGGATGTGATGAACAATCAGCTATGGGACCGCCCCGAATATAAAGTCCGCGCACAGGTGACATGAGTGTTCAGATCCGCCCCTTTCACAGCCGGGATGCCACTGCGCTTTATGCGGTCTATGTCGAGGCGGTGCATATTGGCGCGGCGGATCACTATACGCACGCCCAGCGTCTGGCCTGGGCCCCGGGTCAGCCGATGCCGGATAGCTGGCCAGACAAGCTGGCCGCGCTGGACACATGGGTCGCTGAAGTGGACGGCAATATTGCCGGGTTCATGGCTGTCACCAAAGGCGGCTACATTGATCTTGCCTTTGTGCGGCCCCGCTGGATGGGTCGCGCTGTGGCGCAGGCTGTGTATGAGCGCATCCTTGAACGGGCGCGGCGCACTGGTCTGCCCCGCCTGACCGCCCATGCCAGCCACCTTGCGCGGCGCTTTTTTGCCCGCAACGGCTGGCAGGTGGACGCCACCGAAATTATCGACAGAAACGGCGAGTCCCTGACCCGTTTTGCCATGTCCCTGACCCTGGAAGGTCCAAAATGACCACCCCCTTCAACCCCGAAGACGACGGCGCGCAGATGCGCTTTGACGGGCGTATGTCCTACAGCGACTACCTCAACCTTGATGCGCTGCTGACCGCGCAAAACCCCACCAGCGAAGCCCATGATGAAATGCTGTTCATCATCCAGCACCAGACCAGCGAATTATGGATGCGGCTGGCGATCCATGAATTAAGTGCCGCGCGCGCAGGCCTGCTGGCGGGCCAGCCCCGGCAGGCATTCAAGATGCTGGCCCGGGTGGCGCGGATATTCGAACAGCTTAACAGCGCCTGGGACGTGCTGCGCACCATGACACCATCCGATTACACAAGGTTCCGCGAGGCACTTGGCCAAAGCTCGGGCTTTCAGTCGTACCAGTACCGGCAGATTGAGTTCATGCTGGGCAACCGCAATCGGGCGATGCTGGCCCCGCACGCGCATCGCGCCGACATCACCGCCCTGCTGATGGATGAACTGGCGCAGCCGTCGCTGTATGATGTGGCGCTGGGGCTGCTGGCGCAAACCGTGCCGGTGCCGGCTGAGGTGCTGACCCGCGACACCTCGCAGCCTTACGCAGCGCATGACGGGGTGGCGGCGGCCTGGGTGCAGGTTTACCGCGACCCCGAGGCGTATTGGGAGCTGTACGAACTGGCCGAAAAACTGGTGGATTTCGAGGATTATTTTCGCCGCTGGCGGTTCAACCACGTGACCACTGTGGAACGGATCATCGGGTTAAAGCGCGGCACTGGTGGGACTGGCGGCGTCAGCTATCTGCGCCGGATGCTGGAGGTGGAGCTGTTTCCAGAGCTGTGGCATTTGCGGACAGAATTGTAGGAACGCTACCGTGCGGTTAGCCCTGCGCCAATCATCGCCGCCAATTGCGCCACCCGGTTGGTGTAGGTGGCGAAATCGCTGCCAGCCATCTTAAGCCCTTTCAGCGCCACGCAGAACGTGGATGCCATCTGATCCGCCGGGCCGGTCAGATGTACCCGCCCGGCTGCGGCCTGATCGGTCAGCCAGGTGGTATAGATGGCTTGCAGGCAGGCCTCGCCGGATTCAACGATATCGGCGGCAGTGACCATGCCTGCGTCCAGCAATTCCATCCCATGTGGCGAACTTAGCATCGCCTCGGCGGCATCCCCGCCCTGGGCGGCAAAGGCTGCGGCCAGAACCTCGGCCACGGATCCAGGGCCAGCCAGGGCCGCAGACACCGCCTCTCTGCCCTCGTCATAAAACACCTGAGCCAGGCGGCGAAAGATGTCTTCCTTGTTGCGGTAATGCAGGTACAACGCCGGGCGCGACATGCCCGCGCCTTTGGCAATGTCATCCATCGAAGTTTTGCGGAACCCATAGATACCAAAGGCCTTCCAGGCAGAGGCAAGAATGGCCTGCTGTTTGGGATTTGAAACATTGTCTTTCATTCTCAACAGCTTGACAGGTATCAGTCATTTTGTCAATTGACATCATGACATTTTAACGTACTTTTGTCAGAACGCATCATGCCGGGTAACGGCGCCAAACCGCGAGGGTCTTTCATGTCCACATCTGTGACGATCAACGGCAAGCCGCATCAGGTTGACCTGCCCGGAAACGTTCCCCTGTTGTGGGTTCTGCGCGACGAGATTGGCCTGACCGGCACCAAATTCGGCTGCGGCGTTGCCGCCTGTGGCGCCTGCACCGTGCATATCGATGGCGAGGCAGTGCGGTCCTGCCAGGTGGCGCTGGACGATGTCTGGGGCGAGGTGACCACCATCGAAGGCGTCGGCACGCCGGATGCGCTGGCGGCGGTTCAAGCTGCCTGGGTAGATCATCAGGTGGCGCAATGCGGATACTGCCAGTCCGGGCAGATCATGCAGGCTGCGGCATTGCTGGCCGAAAACCCTGACCCTACAGACAGCGACATTGACGAGGCGATGCAGGGCAATCTGTGCCGCTGCGGCACCTATCCGCGTATCCGGTCGGCCATTCACGCGGCCTCGACCATGATGAAAGAGGTATAAGCCAATGTCACGTATTGGAAAAATCGCCCGCCGCACATTCCTGATCGGCTCTGCCGTCATTGTCGGCGGGGTCGCCTTTGGCGTCTATAAGGTCCGCAAACCCGCGCCAAACCCGTTACAGGCCGGTCCCGGCGAGGCCGCTCTGAATCCGTTTGTGTTCATCGACCAGACCGGCGTCACCCTGATCGCGCCGCGCGCCGAGATGGGACAGGGCGTGCGCACCACCTGGGCGGCGCTGATCGCCGAAGAACTGGACGTGGAGCTGGACGATATCAAGGTGCTGCACGGCCCCCCCGCCAAGGCCTATTACAACAGCGCCCTGATGGGCGAAGCCTTGCCGCTTAAGGGCTATGACACATCCGATTTCATGCATGGCCTGGGTCAGGCGATGGGCGAGATGGGCAAGCTGATCAATGCCCAGGTCACGGGCGGATCAACGTCGATGAAAGACGGGTTTGAACGGATGCGCCAGACCGGCGCCAGCGCCCGCGAGACCCTGAAACAGGCCGCAGCCGACCGGCTGGGCGTAGACCGCGACCAGTTGCAAACCGCCAAGGGCCATGTGATCGCCCCGGATGGCAGCCAAATCCCTTATACGGAACTGGCCGAGGCCGCCGTCGGCATCACCCCGCCCGACGTAGCGTTGCGCGACCCGTCCCAATGGCGGCTGCTAGGCAAGGCACTGCCGCGCGTCGATATGGTGGGAAAATCCACCGGCACGGCGGAATTTGGCATTGATGTACGCCCCGAGGGGCTGAAATTCGCCAGCCTGCGGATCAACCCGCATCTGGGTGGCGGCATGGTTGGATTTGATGCCACCAAGGCGCAGGCGATGCCGGGGGTGGAAAAGATTGTCGACCTGGGCACCGGCGTGGCCGTGGTGGCCAGCAACACCTGGCTGGCGATGCAGGCGGCGGAGGCGGTTGACATAGACTGGGAACAGGCCCCCTACCCGACCGATACCGACGCGATATTCAAAAAGATTGCCGCCGGGTTTGACGACGCCCCGAATTCCTCGCTGCGCGATGACGGTGACGTGGCGGACGTCCCGCAGGGCGCGACCACCCTGAACGCCGAATACCGCGTGCCCTATCTGGCGCATGCCACGATGGAACCGATGAACGCCACCGCGCATCTGACCGGTGGCGCGCTGGAACTTTGGTGCGGCACCCAATCGCCGACACTGGCGCAATGGAAATGCGCCGGTGCCGCCGGGCTGGAAATTGACGATGTGACCCTACACACCACCTATCTGGGCGGTGGCTTTGGTCGGCGCGGCGAGATTGATTTTGTACTTTACGCCACCAAAGTGGCGATGGCGATGCCGGGTACCCCGGTGCAAACCACCTGGAGCCGCGAAGAAGACATGCGCCACGATTTCTATCGCCCCGGCGCGATGGCGCGCTTCACCGGTGCAGTCAGCGATGGCAAGGCGGTGATGCTGGACGGTCAGATCTCGGCCCAGCCGGTGATGGCCCAATCGGTTGACCGCATGTTGGACATGCCCGTGATGGGACCGGACAAGATGCATGTGGAAGGCGCGTTCAACCAACCCTATGCCATCCCGAACTATCGCATTCGCGGCCATTTTGCCGATCTGAAAATCCCTGTCGGGTACTGGCGTTCGGTTGCCAATTCCCACAACGGGTTCTTCCACGAGACGTTCGTCGATGAAATGGCCATCGCCGCCGGGCGTGATCCGCTGGAATTCCGGCTGGAAACCATGGCGGATGAACATGCGCCGTCGGTCGGCGTGCTGCAAGCGGTGCGCGACATGTCCGGCTGGACCGGCGTTACCCCCGATGGCGTCGGGCGCGGCGTGGCGTTCACCTATAGCTTTGGCACCCCGGTGGCGCAGGTGATCGAAGTGGTCGATGAAGATGGCACAATTCGCATCCGCAAGGCCTGGATCGCCTGTGACATGGGCATCGCGCTGGACCCGGGCACCGTGCGCGCGCAAATGATCGGCGCGATGATCTACGGGCTGTCAGCGGCGGCGCATGGGCAGATCACCTTTGCCCAAGGCCAGGTCGAACAGGGAAATTTCCCCGACTATGACGCCTTGCGCATGCATAGCACCCCACAGACCGAGGTACAGATTCTGGAAACCAGCGCCTATATCGGTGGCGCCGGTGAACCCGGAACACCTCCGTCCATGCCGGCACTTGGCAATGCGTTATTTGACCTGACCGGCACAAGGGTGCGTGAATTGCCGTTCAACCGGACATTCGATCTGAAAGTCTGATACCGGGGATTCACCAAAGCGCACCGCGGTCCATCCCAAAGCCTGTTGCGTCAGATCGCATTCAGACGCATCAGGCTATACATACCCTAAGGCCAACCGTGCATCAAATCGGCCAGCGCCTGCCAATCGGTGTATTCGGTATCTTCGTCCGCACTGACATGTTGGCCCGCGCGCCCCGCGATGTAACGCATCGCCCATGACTTGAAGAAATCATATTCGGTGAACCGGAATGCGCCCGCAATCTGGTGCACTGATGTTGCCGCCCAGCCGGTATCCGCGCAGAAATCACTGGCAATACGGTCCAGATCAACCTGCTCTGCCGGGTCCTTCGCCGCCGCCGCCAACGAGACCTGAAGATACATGGTTGGCATATTGTTCAACGTGGCCGCATGGGCCATCGCAAATTCCGCCAGTTCGGCCTGAACCTTTCCAATATGCACCGACCCCGCCAAGAGCGCGGCGTCAAACGCAGACGTCTCGATCTCTTCGGCATCGACAGCCCGGATCATCTCAACACTGTGCCCCCGTGCGATCAGCTGATCACAGCAAAAACGGCATATCTTGCGGGTTTGCCCCTCGGTCGAGGCGTAACATACGAGAATTCTCATGACGGCCCTCCACATCCAAATGATGCCGTCTCTTTAGCCGAAAATACGGTGTCTGCCCTTATGGCAGATCAAAAGCACGCGCCGTGTCAGGCGCTTTTCTGCAATGCAACGCCCCGCCGGGCACAGGCCCAGGCACGCACCGCATCACCAAAGGCGGTGAACAGCGGGCGCGACACCGGATCATTGGCCGCATCCCATTCCGGATGCCATTGCACCGACAGGGTAAAGCCGGGGGCGTCCTTGACATAGATCGCCTCGGGCGTGCCATCGGGGGCGGACCCGTCAATCACAATGCGCGCGCCAGGGGCCTTGACGCCCTGCCCGTGCAGCGTGTTGGTCATCACCTGATCAGAGCCAAACAACTGGTGGAACACCCCGCCCTTGGTCAGGGTCACGCAATGGCGCAGGGCGAACTTTTCCTCCAGCGTACCGTCAGGGGGCATCCGGTGATTTGTCCGGCCCGGCAGATCACGGATTTCGGGGTAAAGCGTGCCGCCCATCGCTACGTTGACCTCTTGAAAGCCCCGGCAAATGCCAAAGAAAGGCTGGCCGCTTTCCACGCAGGCCCGCACCAGCGGCAGGGTGATGGCATCGCGCGCCCGGTCAAAGGCGCCGTGCGCCTCGGTCTCGGCCTCGCCATATTCTTCGGGATGCACGTTGGGGCGCCCGCCGGTCAGCAGGAACCCGTCGCAGGTTTCCATCAACTCGTCCACCGACAAATAGCGGGGATCAGCGGGGATCAGCATCGGCAAACAGTCCGCCACCCCCGAAACCGCCTCAGAATTCATCGCGCCCCCTGCATGGGCCGGGTACTGGTCGTTAAGCAGAAAAGAATTGCCGATGATGCCAACAATGGGGCGCGCCATATGTTTTGCCTGTTTGGTTGCTTTGGCACACCGTATCTGGACCCACGCGACTCTGCAATAATACACCGCCTGCACCATGGCGCAGGCCGCTGTTCAATGATGCACAGGCTTCCCCACACCGGATCAGATTTCAGCCACAAGCCCCGCCGCCTCGACCCCGGCTGCTGCCGCTACCGCGTCATTATCCGAACTGTCGCCAGTGACCCCCACGGCGGCCACAATATCCCCGCGCTTGTCGCGCACCAACACGCCGCCGGGCACAGGCACCAACTGGCCACCAAACAACCCGTTCACCGCGCCGATGAAATAGGCCTGCTGATCCGCCCGCGCCATCTGCGCCGTCCCGGCCATCCCCAACATGACCGACCCATAGGCCTTGCCATGCGCCACAGCAAACCGCCCCGGCGATGCCCCGTCTTCGCGCTCAAACGCCTGCACATGTCCACCCGCATCCAGAACCACAACCGACAGCGGATTCAGTTCCATCTCGCGGCCCTTCTCCAGCGCCTTGCGAATGATCGTGCGCGCCTTTCTTAATGAAATACCCATGCTCTTGATCCTTTTTCTTGGAATAAATACTCCCGGGGGAGCGCGAGGGGGCAGGCAGCCCCCTCGCTCCGCCCTCGCCTATCGCGCTGGCCTTGCCGCCTTGCGCTCCAACCGGCGCGCATGCAAAACTGGCTCAGTATACCCCGAGGGCTGAATCCGCCCCTTGAACACCAGATCACAGGCCGCCTGAAACGCGATGCCATCAAACCCCGGCGCCATCGGGCTGTACCCCGGATCATCCGCATTCTGCGCATCCACCACAGCCGCCATCTTGCGCATCGACGCCATAACGTCCTGCGCTGTGACCACATCATGATGCAACCAATTGGCAATATGCTGCGCCGAGATCCGGCAGGTGGCGCGGTCTTCCATCAGGCCGACATCGTTCAGGTCCGGCACCTTGGAACAGCCAACCCCCTGGTCGATCCAGCGCACCACATAGCCCAGAATGCCCTGCGCGTTGTTTTCCACCTCATGCCGCTTCTGCGCGTCGCTCCACTTGCGATAGGTGGCCAGCGGGATGTCCAGAACCGTATCGACATAGGCCCGCCGCCCCCCGGCCTTCAGCCTTTCCTGCACTGCAAACACATCCACCTGATGATAATGCAGCGCGTGCAGCGTCGCTGCCGTGGGGCTGGGCACCCAGGCGCAATTGGCCCCGGCCTTGGGGTGTTCGATCTTTTGTTCCAGCATCGCGGCCATCAGATCCGGCATCGCCCACATGCCCTTGCCGATCTGCGCCCGCCCCTGCAGCCCGCATTCCAGTCCGATATCAACATTCTGGTTCTCATAGGCGCCGATCCACGCCTTGCGCTTGATGAAATCCTTGCGCGAAAACGGCCCCGCCTCCATTGAGGTGTGAATCTCGTCGCCCGTCCGGTCCAGAAACCCGGTATTGATAAACGCCACCCGTGACTTCGCAGCCCGGATACATTCCTTCAGGTTCACCGTGGTGCGGCGTTCTTCATCCATGATGCCGATCTTCACAGTGTTCAGCGGCAAGCCCAGGATATCTTCGACCATGGTGAAGATCCGGTCGGTGAACCCCACCTCGTCCGGCCCGTGCATCTTGGGTTTGACCACATAGACCGACCCATGCAGCGAATTGCCGCCCGCGCGCTGCAAATCATGCATCGCGATCATCACGGTGATCAGCGCATCCAACAGCCCCTCATAGGCTTCGTTCCCATCGTGATCCAGAACCGCCGGGTTGGTCATCAGGTGGCCGACATTGCGGATCAGCATCAGCGCGCGGCCCTTGATCTGCAGCGTGCTGCCATCGGGCGCGGTGAATTCCGGGTCTGCGGCCAGGCTGCGTGTCACTTGCCGCCCGCCCTTGTCCAGCGTGGCCTGCAAATCGCCTTTCATCAGGCCCAGCCAGTTGCCATAGGCCAGAACCTTGTCTTCGGCGTCCACACAGGCCACCGAATCCTCGCAATCCATGATCGCCGAAATCGCGCTTTCCAGCCGCACATCCGCCAGCCCCGCCTGATCATGCGCCCCAATCACATGGGCGCGATCAAACACCAGTTCCACATGCAGCCCATGATTGACCAGCAACACGGCTTCTGGTGCGCGGGGGTCGCCGCGGAACCCGGCGAATTTCTCGGGCGAGATCAGCGGCAAATCATCCACCAACAGCGCACCATCGCGCACATGATAGCGCCGCGCATCCGCATGGCTGGTGCCCTCAACCGGAAACGCCTGATCCAGAAACACCCGTGCGCGCGCCACAACCCGCGCACCACGCCCTTTGTCGAAGCCACCAGAAGGCGGCAAGCTGCCCATTGCATCCGTGCCGTAAAACCCGTCATACAGGCTGCCCCAACGGGCATTGGCCGCGTTCAGCGCATACCGCGCGTTGGTGATCGGCACCACCAGTTGCGGCCCCGGAACCAGCGCAATCTCAGGATCGACATTGGCGGTCTCAATCTCAAAATCCGCGCCCTCCGGCAGCAGATACCCGATCTCTTCCAGAAATGCCTTATAGGCCTCGTGATCATGCGGCTGGGTGCGCCTTGCAACATGCCAGGCATCAATCTGACCCTGCAAGTCTTCGCGTTTGGCAAGATACGCGCGGTTTTCCGGGCCCAGTTCGTTCACCATCCGCGCCAGCCCGGCCCAAAAACTTTCCGGCGACACACCGGTGCCCGGCAGGGCCCGGTTGGTGATGAAATCGGCCAGTTCAGATGCAACCTGCATCCCGTTCAGGTTCTGTCGCTCGCTCATGCCGGTGCCCTTTTGCTATCTGTACGCCATCGTGTGCCGTAGCGTACTAGAACGAAAGTTTCCGATAGGCAACAGGGTGGTAAGGTTTTCTTACCACCCCGTCCCCCACCATGCGCGCTTGCGGCCCGGGGGCGAAATTCATAACGTCGGCAAAACCCCAACCAGCGAGACATGAATGATGAGCGATACAACCCCACAGACCATCTACCTCAAGGATTACACGCCTTTTGGGTTTATCGCAGACAGCGTCCACCTTACCTTTGATCTGGACCCACACGCCACCCGCGTCACCAGCCGCATCGCGTTCCGTCCCAACCCCGAGGCACGTGATAAAACCTTTTTCCTGCATGGCGAGAACCTGAAGCTGATCAGCACACAGATTGATAGCACCGACGTGACACCACAGCTGAGCGAGACCGGCCTGACCTGCACGGTGCCCGACGCGCCGTTCATCTGGGAGGCCGTGGTTGAAATTGACCCGGCGGGCAACACCGCCCTCGAAGGGCTTTATATGTCGAACGGCATGTATTGTACCCAGTGTGAGGCCGAAGGCTTTCGCAAGATCACCTATTACCCCGACCGCCCCGACGTGATGTCTGTGTTCAGCGTGCGGATGAACGGCCCGCATCCGGTGCTGCTGTCCAACGGCAACCCCGGCAATGCGGGCGATGGCTGGGCCGAATGGCATGACCCCTGGCCAAAACCGGCCTATCTGTTTGCGCTGGTAGCGGGCGATCTGGTGGCGCATTCCGACCGTTTCACCACCTGTTCGGGGCGCGATGTGGCGCTGAACCTGTGG
>Ga0209121_10005708_pt1 | contig 11178 bp, 9 predicted proteins | sample Cruoilmetagenom3_FD_187292 | JGI IMG/M metagenome (GOLD analysis project Ga0209121, IMG submission 187292) | Oil polluted marine microbial communities from Coal Oil Point, Santa Barbara, California, USA - Sample 3 (SPAdes) (version 2) | ecosystem: Environmental > Aquatic > Marine > Oil seeps ...
ATCACTCCTTCTAACCTGCTTTGCAACATACAAAACTGATTGACAACCGCCTATGTGCGTCATAAGCTAACAAATACAAATTCCTATACTATCAAGTTGGATTCGCAAGCACGCCGAGGAGCTGGGATTCGACCGGATTAAGGAAGATGGATTCGTCATTAAGGCGATGAAAGATAGCGATGACACAACTTTAGTCATTGCGGGAAAGGTTCCGGCAGGAGTAATCTTTGGAACTTTCGACCTGATTCGCCGCATACAGTTGGGACAGAACCCGCGCCGGCTCGATGTGCTTGAGAACCCACAGATTCCAATAAGAATGGTCGATCATTGGTCCTACTTCCGCGGATGTTTCGGCGACAAATGGCGCCGGGGCGGCAGAAACGACTCGATATATAGCTGGCAGGAGTTACGTACGGGCGATACGAAGCTGATTCGTGACTGGGTGCGAATGATGTCATCCGCCGGTTGGAATGCCATATGTCCGAGCGAGGTCAACTGGCACTACTGCGACAACTTTCTCGAACATCTCGACGAGGTCGAGATTCTCGGCGATATTTTGCGGGATTACGGCATGAAACTCTATTGGAGCCCGAGCTACCTTTTAGCACTCGAGCAAGAGACAGCCGATAAAATATATGCGAGAGTACCTGATTTCGGCGGGTACATGATGAAACTGGGCTCCGAAAAACAGAACGGCGATCCTCGACCACCGATGGTCAACCGTATCGCCGATACCCTGAAATCCTACGGAGGCTATGTCCTGGTTCGCGGTTTTTGCTACGGCAACTATCGCTACACTCCCGAGCCCTATCGCGACCTGATTCCTCACGAACTTTTCGCTCCCGAAGACGGCAAATTTCGTGATAATGTGTTCCTCGTACCCAAGGGCAGCGCAGTGGATTGGGATTATTCGGCGCCCATCCCGGCAATAGATGGCGCTATGAAAAAAACCCTCTCCGGCACCGAACTGGTCATTGATAAAAATTTTCCCAGCTCCTGGGTAGAGAAGTGGAAGTGGTGGTTGCAGCAGGATACTTACCGTAGCGGTCCGGGGAGCCTGAACAAATCTTTAACACATTGCCTGATGGGCGTAGCGATGATAAGTCCTTCGCCGGCCTGGACGGACTGCCCGCTCAACCAGGTAAACTATTACGGACTGGGACGCCTCGCCTGGAATCCCGATCGCTATCTGGACAAAATATACAACGAATGGATTGTTCAAACTTTCGACGATGACTTTCAAGTGCTCGATACGATCAACAGGATTCTGCTGATGTCTGACGACGTAGCCCGAAAGCTCTACATGTATCGTGGGTACCGGGGAATCTGGATCGACAAGGGCGATGAAAATATGGTCGAGAATAAGACGCCGTATGCCATCAACCGCCGCGGCATAGGTCCCGCCTCGCCGGTGTTGCAGGACAGGCTGATCGAACAATACGCGCCGGGTCTGCGTGAAGTCTACGGCGATCCGGTCCGTGGTGAGGAATTTCTCTCATCGTTCCATTTCAGGGACCATGACTACCGCCTTTCCATCGGCCGGACATTGATAGAGGACGTCTACGGCGGCATGGAAGAAGCGGTGCAAATAGCAAAGCAGATGGTCGAGTTATGGAAAAGGCTCGAAGGCAGGATCGATGAGCGCAGGTTCGAATACACACTGGACAATCTTGTTGATTTTGTCGAGGACGCGAAGGGCGACCGCGACAGCATGGCGAAGGCTTTCGAGGATCATACGGGCACCAAGCGCGATGACGTCCTATCAAGACTGACTGCGCCGGCCCTGGCGTCGGTTGGCACTTTCAACGTTCGCCATTACGGTGCAGCCGGAGATGGAACTGTCAATGATGCTCCGGCTATCAACAAGGCAATCGAAGCATGTAACGCCGCCGGCGGCGGAACTGTGTTCGTACCGTCGGGTATTTATACTTCCGGTTCGATTCACCTTAAGAGCAACGTAAAGCTGGCTCTTGACAAGGGCGCTGTGCTGAAAGCCATGCCGGGTATCATGGACCCGTGGGAGCCAAATCCGAACGACAAGGGTTTAATGGATTCCGCATATTACCACTGGGAGGCCTCTCTGATCTGGGGCAGGAATATCGAGAACGTCAAAATTTATGGGCCGGGTACTTTGGACGGCTCGGCGCTGACCAGAAGCAGCAAAGTGAAGAAGGGAACCGGCGACAAGGGTATCGCCCTGAAGCTATGCAGGAACGTCGAGATTCGTAACTTGAACATACGAGAAGGAGGTCACTACGCCGTCCTGGCTACGGGTTGCGAAAATATACTCATCGACAACGTAACCATCAAAACCAGCCGGGACGGGCTCAACCTGTCCCAGTGCAGAAATGTTGAGGTCATTCACTGCCATATCGACGCCGTGCGGTACCAGGACGGCTACCCGGCCGGCGGTGACGATGCGATCAAGCTCGGCAGCGATCTGTCTCTCGGCAAAGCTTTAACCAGTGAAAATATAACCGTCAAAAACTGCTTTCTCGCCAGCGGATGCAATACTCTCCAGTTCGGCACGGAGACCATAGGCTCGTTCAAAAATATACTGTTCGAGAACATCAGAATAATACGCGCGGGCAAGGCCGGCATAAGCATCACCTCGAACGACGGCAGCATTATCGACGGCGTCCACTACAAAGACATTCGCATGGAAAAGACATTCGTGCCGATATTCATAAAAGTCTCGGACCTCGCCCGCGTGCCCGAAGGCACATACGAACGCGGCGCCATTCGAAACATCACACTCGAGAACATAACAGCAACCGACTGTTTCTCCTATTTCAAGAACCGCCAAATGCCCTCTGTCATCTGGGGAAAGCCCGGAAGTCCCATAGAGAACATCGAACTCAAGAATGTCCGGATTATAGCCAAGGGTGGGCACCCGGCTTCGGAGGCTTCGCTGAATCCGGTGGAAAACGACGAGCGGTTTCCTCGCCGTTTGGGCGGCATTCCCGCGTACGCATGGTATCTCCGCCATGCCAGGAATGTTCGTTTTGTTGACTGCCGCTTCGGGTTCGAGAAGAACGACGGCCGGCCCGCACTTGTTGTCGACGACGGGGAGAACGTCGCTTTCGAAAAATGTGACTTCCAGAAAGGTGCCGATTGCATTTCTCGTGTTGAATTACGCAATGCCGCCGGGGCAAACCAAGATCTCCAAAATTAGGGGTAGATATAAGTGCTCAGAACCTCAACAGCGCGCCGTCGCGTAAGTAGATGGTAAAGGCCCGGTTGGCCATTGTGATGCCGATGCCGGCCTTTCCGCGTTTCGGCGTCGATTTCGTAAACCGGAATTTCCCGTATAACATTTTATATCATAGCTCAGCTACACTGCTCGGCAACGAAATAACGAGCCACCCTTTTCATAGATGCTTGTCAGCGATGCTGAGATTGACAGAAAGGCAAGGCATAAAAAACCATGTTCTCGATCAAATTTTCGAAAAGGCGGCTTTGAAAGAGTAAATTCTTGATTGTTCAAGGAAATTATGTACGATTATTGACGTCGTACGTAGAAAAATATGTTTGTTAACCGTTTAATGGGAAATGTCAGATTACATAACAGGAGCATACGAAAGTGGAATACCGAGCATTGGGCAAAACAGGAATGAAGGTTTCGATTCTGAGTTACGGCGCTTCGCCTTTGGGCGGCGTGTTCGATCCGGCTGATCCTGAGGAGGGAATCCGGGCGGTTCATTATGCGATTGATCACGGCATCAATTACTTCGATGTAGCCCCCATGTACGGCGTAACTCTGGCGGAGAAGCGTCTGGGTGCAGCATTAAAAGGCAAGAGAGATAAAATCTTCCTTGCTACTAAATGCGGCCGATACGACGTGGACAAGTTCGATTTCAGCTACAATCGAATCTTAACCAGTATCGATGAATCCCTCCAGCGTTTGCAGACCAACCATGTGGATGTCTATCAACTGCATGACATAGAATTCGTGGACAAGCAGCAGGTGCTCAACGAGGCCGTTCCCGCAGCCCTGAAAGTAATACAGCAGGGCAAAGCCAGGTTCTTCGGTATTACAGGTCTTCCGGTCAGATACCTTGCCGCCATAGCGCGCGAGGTTGAAGTGGATACCGTGCTGTCCTGGGCCCATTACAATCTGCTGGAAGATGAAATCAATGATGAGCTGGTCCCTTTGTCCAAAGAAAAGGGATTCGGCCTGATAAATGCTTCACCGCTGCTGCAACGGATACTTTCCGATTCGGCCACTCCCGAATGGCATCGCTCGCCCCGGGAAGTCAAGGATGTTCAGCCTAAGCTTCTTGCCCTGTGCGAAGATTATGGAGTCAACCTGGGCGACGTGGCAAACCGGTACGCCCTTGACCATCCGGACATTGTCACCACTATTGTGGGCATGTCCAAATTCAAGAATATCGAGAGAAATATCAAGGTCCTGGATTTCAAGATTCCGGATGGTTTGCTGGAAAAAGTTATGGAAATTTGCAATCCCGTGAAAAACAGAATGTGGTTCGAAGGCAGGCCTGAAAACAATATTCCCAAGCCGAATAGCGAAAGGAGCGTATGAAAGCTCTATACTTAATCGAACCCGGCAAAACTGAAATTCGTGAAATTGACCGCCCGGTTCCCGGTGACGGCGAGGTTTTGCTGAAGGTCGGCAAAGTCGGCTTTTGCGGCGGAGACCTGAACGGTTTTCGCGGGCTATTCGAACTCCAGGAATATCCCGTCGTTCTCGGTCATGAGGTCGGTGCCGTGATTGAACAGATGGGGACAGGTGTTCCGGATTCCCTCAGAACCGGTATGAAAGTGACGGTATATCCCTATCTTAACTGTGGGACCTGCACCTCCTGCAGGAAGGGACGTCCCAATGCCTGTCAGGATAACAGGACTATGGGCGTCAGGCGTCCCGGTGCAATGACCCGATATATAACGGTTCGGTGGCAAGTTCTTTTTCCCTCGGAACACTTGTCTATGCGGGAACTGGCGCTCATCGAACCACTGACCGTCGGTTTCCATGCCGTCAACCGCGGGCGGATTTGTGCCGGAGAGAAAGTGGCGGTCATCGGGTGCGGTATTGTGGGAATTGGCGCTGTAGCGGCTTCTGTGGAACGGGATGCAGAGGTAATTGCCGTTGATATCGACGATTCCAAGATGGAGATCGCGCTCAAAGCGGGTGTCGCCCACACAATCAACACGAGCAAGGCGGACCTGCACGAGGTCCTCAGTGAAATAACCGATGGCGAAGGGCCGGATGTGATAATTGAAGCCGTGGGCAATTCGCAGACTTACCGGGCGGCAGTAGATGAAGTGGCCTATACCGGAAGGGTCGTGTACATCGGTTATGCAAAAAAGCCGGTAGAATATGAAACAGGGATGTTCGTAAGGAAGGAAATTGAAATCTACGGTTCGAGGAATTGCGAGAAGGACGTCGACTTTCCGGCGGCCATTGCCTATCTCGAAAAAGGCGGTTTCCCTGTGGATGATGTCATCAGCCGGGTCGTCAGCCTGGATGAGGCCGGCAAGGCGCTTGCCGAATGGTCGGAGAATCCCGGGCCAATCACGAAGATTCTGGTAGATACGGAAGCTTGATAATAAGGTATTCTAACAATGATAAAATCATGCGCGACGATTGCGTTGGTTCCCGAGATAAAAGCAGGTCCCTGGATATACTGGGAGCAGCCTGATATCAGCATACCCAAGGCCGCGAAGTTAGGTTTTGATGCCGTGGAGCTTTTTACCGCTTCGGCGGATGCTGTGGACTCTGAAAAGTTGCTGCAGCTTTGCGAGGTGAACAAGATAAAGATTGCTGCAGTAGGAACCGGGTCGGGTAAGGTACTTCACGGCTTGACCCTGACCAGTCCGGACGAGAATGTCAGGCAGAAGGCAGTTGCATTTATCAGCGAGATGATAACGTTCGGCGCCGGATTCGGGGCGCCGGCTATAATAGGATCGATGCAGGGAAACGCCGAACCGGCAGCAGAACGGCCGCAAGCTGTCGCCTGGCTGGCTGAAGGACTGAATGAGCTGGGCACCCGAGCCCAGGAGCAGGGAGTTAACCTCATCTATGAACCCCTGAATCGTTATGAGACGAATATGTTCAATCAGCTCGGTGCGGGCGCCGACTTTTTGGAAACGCTTGATAACACAAACGTAGTGTTACTGGCGGATTTGTTCCACATGAATATCGAAGAAGAATCCGTCGCAGGTGCCATACGGGAAAATGCCGGGCATATCGGTCATCTTCACTTTGCAGACAGCAACCGTCGACCGGTCGGCATGGGACATACAGATATGACAGATATCGCCCAAGCCCTGAAGGACGTTGAATATACGGGATATGCTTCAGCAGAAGTCTTTCCATGGCCGGATCCTGACGCAGCAGCCGAGCAGACGATGCGGGCGTTCAGGGAGTGTTTTTCGGTGGCGTAGCGATTCAAACGGTTTACAGAAGATTGTCCATAAAACAAACATCTAAATTAATGGAAGGAAACCATTATGTTATTGTCCAAATGTATTCATCCTGAAATATTGGAAGCTGTAGGGAAAATGGGGCACGGATCCCGCATACTGATATCTGATGGTTGTTATCCCCATATAACGGGAAGCCCCGCCTCGGCCATGAAAGTATGGCTCAACTTGATGCCGGACATGCTCAGGGTGACCGATGTGCTCGAAGCGCTGAGAAGCATCATACCTGTTGAAGAGGCCTTTGTCATGGTTCCCCCTGACGGGGCGGACCAGCCCATCTTTGCCGAATTCAAGAAACTATTGGCCGGCATGGAATTAACCAAACTGCAACGGCTTGAGTTTTATGACAAGGCCCGGGAGCCCGACACGGCACTGTTAATAGCAACCGGAGACCAGCGTAACTGGGCGAACCTTCTGCTGACCATGAATTACATCAAGCATCCTGAAGGTAAGGGAGACTACTAACAAGAGTTTTGCAAAAGTTCACTACTAAGGCCAAGAACATGAAGATCGACACCCATCAGCATTTCTGGAAGTATAGCAAAGAGCAATATCCCTGGATAGGAGAGGGTATGGAAGTGCTCGCTCAGGACAGGCTTCCTGCTGATCTCGAACCGTTACTCAAAGCCAATGGCATTGATGGGACCGTCGCCGTACAGGCGCGCCAGGTTGTTGAAGAAACAGAAGCGCTGTTAGCCATGGCCGAAGAATATGACTTTATCCGCGGTGTTGTCGGCTGGGTTGACCTCAGAAGCCCCGATGTAGAGGCACAACTGGAGCGGTTCAGGGACAGTACGAGGCTGGTCGGCGTCCGTCACGTGGTACAGGATGAGCCTGATGAGAAGTTTGTCCTCAGGGAAGATTTTATGCGGGGCATCGGCAAGCTCAAAGCCTATGACCTTGTGTATGATATTCTGGTCTTCCCACACCAACTTCCGGCGGCTATCAAACTGGTAAAGAGATTTCCAGACCAGGTGTTTATACTGGATCACATAGCCAAGCCTTATATAAAAGATAAACAAATGTCGCCGTGGGAGAGCGATATCAGAAAATTGGCTTCATTCGAGAACATCTCCTGCAAGCTCTCAGGCATGGTAACGGAGGCCGACTGGCACAACTGGACCGCGGAGGATTTCAGACCTTACATGGAGGTGGTGCTTGAGGCCTTCGGCGCTGAAAGGCTGACCATAGGGTCGGACTGGCCAGTCTGTACGCTGGCGGGCCAATACGGCAGCGTCATAAGCATAGCCGCTGATTTCATCGCGCAGCTTTCAGATAACGAGCAAAAGGCGATATGGGAGAGGAATCCCGAAAGGATATATGGTCTGTAGCACAATGTGGAAGGTTAGATATTTAATCATGTGCTTCCGCCTCACCACATGCGGCCAGAGCGAGAATTGCATAGGCAGTTCCGGAGTGAGTTATGTAATGCTTGCTATCTTTTTTCATTGATCGCGTGAACCAACGTCCACTTGCTCGCTGATGCGTTTTGAGCCATGCAATTCCTTTTCGAATTCGTGAGTCTTCCGCTGAGATACCGGCACAACGCAGGACATAGATTGTAAATCCGGTACCGTATCCATCGCTTGACTCGTAGTTCTGCTCTTTACCGTCAGATCTTTTCCAATTGCCCAGAGTGGCCAGCCCCCAGCCACCGTCGGGCTTCTGTAGAGCAAAAAGATTTTTTATAACCTTCTGACGCTCATCGCTGCTCATTATCCCGTCAACATGTAATGATGCCAGCATCTTCATTGCCCGATGATGCATGTTAACCGGCGGATTATTCCTGAAATACCTGCGGATATTATCAAGGCCCTTCTTTGCTGCCGGAGTATCACTATAATTGTCCGGAGCAACACCAACTCCAAGGGCAGCCATAGTCACACCATAGTGGTCGTCGATCTCCGATGGGGGTTCATTGTCATCCAGCCAGTTCCACCCACCGTCTTCTCGCTGCGCTTCCCAAATTCGGTCCAGTGCCTTCCGGGTAACCGGGCTAAGCTTGCCGGTTGTCGCTGCATCATTTTGTGCAAGAACTGATGCAACCATCACTGCTTCAGTCACCCAGTAATTTGTGCGTCGTGGATTCTCCGCAAGATGCTCTAAGGCCGAACGAATTGTCTTGTGCTCCGGCACTTCGTATTTAACGGCCGGTCGGGCACGCAGAAAAACATAATTCGAATGGCAAGCAAAACATTTGCGCTTTTTCTGCCAGGAAAGCGCCGCTGAGTCCATAAACCGAACTGCTGCAGAAAAAGAAAACTCTTCGATAAATGGTTCATCCGCACGGTTAGGTCCGGGATCGATGACGTTCTTTAGAGTTGCTGACTTCTCTATAGAAAACGAAGCCACGGTCAGCAATAAAACCAAACCACCTAACGGCCATAAACTTGCTCTGATACTCATACTTGACGAATGATTGTGTTGGTAACCACTTATAAGCGAGATACTGCAAGGGTATTCAGGCTGATCAATAATCCTTGAAATTCCTCATCCATTCCGGCCAATTCCCGGGCTGGACGCCGCCGGCCGTAGTCCAGGGACCTGTCGTATTGAATTCACGGTGCCATTTCAGTGTCCACAATTCTTTAAGGCCAACTTTCCTGGCAGAAAAATCTAAAAAGGCCATGCCCACAAATCCATCATGCCTGTTTATACAGCAACGAATCATCCTGCTCTCGCCCTGCCAGCTCGCGAATTCATATTCTGCGGGTCCATCGACATCTAACGGGAACAGGTCAAAACGGAGAGCGTCCATAAATAGAGGTACATGGCCTGCACCAGCAACATTGGGCGTTCTCCAGCCGTATATAGCAGGCACATCGCGAACAAATGCAGCATCGTTTGGTATGCTAAGAACATAACCATTAATACTATAGCTTCCGGCTATGCCATTTGGGCCCGCGTTGTAAGTTTTACCGGTAATGCTGCTTGTTTGACTGTCTTTATAGATGCCCCAGGCGTTAAAAATATTAAGCGTGGGTGCCGGAATACCGTTTTCGTCAACGATAGGCTTCCTGGCAGTCGGGCATAACCAAATCTTATTCATCTTCCAATCTTTAAGGCGATCTTCTAATTGCCAGGGCCACCAATGACCAAAAGAATTTAAGCCGGACCATAATTTACCCTCATTATCATCGGTATACATTGCACTGATAAGGTTCCACTGCTTGAGGTTTGCCAGGCAACCTACTGTTCTGGCCTGTCCCCGTACCCGTGCTAATGCCGGCATCAGCATTGACATCAATAATGCAATGATGGCAATAACTACCAGCAGCTCGATAAGCGTAAAACCATTTTGCCGAACCACATCTTACCTCCGTTACCTATGGCAGAAAATACCTGCCTTGTTAAGCGGCGACCGACCGTTAAGTAGTCTTGTCCCGGTAATAATTCCCGAAAGTGATGTTCTCTTGCTTCTCTTTCGGTGTTACCGAATCTGTATAAGAATTAGTTTTTGTGACATTTTGGCCAGGCTACGAATCCGGCAGGTTCACCATCCAATCAGGCCACTGTGGGGGCTGGTCCACCATATTGTATGTTCGGTGCCACTTCAAATCCCAGAGGCCCTTTAGCTTCACCCTGTGAGCGGAGCCATCCATCATGCAGATGTGAATCGTATAGGCATGGCGGTTCATACAATATCGTCCAAATCCCGTGTTATGCCGGACATTCTCGTCGGGGGGCGCCGGGTCACTTCGAGTAGTCGGGCCGCCGCCCCATCGCCAGCACTCCAGGAACATCGGAATACGAGCGGTGTTTTTTTGGTTGATGTGTCGCCATGCCCTGCTGTCTGCTTCCGCCAATCCCCATATCGTGGTCACGCCGGGACGTAGATCATAGCACCAATTGTTGATTCCGTAGCTGTTCTTATGGATTTTATCACCGATTTTGCAGTCCCAGGCCATTCGAGCCGGAATCGACTCCCCCTCTTCTTCCGTCTTCGTAGCCATCGGACATAGCCTTGCCTTCTCCCCACCTGTTTCGTAATACGGCATCAATGGTATGATCCAGGTGCCGCCACCTGGTGTGGAAGATGCCTTCCATACCATGAATTTACTTTCGTTGTCATGGGTATAAAGGTAGAATATTTTGCCCCACTGATTTAGATTCGACTTGCAGATTACGGCCCTGGCCTGGTTTTTAGCACTTCTCAGAGCCGGCATCAATATCGCCATCAATAAGGCGATAATAGCGATGACCACTAAGAGTTCTATCAGTGTAAACGCTTTTCGCTTATTCATATCCTGAATCCGATACTCAGGTGCAGAAATCCAAACCATAAAATACAATACACTTATATGGACTAAAAATCAAGGCAAATCTCCCTCGATCATCCCACAATCTTCAAAGTTTTTCCTTGACGGCGAGGTGGCTAATTTGATATATAAGATGAGTGGAGTCTGTGGATTGGTGGCTCTTTTGGTAGGAGTTTTTGTGATTCCTGTTCTCGAAAATGACGGAATTAGTCTCAAACCGGGGACGGCGGACAGTTCTCAGCCCTCGTGAACGGGATATAGAGGGAAGCAGGGATCGTTTTATCTCAACTTTGTCTTGAAGGAGGACTGTTATGTGTAAGAGATTTATTTGTCTAACCTCTTTTGTCGTGATGCTGGCCCTGGCTGGCAATGCTTCGGCGGACCTGGTGGTCCACTGGAGACTCGATGAAGGTTCCGGCACAACCGCTTATGACTCATCCGGCAATGGCTACGATGGGACCTTCGTAGGTACGCC
>Ga0209121_10005709_pt1 | contig 11178 bp, 1 predicted proteins | sample Cruoilmetagenom3_FD_187292 | JGI IMG/M metagenome (GOLD analysis project Ga0209121, IMG submission 187292) | Oil polluted marine microbial communities from Coal Oil Point, Santa Barbara, California, USA - Sample 3 (SPAdes) (version 2) | ecosystem: Environmental > Aquatic > Marine > Oil seeps ...
GGTAGATCAAGTGTTGCGATTGGCTCATTAGGTCTTGTATAAGTCATTATAGGCACATGTGTTAAGTTTCATTTGCTCTGTAAAGCTACTACAGTCTCATTTTACCGGTAATTATATACGAATTGCATCCTGTTCGGCGGCTTCGCATACGCCGCTCGCCGCCGGCGGCGGTTATACAATCACGATGGATGTCAATATTCCGGATATAGCGACCGGCAATCGCTTCCTGATATTCTATACAGACTGGAGTACCGATCAGTCGGAGACATCCGACAGTAATAACTGGACGGCAAAACCCATACTGCTTGATGCACCTGACCTTGTCGTATCTTTCGCCGACGGTCCGGCTTCAGCGAGTCTCGGCGAGACTATCGAGGTTACGTGGACGGTAACCAATCAGGGTACTCCGGATACACAACTCGGCTGGTTCGACCATATTTATTTTTCCGATGATACGGTACTTGACGGCGGTGATACCTTGGCGGATTCGTACTGGGCGGGGGGCAATTCTCCGCTTTCCAACGGCGAATCATATACGGTTACGCGTAATATAACCGTTCCTAATACCGGGTTTGGAAATCGTTATATTCTATTTGCCACTAATCCGAACGGTGACCAGCCGGAGGAATACGAAGACAATAATACCGATACAGTTTCAATTCTGCTTGCGTCGGCGGACCTGGCGGTAACGGAGGTTACGGCTCCCACGCTGGCCGTCGGAAATCCTGCGACTATAGATGTCGCCTGGACGGTCGCTAACACCGGAACATTCGCAGGAAATATCAATAGCTGGACGGACAGAGTTGTCTTATCGTTGATCTATGGCGATCGTGTAATAGCTGAATTAAACCACACTGGACTTTTGAACGTCGGCGAGAGCTATTCCCGAAACGAAACCATAGTTATGCCCGGCGGAATTTATGGGTATTATCATCTGTTAGTGATAACAGACTGCTATGAGGTTGTCCCTGAAGGCGATTCCGAAGCGAACAATATAGGCGAATCGGCGGAAATGCTTGAGGTAGCATATAAACCGTACTCGGATCTTGTTGTTACATCGGTTGTAGCCGAACCTACCGGCGGTACAGGTAGCCCCTTAACGGTCACCTGGACGGTTTTAAACCAGGGCATTGCTGCCACGGACACTTTCTATTTAATCGATGATGTGATGTTGTCAACAACACAGGATGAACTTCATAATATCGTATGGCTTGGTAGTTTCGATCATGCCGGCATACTTGCAGCGGGCTCAAGCTATACACGTACGGTTGATGTGATTTTGCCCTATGAGCTCGCGCCGGGTACGTATTATGTGGGAGTCGAGACAGGCGAGCCGTACGAATCCATACACACAGATAATAACTGGAATGTATCCGAGCAAGTGGAAGTAGCCTTTACTCCTACACCCGATTTAATCGTGACAAATATTGTCTCACCAATTGAAGTTGACTCCGGGACCAGGGTGGATATTGAATGGACAGTACTAAATAACGGATTAGGTGACGCCGCGGGAAACTGGACGGACCGCGTGGAATTACAGAATCTCGATGGAACCAAGACATATCGCCTTGGAGAATTTGTATACGGCAACGGCCTTGGTGCCGGGATGTCTTATACCCGCAGAGAACAGTTTACGCTTCCCGAGAACATAGAAGGTTCTTACAGAGTTCGTGTAACGGCAAATGCACCAAGATGGACCGGTGGCCGGGGGCTTTATGAAGGCGGTGCTACAGATAATAATATGACCCTGGATGATGATGCGATACTGATAAATCTCTTGCCGCATCCGGATCTTCAGGTACAGTCCGCAACGGCGCCGGATCAAGTTACAGCCGGCGGAACAATATCGTTTGAGTTTGTCATTGTCAATCAGGGTGCCGCCGCAACACAGAAACCCTACTGGAAAGACGGGATTTATCTTTCTCTTGATGACCAATACAGCAGTGATGATACGCTGCTTGGACAATTTGACAATGGTGCGGCTCTTGCCCCCGGCGAAAGCTATGTGACCCAGACGGGCAGTCTGGTTATCCCCGAGCGTATGCGCGGTGGTATGTATATTGTCGTAGCCGCGGATTGTTCATGGCAGATAGATGAATACCCCAACGAAGATAATAACGCTCTAATCAAGTCTTTATATGTCGAGCCTCTTCCAGCACCCGACCTTGTAACAAGCGATGTATTCGCGCCGGACCAGGCGATTTCCGGTCTTTGGATTGAAGTGCGATATACGGTAACGAATCTTGGAATGGGGCCGACCATTGTTAGCAATTGGGCGAGCAGCGATAGCTGGAACGATACAATATGGCTAACCAGAGACAAAAACAGGCCGCATCCCGGAATTTTGACTATTGAGGATATCTTGTTAGGCAGATTTACTCACGAGGGACTGCTTGAAGTAGGCGAAAGTTATGAGCAGATTGTTAGTGTACGAATACCGCAGCCGGAGGAAATTGCCTACCTCGATGATATACAGGGCCAGTGGTACATCACGCCCTGGTGTGATGCTTATGACGTTGTCCTTGAGGATACACTTGATGCCAATATCAATCCGGATGATCCCCTTGAAATTGACAGCAACAATTACAAGTCCAGACCTATAACAATTATCGTTACCCGTCCGGATATGGCGGTCGTATCGGTAGTCCCTGATGCTCAGGCATATACCGGAGAGAATATAACCGTTCGCTGGACTGTAGAAAACCAGGGCAACAGGTTACTGACCAGCAGGAACTGGCATTTGGGATTCTATTTGGACACTTCTGATGATCCCGATGATTTAAACCATCAGATCGTTCTTGGAGCAATCGTACTTCCAACGGACCTTGAACCCGGACAAAGCTGCTCAGGGCAGGAAACTTATGAATTATCTCCTGCCAGTATTGGGAGCTATATAATAGTGAAAGCCCGTTTCATGGCTGATTTTATGTGGCAGCCGAATCCTGACCTTAATTATGAGAACAATTCGCTTGCCGGGCCGACCAATGTGACGGCGCGTCCTGCAGATTTGCAGGTAACGAATGTTACTGTTTCTCCGGAAGGTCTGTATTCCGGCGATGATTTCACCGTTGAGTGGACTGTTGGAAACTTTGGCTTCGAGGTATGGCATGGAACAAACTACTGGTATGATGCCGTTTATTTATCGACCGATCCCAACCTTACGTTGGACCATAACAACTATATAACCGGAGGCTGGTTCGAGCGGCTTGGTTCCTTCGTTCATTCTCACGACCCGCAGCTTGGTTTCGGTGACAGCTACACTAACAGCCAACAGTTCACACTTCCACGGGGAATCGACGGCCCGTATTATGCCTATGTTTTTACAAACGTCGGCGGCAGAGATGAAATCTCGGGATATAACTCAACCAATAGTTATTCACTTCGATTTTTCAGGTCGCATGTACTCGAAGATATTTCGAACAATCTCAGTTCTGCCGCTTTCGATGTTACTTACAGCGAGCCTGATCTTCAGGTTACAAGTTTGACTTTACCAGCCGGGCAACCATACTCCGGCCAGAATATCGCTCTTTCATGGTCGGTTGAGAACTTCGGAGCTCGCGCTGCTAAAAAGGGCTGGGAGGATCTGCCGGCAGGATCAAGGTCATGGGTCGACCGTGTGTACCTGTCAAAAGACCCTTCGCTTGATAGTGAGGATTACTATCTGGGCGGTGTCTGGAAGTCTTTTGAATTTGGAGCGGGTCAAACCTATTCGAGCACTGCGAATGTCACTATCCCGGATGGTATCGAAGGCGACTACTATGTCCTGGTCTTTACGGATTCGAATATCGACGGACCTTTACCGCCCGGCGGCCCGGGAATTAGTTTTGATGGAAAGAGCGACCTGATTCTCGCACGCGTGTTAGAATATCGTGACGAGGGTAACAATGTTACAGCAGAACCAATAACGATTATTTTAACCGAGCCGCCGGACTTACAGGTGAGCGAGGTAATCGCGCCGGATCATATCTTTGCCAATCGCTCGTTTGAAATTTCATATACTGTGACCAATGCAGGCTCAGGCGATACGCCGGCTCTTCAATCTTCATGGACAGACAGGATATATCTGTCACGTGATGAGTTGCTGGATATGAAGAGCGATATCTTTTTGGAACAAAAATATCATTCCGGCGTATTGACGGCAGGAGCTGATTATCAGGCTGCCGTTGGGGATCTGGAGGTGCCGATTTATTTGACCGGCCCGTTCTATGTATTTGTAATTACAGATCCGATTTGGTTGATATATAGGCCGCGGGCCGATGTATTTGAAGGCCAGTATGAGTACAACAACGCTACACCAAGCCCGCAGCCGATGATAATTGAATCCCCGCCTCCTGCAGATCTTATAGTCCAGGATATCTCAATGCCGGCGAGTGCTCAATCCGGCGATACTATTGAGGTTACCTGGACTGTTACAAACACAGCTACGGAGCCGGCCATTGGAAGTTGGATTGATTCGGCTTATCTGTCGTCCGATGCTGTTTGGGATATTCGGGATTCGCTAATAGGTCGGGTCAGGCATACCGGTGATCTTGCCCAGGACGAATCATATACGTCCACTTTAGAAACAATTTTAGGGCCTGTTCGTCCCGGGCAGTATCATATCATAGTTCGAGCTGACATCTTCAACCGGGTATATGAAGATATTGGTGAAGCTAATAATATCACCGCTTCTGCCGATACGCTTAGTGTGAGTGTAGATGAGCTGTTTTTAGATGTTCCGCTGGTAACAACTCTGAGTACCGGACAGGATCGCCTTTTCCAGGTAGAGGTCGGTCTGGGACAGACACTACGTGTTACTTTAGTATCTGATGCTCAGGATGCGGCTAATGAGCTGTATCTTCGCTATGGTGATGTGCCCACGGGAGTCTTATATGATGCCGCCTACGAAGGAACTCTCCAGGCAAATCAGACGGCAGTGATTCCCACGACAACACCTGGAATGTATTACGTTATGATTCGCGGCTATTATGAGCCGGCCCCGGATACGTCCGTAACTTTACTGGCGGAATTGATGCCCTTTGCCATTACCGATGTCATACCTGATATCGGCGGCGACAGCAGATATGTTACAACGACTATCCTTGGCGCTCAATTCCATCCGGATGCGATTGTCAAATTGGTTCGCCCGGGCATCGCCGAATATGAGCCGGTTAATTATGAAGTGATAGACGGTACCAGAATTATTGCGATATTTGATTTAACCGACGCCCCGCACGGACTGTACGACGTTAAAGTTATCAATCCCAACGGTCAGGAAGCTATCGTGCCGTACAGATACCTCGTTGAAAGGGCGATCGAACCGGACGTCGCAATAGGAATGGGCGGCCCGCGGGTAATCGGTTTGGGATCAACCGGGCTTTACGGCTTTTCTCTGCAAAGCCTTACGAATGTTGATATCCCTTATGTGTACTTCCAGTTCGGAGTGCCGGAGCTTGGAATAAATTATGTGATCCCCACTTCGGACAACAGTGGTCTGCCATATCTCGACTTCAGTACAAATCTGCGAGGCAGTCCGGAGCAGGGCGGTCTTGAAGATGTACCCTGGGCCGGCCTTCTTTCCGAGGTAAATACCTGGGGCGAAGTTCTTGCTCCCGGGTATATATTTGACCTTGCCGACCGTGATTTCACGGGCTTGACGTTTACCGCGGAAAGTTATCCGGGCCTTAAAGAGCTTCTCAGAGAAAATCCTTTTTTACTCATGGGCATTTCACCCTGCGCTCTTGCCTTCCAGTTTCATATTCTCGGCACTGCAACAGTTCTTACGGGTGATGAATTCGTAGCCCGGCAGAGTGCGGAAGCCCTTGCCCTTCGCGAGCAGATACTGGCGGATGAAAACGCTTCATCTTCACTTATGCTCCTGGCTGCCGACGCCAATGGCTGGGTATCTTTATACCTGATGGCTCTGGAAGATGCGGGTTTGCTCAGGCCCGAGGACCAGGCTCCGTCTGTTCGCGAAGATCCATTAGTCGTCAGTCTGATGGCAACGTTGAGCACTGGTATTCTTGCCGGTCCCGCCGGTCAGGAGATTATCACTGATGGAGACCTTGTGGGATTCTTTGAGAAGGTGCGTCAGTGGTACGGTCACAATGACAATATTATCGCCGATCTGGATAGTGCATACCCTGTTATAGCTTCACTGCCCGACCCGGACGATTATAATCCGGGACTTTCCAGCCTGACTCATTTCGAGGCTTTCAATATATATGTGCCGTTTGGTAATTGCCGGCTTGATGTGCCGCCTTCTGCTCCTCTTACACCTTTGGATTTTGCGAGCTACTTTAATACGGCCGGAACCATTGGCGAGCTGGCTACCATAATCGGCCCGGTCGGATTCGGTCCGGATGCCTTTTTGCCGGTTGGAATGCCGCTGCCTTATACGATACGCTTTGAGAACGACGCCGCTGCATCAAGCACGGTTAGTGAGGTCCAGATACTGACGGAGCTGGATCCGAATCTTGATCCCCGAAGCTTCCGGCTGGGTGATTTGCAATTGGGTGATATCCAGGTGCATATTCCGTCGAACCGCGGCGCCTTCCAGGGCGATTTCGATTTTAGTCAGAGTAAAGGCTTTATTCTCCGCCTCAACGCGGGTATAGACCTCCAGTCCGGTACGGCCAGTTGGATTATCCAGGCAATCGACCCGGAAACGGGTGAACTTATACAAAATCCCGATTTGGGTCTTTTGCCTCCGAACGATGCAGATGGTTCGGGCGCAGGATTTGTCACCTATACAGTCAAACCCAAAGCAAACACAGTATCAGGCACGGAAATTTCGGCACAGGGCCGCGTATTGTTTAATACGATGGCACCACTTGACACTAATGTGGTTACACATCTTATCGATGGTGTGGCACCGGTGACAACGCTGACTCAGACACCTTTGTCTCCGGACAGTTCCGACATTCTGGTCCAGTGGAATACCGCCGACGATGAAAACGGTTCGGGTCTGATGCACGTTACAGTCTATGTGGCCGAGGATGGAGGCGATTTTAAGATATGGCTGCGTCAGACGACCGAAACCTCGGCGGTTTACGAGGGCCGGGCCGGGCACACATACGAATTTCTGGCGCTGGCGATGGACAATGCCGGCAATAAAGAAAAGCCTACCTTTGGTCTCAATGTACCTGATGATGATTCGACGGTTAATCTCGGCGGGCTGCCTACTGTGCCGGAGACGACGGTTCCGGGACTTGGTGAGGCACCGGAACCCAGTCCGGAACCCTCGACTAATCCTCTGTTCCTTGAGGCCCAGCTTGAGATTCCTGCTTCTGAGCTTGCGGCAGAAGGTTCTGAATTTGGCAGTGTTCTACGGCCGTTTAATGCTGATGCTTTCGCCACGGGTATCGGGCAAAGCCATGCCTTCATCGGCCCGATGGCAATCGTTGTCATGCCTGACGGCTCGGTCATTATCAGCGGCGGTTCGACACGCGGCAATCTTTACAAGTTCTCGGAATACGGCGGCGAAGCTGGTGTTCCGATTGCATCCCTGCCGTATCCTGTATTTGACATGGCCCTGGACGCCGATGGGAATCTCTGGGCTGCTACCGGCGGTGGGCCGTTGCTGCAACTGGATCCCGATACCGGTGCTATTCTCAGGCAATTCGCTGACGGTCTGACACAAACACTTGCTGTCGATCCCGACACAGGTCTTATATATATATCATCCAGTATTGGCATTGAAATTTTCGATCCTTCGACGGAAACCTTCAGCCATTTCAGCGACGTTCGAGTAGGCAATATGGCGTTTTCTCCGAGTGGGCAGCTTTGGGCCGCCGTCTGGCCGAATCGCGGCGATGTCGTGAGGTTCAGTAATGACGGTGTTGCCGAGCTGATGCTGCATTTCGATACGGATGTCGATTCACTGGCGTTTGGTTATGACGGCAGCGATCTCGAAGGATTGTTGTTTATTTCCAACAATAACGGACCGGAAGGCAGCCACGGCAGCGAGTTGATAATGGTCGACCTCGCAACTGGCCAGCATGTATCTGTAACAGCCGGCGGGAGCCGCGGCGATATGGTGATTACTACTCCCGACGGTAAAGTCCTGCTCAGCCAGTCGAATCAGGTCGATGTATTGAAGCCGGCTGTTGCCCCGATGGTGCTGTATACTAATCCGCCGCCGGACAGTGTAGTTGCGCTTCCGCGCGGAGTGATAACGGTAACCTTCGATCAGGATATGCTGCTTGGCAATCCGGGCAATCCCGGCTCCGTTCTTAATACGTCCAGCTACCGGCTGTTCGGTCAGAATGTGGGATTTGTTGACATACTTTCGGTGGTCTATGATTCCTCGACGAAAACGGCCATTTTAGCTTTTGACGGACTGATGCCGGACCAGTACATAATACAGGTCCTGACTAATATACAAAATAATGAAGGCGACGAGCTAAAAGAAGAATGTATCAGTCAGTTTACCGCCGTATCGGATTTCTCTTCATCGCTTGAGATAGAATTCTTAACAGTCCGCTCCGACCGGCAGAACCAAACCGTCTCGTATAATGTTCGTGTGACAAATATCAGCGAATATGATCTTGTCCTGCCGGTACTGCTTGTGTTGGATCCAGCCCAGTATTTTGACGGCTGGCCCCTCGATGCCGATTACCAGGGCGAAGATATAATATGGTTGATAGACCTGACCGATGCTATGCCGGTCGGCGGCATCCTCCAGTCGGGCCAGTCGACGAACGGTTATACGGTTGCGATTCAGAATCCGACCGGCCAGACCATAACTTTCGAACACGGCATCTTTACACTTCCGGTTGCTAATCAGGCACCTGTATTCGATTTACTGCCCTTGACAACTGCGACCGCGGGGCATACCTATCAATATCAGGTATTAGCAAGCGATCCGGACGGCCTGTTGTTGACATACCTGCTGTATGATGCACCTGCTGGAATGACCGTTAATACGGACACGGGCCTTGTCAACTGGGAGCCTACATCCGACAGCCCATCTGAGGTTCGGGTCGTGCTGCGAGTATATGACATGCGGGGCGGATTTGCCACTCAGGAGTATTCGATCTTAGTAGATGGTGGAAACCTCCCGCCGGTTCTTAATCCTATTGCCGCTGAATATCACGGTTATGAAGGCCAGCCCTTACAGGTTGTAGTTTCCGCCGTGGACCCGGATGGTGATTCACTGATATTCTGGGCGGATAATCTGCCGCGGGGGGCCGTATTCGATACTAATACACATGCACTTCAGTGGGTGCCCGGATCCGGAGACGCCGGAACGTATGAAAACGTTACGTTTATTGTAAGTGACGGTGTTAACCAGCTCGCACAGACGACAACCATTTTAATCGCTCCGACCAACCAGGCGCCGATCTTAATCGTGCCGTCCAACAGAACCGCCATTGAGGGACAGACCGTCAGATTGCAATTGTCGGGATATGACCCCGAAGGACATGAGATTGCTTTCTCAAGCAACGCCGCTCCGACAGGTGCAGTGCTTGATCCCAATACGGGTCTTTTCAGGTGGACTATAGGATATTTTGTCGCTGGAGAATATGAAATACCATTTACCGTCAGTGACGGCGAGCTCTCCTCGACCGGGAGCATAAAAATAACTGTTACAAACGTCAATGCGGCGCCGGAATTCTTCGATGTGACCGGCTGGCAGGTATATGAAGGTCAGACTATCCGGCAAAGAGTCTTTTGCTACGATCCGGATAATCCGGCTTATATTCCGCAGGACCGTCTGGGGGATGGTTCGCTTACCCCGCTCGAAGGAAGCCTGCCTTCGGTGACGTATAGTCTTTCCGCCTTGCCGGCGGGGGCCGCTTTTGACTTTGAGACATGGATGTTCGAATGGATACCGACGTTCGACCAGACCGGTGATTATATCGTGACGTTTACCGCTACCGACGATGGTGATGGAACGGGCGTAAATCTCTTTACATCTATAGATGTTCCGATCACTATCCTTAATTTCAACCGGCCGCCGGAAATAGCGGATATTTCCAATGAGCAGGTCAATCGCGGTGAAGTTCTGGATATAACTGTAAACGCAACCGATCCTGATGGCGACTTGCTGGTGCTTACCGCCGAGAACGCGATTGCCGGATATGCTCTGCCGGACTTTGCTACATTTACAGATAACGGCGACGGCACGGCATCCCTTCGATTCGAGCCTGATTTCGACCATCGCGGCGACTATGTAATAAGGATAACCGCTACCGATGACGGTAACGGCCAGCCTTCTGCGGCACTTTCCGATGACTACACGTTTGTTGTAAGCGTTCTGTCGCCGAATGAGGCTCCGCGGATGAGTTATATCGGCGACAAAGTCGCGGTGATAGGGCAAACGCTGGAATTTACGATATATGTCAGCGATCTTGATGAGGATACTTTGACTTTTGATGCAGACGGCCTTATTGCCGGAGCATCGCTAACGGCCGGTCCGGCTTACGGCACGGCGGTATTTAGCTGGAGCCCCGGTATAGTTGACGTCGGTACTCATGTTACTACTTTCCGCGTAACCGACAGCGGCAACGGCGACCCGGCCGAGGTATTAAGCGACGAGGAAACAATTAACATAATAGTGCGCGGCACAAATGCTGCGCCGGTGCTTAATCCGGCAGGTGATCAAACCACCAGCGAAGCTCAGGAGCTGTCGGTTATATTGTCTGCCGATGATCCGGATGGTGATGCACTTACATATTATGCGTCGAATCTCCCGGCCGGCGCCGAGTTTGACCCTGCCGCAGGTATACTTACATGGTCGCCGGGTCTTTTCCAGGCCGGAATATATCAAAATATCGTGCTTGGTGTTACGGATGGAAATAAATCAAGCTCTGAAACGATAACCATAACTGTAAATAACACAAACCAGGCACCTGTATTTCTGTCCGTGCCTGAACAACACGGGCAGGAAGGTACGGCTTTGCAGTTTACTCTTTCGGCAAGTGATATCGATGGCGACGTACTGACATTCAGTTCGATGTCGGCGTTACCTGCAGGTGCAACTTTCGATCCTCTTGCCGGGAAATTTCAATGGACTCCGGATTATGAACAAACCGGTGTCTATTCGTTACAGTTTATGGTCGAAGACGCCGGTGGGCTGAATGATACGATAGATATATCGAGACTATAGCAAGATTACAGAGTATATTGCCTGGAGGGCAATTACCATTTGCAGCGAGATCGCGGCAAAACCAGCATTTAGCGCTTGAATCTACC
>Ga0209121_10005710_pt1 | contig 11177 bp, 7 predicted proteins | sample Cruoilmetagenom3_FD_187292 | JGI IMG/M metagenome (GOLD analysis project Ga0209121, IMG submission 187292) | Oil polluted marine microbial communities from Coal Oil Point, Santa Barbara, California, USA - Sample 3 (SPAdes) (version 2) | ecosystem: Environmental > Aquatic > Marine > Oil seeps ...
CAGCAAACGACCGGGCTGTATTTGTGATCAATTCCAAATTATAACCATGCCATCCAATACCCCGCACAGCCTGGCATAATCTGACGAAGGAATTATCCACGATTTACAAGTCTGGCTTGATAGTCGTTAATAAAGGAAGACAAGCACAGACTTCACTAATTCACGCATAATCTGCTAAAATCATTAAAGAAGATCAAACTTTCCATCAACTCTTTGGAGTAATCCCTATGGCTAAAATCATTAAAAACGGCACCCTGATCACCGCCAGTGAGACCTTTAAGGCAGATATCCTGGTTGAAGGTGAAAAAATCAGCCAGATCGGAGGGGACTTGACCCATCCCAGTGCTGACATCATAGACGCTGAAGGCATGCTCATTCTGCCTGGTGGTGTGGACCCCCATGTCCACCTCGATCTGCCCATGTTTGATACGGTCTCATCTGATGACCATTACACGGGCGGCAAGGCAGCTGCCTTTGGGGGAACCACGACGGTGATCGATTTTGTTCCCCAAGACGAAGGCACCTTGGAAGAAAACATCCAGCGCTGGCACGCCAAGGCGGACCCCAAAGCTGCCGTCGATTTCAGCTTCCATATGAACATCACCCGCTTTACTCAAGATGTAGCCAGGGAAATTTTTACCTTACCAGACCTGGGCATCACCAGCCTGAAGGTCTTCACCGCCTATAACGGGCGCTTGCGTCTTTCAGATGGCGAGATCTTTCGCGTCATGCGGTTGGCGAAATCGGCTGAAATGCTAACCATGGTTCATGCAGAGAACGGTGATGTGATCGACATTTTGGTTGAGGAAGCCCTGGCTGCTGGGAACAAAGACCCCATTTTCCATGCTAAAACCCGACCCGCATGGGGCACAGTAGAAGCCTCCTTACGCGCGGCAGCATTGTCCGCCCAAGCAGGTGATACCCCGCTGTACCTGGTGCACATGAACACCGCCGGCGAAGTCGATCAACTGGCCTATGCACGAGAACACGGCCTGAACATGATGGGCGAAACATGCCCACAGTACCTGTTCTTTGTTGAAGACGATTTGCGCCGTGAAGACGGCGCGAAATGGATTTGCTCCCCGCCCATGCGCAAGCAAAAGGATAACATCCGCCTCTGGCAGGGGCTGGAACAGTCCACCATCCAGACGGTGGCCACCGATCACTGCCCATTCTTCTTTGATGGCACCACACCTATCGATTATGAGGGTGAAATGATTGCCATCCCTGGCAAAGAATTAGGACGGGATGATTTCACAAGAATCCCCAATGGGCTGCCCGGCGTGGGAGACCGGATGCCGATCCTCTGGACCGAGGGCGTGGGCAGCGAGCGCCTGACCCCCAATCAATTTGTCGCTCTGCACTGCACTAATCCAGCTAAAATTTTCGGCTTATACCCCCGCAAAGGTGCCCTGATCCCCGGTGCTGATGCTGATATCGCTATCTGGGATCCCAACAAAGAGCTGCGCTACGGTGTAGAGGTTGCCCAGCACCGAACGGATTACAACTTATATGAAGGCTGGCAGCTCAAGGGTTTCCCAATCATGGTATTTTTGCGTGGTCAAAAAATTGTTGATGGCACCCAGTGGTACGGCAAGGCCGGCATGGGGCACTACCTCTACCGTCATGAAGGCGAAATCCTCGCCTGAACCTGAACACCTATGATCCTGTTACTGCCCATCGGGCTGCTCCTGTTCGCCTCATTGGCGATATTCATCCTTGAACAGCTCCGCCCAAAATTCGGGACCAGCTGGTTGATTGCGGCTGGCACATCCATCGCCAGCTGGCTCACCATCTTTGTCCTGCGTCTCAGGCTGCCGACAACCTTGAACATCATTTCATGGGAAGCAACTGATCTTGACATAATTGGTCAATTCTCTCTGCTGCTGGACTATGATGCCTGGCCGTACGTACTATCCCTGATCACGATCTGCCTGGCGGTGATCCTGACGGATGCAGCCCGTACACGTTATGACACAACGCCATTGTCCTGGTCTGCCAGCATGGGAATCACTGCCATGGGACTGCTTGCCCTGCAGTCGGGCACAAGCCTGATGTTAATGATCACCTGGGTAATGGTCGACCTGATCGAGCTGCTCTACTTGTTTCGTTTGAAAGATGTCAATGGGTCAATTGGACGCGTCGTCCTTTCTTATGGGGTTAGAAATGCGTCAACGCTTCTGCTGCTGTTGGCAGCCCTGGTAGGTCAGCGATCGAGTGGGTCTTTTGAACTGACATCAATCCCGCAAAACGCGGCACTTTTATATTTACTGGCTGCAGGATTACGCCTGGGTGTCCTTCCCCTCAACCTCCCCCTGCTGCAAGAACCTGATTTACGGCGCGGCGCAGGCAACCTGATCCGCCTGGCACCCGCAGCTTCCAGCCTTGTGCTGCTGGCACGGCTGCCGGACCAACCTCTTGGCATAAACCTGCCTGGATGGTCGTCGCTTTTTCAAGCCATGCTGGCAGTCGCTGCGCTGTATGCCGCACTCCGCTGGGTATCTGCAGAGGACGAGATCAAGGGACGCCCTTTCTGGATCATCGGCTGGTCAGCGCTGGCCATGGCCTGCGTCCTGAACGGCGCACCGTCTGCCAGCCTCGCCTGGGGGGCAAGTCTGTTACTTCCAGGCAGCCTGCTGTTCCTGTATTATCCGCGTGTACAGCGGATGAACTTCCTTTTATTCATCGGACTGATTGGCATCCTTGGGCTACCGTTCACCCCGCTTGCCAGCGGCTGGTTCGGGCTGGTCGCCAACGGTGTCACATTTTGGACTTTCTTGTTTGTCCTGGCGCATGTTTTTCTGGTACTGGGGTACCTGAATCGCGCTTTTCAACCCGGCGGAGAAGCCGGCGCTCTCGAATCCTGGGCGAGGCTGGTCTATCCCCTGGGACTGATCCTCATCATCCAAGCCATCGCTGCCCTTGGACTGATTGGCTGGCCCGGGTCCCTGACCCTGGGTATCTGGTGGCTGGGGGTGATCAGCACAATCCTGGTCATTGGCGTTGTGTTCCTGATCCAAAAGCTTGGCGTCAGGGCGCCATACATGCATCTCCCCAGCAGCAGCAGGCTATCAAAATTCCTTAATTGGCTTCTGCCCCGTTTGGAACCCATCTTTCGCCTGGAGTGGCTTTACCAGCTGCTCTGGAACATTTACACCCTGATTGGCAAACTGCTGAAGGCATTTTCCAGCATTCTCGAAAGTGATGGCGGCATGCTCTGGACTATTTTGCTGTTAGTGCTTCTAATCTCACTCCTGACCGCAGCAGGGATGAATTAGCATGGAAGCATTAGCTACCCCGGCATTTATCCTGATTGTGATCACATCCATGACCATCCTGACCTTCCGGGATTGGCGGATCAATGCACTGGCTCTGGCGTTGCAGTACCTGGCTGCGTTTTTGATGGTCACCCTTTCCTGGCCGATTGGTATGGCGGTTACAAAGTTGATGGTTGGCTGGATGGCGGCAGCATCTCTGGCACTCACGCTGCTACGTCAAGATCAACCTCACAATCCGGCTGAGAATACTGCCAGTTTATTATTTCGCGGGGTGGCTGGCCTGGTCGCGATCATCGTGATTTTCGTTGTGTCACCTCGTTTACAGGCCCGTGTGTTTCCAGGTGTGGATCTACTTATACTCCAGAGTGGATTGACTCTGATGGGTATGGCCCTGATGCAGCTCGGCACCAATGCCAATCCCTATCTGACCATCATCAGCCTGCTCAGCCTGATATCAGGTTTTGAAGTCATCCACGCCGCTCTTGAAAGGTCAATTCTATTAACAGGCCTGCTGGCTATCGTCAACCTGGGCCTGGCACTGGTTGGTGTGTATTTCATCTCAAAGAGAATTCCGGAGAATGCCCAAACGGATCAGGAGGAACCTCTGAAATGACCCTCAGCACGCCTATATTCTGGGTCTTGTTCCCACTCGCCATGGCTGGCCTGATCGGTATCCTGTATCAACGCAAACGATTGGGTTTTATTCTCACCGCTATAACAGCTTTTGGTTTAGCCATACTGGCGGCTTTTTTTCCGGAAGAACCGGGGGTCTCCATAGGGGCATTGGAGCTAACCTTCACCGAGAGCCTCAGATTTTTTGGTCGCAGCATCACAACAGCCTACAACATGCTGCCCTTCATCGCCCTGGCTTATGCCACAACCGGGTTTTGGGCGATCATCAGCAGCCTGCCTAGTACACCAGCAGCATTCCGACCCATCAGCCTGGCTATCACAGCGGTATTGACCGCCGTCATGGGTGTCGAACCATTCCTATATGCCGCCCTGCTGATCCAAACGGCCGTCATGGCATCTATTCCCTTCCTTTTACCTTTCGGAGAAGCCGCTGATAGAGCGCTTTTGCGATTTTTGACCCTGGAAACCTGTGCACTGCCCTTCATCCTGATCGCCGGGTGGATGCTGTCAGGCGTGGAAACCCTGCCCCAGGACAGTGTCTTGGTCGGACAGACCGCTATCGTGTTAGGACTTGGCTTTGCCTTGTGGTTGGGTGTGTTCCCCTTCCACAGCTGGATTCCGATGTTGGGACAAAAGGTTCGCCCCAATGTCTTCACTTTTTTGATGTTTTTATTGCCCACGACGATCCTGGTGTTCAGCCTGAATTTCTTTAACCGCTACACCTTCCTGAGAACACTTCCAAATCTGGACCAAATCCTGAAAACATTTGGAACATTGATGATTGTTCTCGGTGGTTTCTGGACAGCAATCCAAGACGATCTGCGGCGAGCTTTCAGCTTTTCAACATTAACTGAAACAGGTTTCTCCCTGCTGGCATTGGGTTACGCCGCCCAGGGCGGGCTCACCTGGATGCTGCTGCTCTTCCCGGTGCGAGCGCTGGGTTATTGGCTGTGGGGATACACACTGACAGCGATCGATAATCACACAGGCGCTTTGGATTTCTCGAAAATCCAGGGTGCTGCCCATCAATACCCCATCCTATCTGCAGGAATCCTGCTATCACAGCTGAGTATTGCTGGATTACCCTTGATGGCAAGTTTTCCCATCAAGCTGATCCTCTTCAAAACTGCAATGGCCACAGAAGCTAATTTTGGCATCTGGTCTTTCTTGGGTACGCTTGGATTGTTTATTTTTACTATCCGTCTGTTAGCCGCTCTTGTGAAACCCGAAGACAAAGCGCTCCCCCAGGATTGGCACCTGCATGAAAAACCGTATGAGATTCTGCTGGTTGTGGTCACCATTCTGGCTCTAATTGTGCTGGGTCTATTTCCGCACAAACTTCTTAATTGGATCACAGCAACCCTGACCGCCTTTCCCCAACTTCAGTAACAATTTGCAGACTTTTCACCCATGGTGTGTTTTCTTGAGGTACAAAAAGTACAGACTGTGTATAATTCAGGTATGATGTGAAGGATTATGCCCGATGCATATTGGGTTTTTAAAATTACCAACAAACACAGGTGAACACAATGGATAAACCATTTGACAGAGAACAATTAGAGAAACGAGTAGCATGGCTCGACAGCGAACATCGCAATGATAAAACCATTATCGCCACGCTGCAGAGCAAACTTGAAACCCTTGATGCAGAAAATGCCAACTTTAAGACGCGCTTGAATGACCTTGAAAGTGAGACCACGCGCATCAAAACCCTGATGACCCGGGTTGAAAGTTTTGAACAGGATATCACCAACCTGCGTAATGAGACCAACAAGCAGATTAACGGCGTAAAAGACAACCTGTATGAGATGCAAACCCAGGCAGCCCGAAACAATAACGCTGTGGATGGTTTGAAAGCGGACGTCACAGATATCCGTAAAAAATTTCAGTCGATTCAAGAAATGGACATTGGATCCAGCCTGCAAAATCAGGCTGACGAGGATATTCGGTTAGCCCGGATGAATGAAGAGATAAAAGCAAGGATCAATGAAATCAGCGAATTTACGGATGAATATCGCCGTTCTCTGAAGATGCTGGACGAGACGCGTCTTCAAGACACAAAGCGCGTCACGGATATTCAAGGGGAAATTGCCTCGTTGCGAAAGCGATATGATGAAATCCGAGCCAAACAGGAATTAAGCAGTGATAATATGCGGAAACTTGACAACCGGTTCAAAGGCCTGGCTGAAGCCGAATCTGAACGACGGGAAGCTCAAACCGCCTTTTTTGAAAAGGTTAATTTAGCTGAGGTGGATCGCGAGCGGATCTTCAAACATTGGGCAGAACGTTTTGATCACATCGAACAAATCACGGAAAATATTGAGGAAAAGATTGAAGCGCTCGAGAAAATCAACCGATCTGTCAAAGAATCTCAATCAGCCCTGGATGAGGTGACCCAGCGCTTTGAACGCCGCATCAATGAAATCACGGAAGTCCAGCGCTTGAACGAAGACCGATTTCGGCAAGAGTGGACCACCTTTAAAGCTGATGATCAAAAACGCTGGTCAAATTACGTGATCTCGCAGGATGAACAGCATCGAGAGATGAACCGCAGCATCGAGGTCTTCGATGATCGCATTTCCAATATTGAAGATAAACTGGTAATCGTTCAGGATAATTTATACCAAGTGGGCAAAGACGAAATCAAACGCATGCAAACCCTCCTGAACACGATGAGAGAGTCCATCGATCATTTCAACACCATATTTAAAGATTAACCACAAGGTAGGGTTCTTCTATGCAGGTCATCGGCACCGCAGGTCATGTTGACCATGGGAAATCCACCCTGATTCAGCGTCTTACCGGCATTAATCCTGATCGCCTGAAGCAAGAACAGGATCGTGAGATGAGCATCGAACTGGGCTTTGCCTGGTTCGAGCTGCCTAATGGGGAGGATATCGGCATCGTTGATGTTCCCGGACACCGCGATTTCATTGAGAATATGCTGGCTGGCATCGGCGGGATTGATGCAGTCCTGTTTGTAGTCGCCGCGGACGAGGGCGTGATGCCCCAAACCCGTGAGCACCTCGCCATCCTGGATTTGCTCCAGGTGCCGGCAGGTGTGGTGGTCTTGACCAAAATTGATCTGATCCAGGAACCAGAATGGCTGGACCTGGTCGAAGCAGACCTGCAGGACACGCTGGCGGGAACCGTCCTCGCAGACGCACCGATCGTGCGCGTCAGCGCCCGGACTGGCGCCGGGATGGAAGCGCTGGTGGCTGCACTCCAGGACACACTGGCCGGTCAGCCGCACCGTCCCAACCTCGGCAGGCCGCGCCTGCCGGTGGACCGGGTATTCACCCTGCCCGGCTTCGGAACAATTGTGACCGGCACCCTGATGGATGGGGTGTTCACCGTCGGCGACCCGGTTGAAATCCTTCCTCCAGGTCTGGCAGGGCGCATCAGGGGCTTACAAACGCATAAACAAGCCGAGGACAAAGCGCAGCCCGGGGGACGTACCGCGATTAATATTTCTGGTGTGAGTGTCAATCAAGTTGCGCGGGGACATGTGGTGGCGCATCCCGGCACCTACCAGCCCTCCAAAATGATCGATGTGTGGTGCACCCTCCTTCCGGATGCAGACGCCCCTCTTAAGCACAACGCCGAGGTAAAGCTGTTTGTCGGTGCCGCAGAGGTCATGGCGCGCGTTCGAGTATTGGGGGTAGAGGAACTTGACCCCGGTAAAGATGCTTTCCTCCAATTGATGCTGCAGGATCCGGTGGTTGTCCTGCGCCATGATCGCTTCATCCTACGCAGGCCTTCCCCTCCGGCTACCATCGGCGGCGGACAAATCGTTGATCCACACCCCACCCGTCGGCATAAACGCTTCAACGCCAGGCGTCTTGAAGAGCTGGAACAGTTATTGGTCGGGACGCCGGAGGACATCCTTCTGCAAACCGCCCTTCGATTGGGCGTTGTCTCACTGGAACAGCTCATCGCAGTCTCCGGGCTTGAAGCCGCATCTGCTGAGGAAGCAGCTCGCAGCCTGTTTGACCAAAATGTGTTGGTCAAGCTCCAGGGGGAACGGTTGATCCTACCGGCAGAAACCATTGATCGAAGAACCAGTCAAATTCAGGACGCCCTGGGGGACTATCATCAAAACAAACCGCTGAGAAGGGGCATGCCGCGCGAGCAGCTCAGGTCACAAATGGGATGGGCGCCGAATGTGTTCGACGCCCTCATCGCCCGCATGGCAGACGAAAACATCCTCCACGACGCGGGACCGCTTGTGCACCTCGTCGGTCATCGCGTCACGTTTACGCCGGTGCAGGAAGAAAAAAGCCAGGCCCTCCTGGCGCAATTTGCGCGGAACCCGTACACACCCCCCTCCGTCAAGCAAAGCCTGGAAGCGGTGGGAGAGCCGCTGCTGACTGCGCTGATTGAAACCGAACAGCTGGTCCAATTGGGGGAAGATGTGCTGCTTCAGCCTGAAATCTTCCAGGAAATGCGGGATGCCGTCATTACACATATCCAGGAAAAGGGCACCATCACCCTGGCAGAATTGCGGGACCGGTTCAACACCAGCCGGAAATACGCCGTGGCTGTGCTGGAACAACTTGACCAAACCGGCGTCACCCTGCGTAAAGGCGATCAGCGCATCCTGAGACGTCCATAATCCGTACGCATCCCTAGATCTAAAATTAAATTCTCAATCGAACAGAGACTGTTGAGTCAACTGACAAACCCCAGTGATTCACCTGCCATTTTCCGCTTCCTGAGATCCAATTCTACGGTAAAATTGTCTGGCACGCACCAATCACAAACCAAAAGGAGCATTTATAATTATGGGATGGAAAATACTTCTCACGGACGGTCTCGCACCGATTTCCGACCAGGACCTGCTGGGAGCCGTGGAACTGGCGGACCGCAAAGGCATCAGCGCGGAAGAGCTGCTGGCGGAAATCGCCGGTTACGACGCGGTGATCGTCAGGGGACGCACAAAGATCACGACTGATGTTCTTTCTGCGGCTCCGAATCTCAAGGTCGTCGGCCGGATGGGCGTCGGTGTGGATAATATTGACCTCAAAGCAGCCAAAGCCCACGGGGTCACCGTGGTCAACGCGCCGGTTGCCACCACCGTTTCCGTCGCCGAATTAGCAATGGGCCTAATGCTGAGCCTGATCCGGGGCATCCCCAAAGCAGATGCCGGGATGAAAAACGGGGAATGGCTCAAAAAACAACTGGTCGGTACAGAGCTGTATCAAAAAACTCTCGGCGTGATCGGTTTCGGTCGGATCGGTGAAGCAGTTGCCCATCGGACGAAGGCGTTCGGCATGATCGTGATCGCCTATGATCCCATCCGCCCTGCAGTAGAGATCGCAGCCGCCGGCGCGCAGCCCGTCAGTTTTGAGGCTTTATTAAAAGGGTCCGACCTGATCACCCTGCATATCCCCCACATCGAAGCTACCCAGCACATCCTGGATGAAGCCGCCTTCGCCCTGATGAAAGAGGGCGTCCAGATCGTGTGCGCTGCCCGCGGCGGCGTGATCGACGAAAGCGCCTTACTGGCAGCCCTGGAAAGCGGCAAAGTGGCTGGCGCCGCCCTGGACGTCTATGAACACGAACCCCCCGGTCAGGATGCACTTGCCATGCACCCCAAAGTGGTCTGCACACCTCACCTCGGCGCCCAGACCAAAGAAGCCCAATTGCGCGCCGGGCATGACATCCTGTCTGAGGTCGCTGCTGCATTGGATGGCAAACCACTCCGCTGGAAAATTGTTTGACACAATCAGATTATTAAATTCAATCAATCAAAAGGACAACAATGAAAGAAAAACCTGAATATTCACCCAAAATGAAAGAATTAATCGAGCTGGCGGCTGAACTGGACGATCTGCAGGGCATCCAGGCCGTCCTCGGCTGGGACCAGCAAATTCATATGCCGCCGGGCGGCGCTGAAGACCGGGGGCTGCAAGGGGCTGCCCTGGGGCGCATCATCCATGAAAAATTTACTTCGGATGAGGTCGGCCAGTTGATCACTGACCTGGAAGAAGAAGTGGGCGACCTGACGGCTGAAACAGACGAGGCACGCATGGTCAAGGTCTCCAAACGCGCCTATGAAAAACAAACAAAAGTGCCCCTGCCCCTGCTGATGGAATTCATCAAAACCACCACCATGGCGAACGAAGCCTGGGTCAAATCAAGGGCTCAATCGGACTTTTCCATCTTTCGACCGTTCCTTGAGAAAATTGTTGACCTGCGCAAACAGTATGCAGACCTCTTCAAACCCTACGACCATATCTATGACCCCCTCCTGGATGACTTCGAACCCGGCATGAAAACAGCCGACGTCAAGGGTATCTTTGATGCCCTGCGTCCGCAGCAGGTCGAATTGATCCAGGCAATTTCCGACAAGGAACCGCCCGATAACACCTTCCTCAAGCAGCATTACAAAGAAGACTACCAGAAGGTCATCGGCCGCAATGTGATCACGCGCTTTGGCTATGACTGGGACCGCGGGCGGTTAGATGTGGCGCCGCACCCCTTCACGACCTCCTTCGGATATGGCGATGTGCGCATCACCACCCGCTACCTTAAAGACGACGGCGTGTCTTCTCTGTTCAGCACGATGCACGAAGCCGGGCATGCCATGTACGACCAGGGTGTCCCTAAAAAATACCGGCGCCACCCCCTGAGCGGCGCCGCCTCCCTCGCCATCCACGAATCGCAATCGCGCCTGTGGGAAAACCTGGTCGGGCGCAGCAAAGAATTCTGGTCCTTCTTCTATCCTTCCCTGCAGATGCTCTTCCCGGAACACCTGGGGAATGTCAGCCGTGAAGATTTCTACCGCGGCATCAACCGGGTCGAGCCGTCCCTGATCCGTGTGGAAGCCGATGAAGCCACCTACAACCTGCACATTATGCTGCGCCTGGAGATCGAAATCGGCTTGATGGAAGGCACCATGCAGGTGGAAGACCTGCCAGATATCTGGAACGCACGCATGCAGGACTACCTCGGCGTCACGCCCCCTGACGATGCCCAGGGCGTGCTCCAGGATATCCACTGGTCTGGCGGTATGATCGGCTATTTCCCAACTTATGCCCTCGGCAACCTCGCATCGGTCCAGCTGTGGGACACCATGCTGAAAGAGCACCCCAACATCCCGGACGAGATTTCCCAGGGGAAATTCGACACCATCCTGGGCTGGATGCGCGAGCACGTCCACCAGTACGGGGGCAAATTTGAACCCCAGGAGATCATGCTCAAAGCCACCGGCAGCAAGATCACGCCCGAGCCTTACATGCAGTATCTCAAGACCAAGTATGG
>Ga0209121_10005711_pt1 | contig 11176 bp, 9 predicted proteins | sample Cruoilmetagenom3_FD_187292 | JGI IMG/M metagenome (GOLD analysis project Ga0209121, IMG submission 187292) | Oil polluted marine microbial communities from Coal Oil Point, Santa Barbara, California, USA - Sample 3 (SPAdes) (version 2) | ecosystem: Environmental > Aquatic > Marine > Oil seeps ...
TAAGGAGAGACTTACGCCCTTTATTGCCGTAGTATTTTCTCAGATTTCCCTCTTGCATCTGTTCAACAATCAGATCGGCCATAATCGGCTTTTCTTCCGCGTAAAAGGCCTTCCACTGCTTTCTTGTCCCCACGATCTCTTCCGCGGTGTTTCCCGTAAGTTTCTCAATGGCCTTGTTCCAGTGGGTTACAACATGGTCCTTGTTTATGACGAATGTAGGTATGGTGCTCCCCTGTATGATCTGAGAAAGGGCTTTTTCTCTTTGTACAAGTTCCTTCTCCGCCGCTTTACTCTCGGTAATATCTTCATAAGTAGCAACAATTGCCCTTTCCTTTAAGAGTTCGCCAATTCTCGAAGTTCTAATCATACAAATAATTTCACTATCGTCTTTACGCTTGCATGTAAACTCACAACTATGAGTCCGTTGTTTTTCTAATTCATAATAGACACGCCTGCCTATTTTTTCGAAATCTTCCTGGCTATCATATATCATCCTGGTACTCTTTCCAATTATTTCATCAGGTTTCCAACCAAAAACAGATTCCACAGCGCTATTGGCAAATATGACTTTTCTTTCCCTCAAAACCAGAACTGCAATATGAATAGCATCCAGAATGGAGGCTTCCAGAGCCTCCAATTCTTCAAGTTTATGTTTTGCCTCTCTCTGAGCTGTCGTGTCCCAGAGGGTTTCAATGGAGCCTAAAACCTGTCCGTTAATACCTTTAATGGGCGCGGCAGTGAAGAAAAGCCACTTACCAGATTCTCCCATATCCGGAAAGAAACCCTCCGCTTCATAAGCTCCTTTTATAAAGGATGATGGATGCGCCCTATCACCATAATATTTTTTTATATCCTCCTCGTGCACCCCAATTACGATATGATCAGCCATGCAAGGCTGCTCCTTTGAATAGAAAGCCTTCCAGTGATTTTTTGTTCCGACAATATTTTCTGTTTTGAATCCTGAAATTTTTTCCAGCGCTTTATTCCAATGGGTTACAGCGTGGTTTTTGTCAATGACAAAGGTGGGAATTGTACTCCCTTGAATGACCTGTGAGATTGTCTGATCCCGTCGAACGAGATTCTTTTCCACGGATTGAAGATGTCTGGTTCTCTCACTTACGATATCGGCAAGCTCTTCAGAAAAATGTCCAAATTCCCTTTCAATTTCCTCGTAGATTTCGTTATCCGTCTTACGGGTCTTGCTTATATTACTCCATAGCTCATGCCTGACTTTTTTTCTTTTTGCCTCTATCTGAAGAAAATCCCATAAGGACATTGCTCCAAAATGATCGATCAATCGAACACCGCGAGGCTTCTTTTTCTTCAGTACCTGCAGGAGTTTATTATCACCTGTCAGTTCTATAATCGTGTCCAATTCTTCGAATTGAAACAAATCTTTATGGTCTCTGGTTGTGAAAACACCATTTGCTTTTGCATATTTGAGACCGACAGCCTTATCATCAATATCGGCCACACCTAAAATGCTCGATTTTTGACTGTCAAAAGAAGGGTCCAGAACGATCTCCAGTATGGCCTTACAAACCCTGCCACCTCCAATAATGGCGACTTTTGATTCTGTAAATATTTTCTTCATTATTGGCCCCTACTAAATTTGTACTCACCAAACAAGAGAGCCCGTAAAAATTCTGTGAAAATTAATCAGCCCAACACAGCTTTTGCCGTCATCCTGGCCAGTTCAAGGAAAAAACCTGGATAAACGAACAGGAGAAAAGAAACAAAGGCGGTAAATACGGGTGGTGCCACAGCTAGAAAAGGTGCTTCCTGTACCACAGTCGATTCATTAAAATGGTCACTTGTGGAAAAGAAGGCATTATAGGCAATTGGCAGGAAATAGGCTGCATTCAAGAGTGAACTGGTTAGCAAGACAACCAGGATCGGAATCTGATGGGCATCAATGGTACCCAGAGCAAGATACCACTTGCTTATGAAGCCTCCAAAAGGTGGTATCCCTATTACACTTAATGAACCGAAGAAGAAGGCTGCCATGGTTACAGGCATTTTCTTCCCAATTCCCTTCATATCACTTATCTTTCTAAGACCGGTGTTCACAAGTATGGCTCCGGCACAGAAAAACAGAGTAATCTTTCCAAAAGCATGCATAACAATGTGAATAACTCCGCCGGTCATCCCGATAACACTCAACAGACATCCTCCCATAACGATATAGGATAATTGGCTGACAGTGGAGTAGGCAAGTCTTGCTTTCAGGTCATCCTGCTTCAAAGCAAACAAGGAACCAACAAGAATCGTAATGGATATAAAATATATCAGGAAAACATCCAGCGAGAGAAGATGCATCAAGTTTATTCCAAAGACATGGAAGCAAATTCGTAACACTGAAAAGACACCGACTTTAACAACGGCAACGGCATGCAGTAGCGCGCTCACCGGTGTTGGCGCCACCATTGCGGCAGGTAGCCACGAATGGATCGGCATGATAGCTGACTTGCCGATCCCGGCAATAAAGAGAACAAACATAACTACAAGGATCACATCGGGGGCCTTTCCGGCAAGGATACCCTGATCTGAAAAATTTAAAGTTCCCGTATAAACATATGTTAATACGATAGCGGGAAGCAGGAATGCTATTGATGTACCCATCAAATAGGTCAAATATTTCCTTCCTGCGGAACGCGCTTCCTTATCCTGATGATGGGTTACTAAAGCATAAGTAGACAAAGACAACATCTCATAGAACAAATAAAAGGTAAGAAGATTAGCGGAGAACGCGACACCAACTGCAGAAGAAAGTGCCAAGGCGAAAAAAGCAAAGTATCTTGTTTGAGAATGTTCCTTAAGCGGTCGCATATACCCGATAGAATATACTGATGTTACGATCCAGAGAGATGAAGACACCAGCGCGAAGAGAAGACCAAGGGAATCTACCCTGAATGCGATTCCTACCCCGGGAAGGACTTCTACAAGACTGTAAAATATCTTTTGACCACCCAGGACAACAGGCAACATTGAGGCAATGACACTAAACTTGATAAACGCAATTATAAAAGTACACGATTCTCTTATGTTAGGTCTTTTGCCAAAGGCAATGATCAGCAGTGAACCGAAAAGGGAAATTGAAACAGCCAACAGGGGTTTAATAGATACAACGGTCTCCATTAATAATATTCTCTCCTTTTAAAGACGTTCTATAATGTAAGTGAAACTCAACTATCCGGTCACCCGGACAAAAAAAAAGGAAATGTTCTCTCCAGATATTCCCTTACATCACCAAAATCTTCATAATAAATGCAGCTTCTACCATTTTTTAAACATTTTTCATAGAGAATATCCTTTGCGAACACGAGGTCCGCCTCTTGAGCCGGACATACATCTGAAAAACCGTCTCCAATATATATTATGCTGTCATAAGTCAAACGGTATTGCTCGAGGATTTTGCTTTTACAGTTTCCACATTTACCACACTCATCATTCCATTGAGGAAATTCAATAGAAAATTTTCCATTATCTCCAAAAAGAACAACATTTGAATAGAATTCAATTTCCTGAAGGTCATATTTTTTCAATATCGCTTCTATATAAAAATCAAGGCCATCAGAAACAATCTTGATATCAATACTGTTTTTTCTGCAGAACAGGTAAAATTCTTTAAAGAAGGGATCAATATTTCCATATCTTATGGCATAATTAATCATTTCTTCCCTGGATGCCTTAATAAGATCGGCAATCTTTGTGTAGGCATCCTTAGAACCTATTTTGCCATCACAATAAGCCTGATCGATTTCTTCCCATCCGTGGGCTGCAAATCGTTTTATGATTTCGTAACCTATATCTAATATGGTTATCGTACCATCGAAATCGCATATGACTAAGACTCTGTCACCCGGTTTTATGTTTTCCTTAACGGCTTCCACTTTTACAATATGTTATTCTGTTTTCGCCTTTTTCAATTTTTTAAAATGATCAAATAAAATGTAGACACCCAGGAGAATCAAAACCGCGGGGAGGACATATTGAGCCCAACTTTCAATATTCGGGTAAAAATTTTTCATGGCAATAAAAATAACCCCAACAATACCGATAAACCAACCCCCGATGTCTTTGATGTGTTGAACCAGTATTCCGATAGAAATCACAATCAGCAGGATGGGCCAGCTTTTGTCAAATCCATAAACCCCGCTGCTGTTCAGGATAATAAGAACACCCAACGCAATTAGAATCAGGGCACTCGCCAATACAAATGTCTTTTCTTTTTCTGCCACTTCCTTCTCCTTTCAGGATTAACTTAAGTTTCAAGTTTCAGGTTTCAAGATTTATCTTCATTTATACAGATTCCTTCTTTCCAATTAAATCCAGGAAGGGTCTGAATAAATCGATAGGAATGGGAAACAGTGTTGTAGAATTGTTTTCAGATGCAACCTGAACAAGCGTCTGAAGATAACGTAACTGTAAGGCTATAGGCTGTTCGGCAATAACCCTACCCGCATCAGCCAGCTTTTGAGCGGCCTGAAATTCTCCCTCTGCATTGATGACCTTTGCCCTTCTTTCCCTCTCCGCTTCTGCCTGTTTGGCCATAGCCCGCTGCATCTCCTGGGGAAGGTCAATATGTTTTACCTCAACAGTCGATACCTTGATCCCCCAGGGATCGGTGCTCCTGTCAAGTATTTCCTGCAATTGAGCATTGATCTTTTCTCTTTCCGCCAGAATTTCGTCCAGTTCTACCTGACCACAGACACTTCTCAGCGTCGTCTGTGCAAGCTGAGAAGTGGCATAGAGGAAGTTTTCAACTTCTATAACAGCGTCATTGGCAGTCATTACCCTGAAATAAATAACTGCATTCACCTTGATAGACACATTATCCCTCGTTATCACATCCTGCGGAGGAACGTCCATCGTTATGATTCTCATATCGACCTTAACCATTCTATCTACTATGGGTATTAAGATGATAAGACCAGGCCCTTTTGTACCGATAACCCTTCCCAGACGAAAGACTACACCCCTCTCGTATTCATTGAGGATTCTTATCGCCGCGGCTAAAAACATAATAATCAAGACTACTATCGTGCCAACTGTATATATCATCATGGTTTATCCCCCTCTTTCTCACTCATTTTTTTAACTTCTAATCTTAGTCCCTGTATTCCTACTACCTCTATCTTTTCTCCCTCCTCTATCATGTCTTCACTATATGCGTTCCAGCGTTCTCCTTTTATGAAAACCTTCCCATCTTCATGAACGGATGTGACGGCATCTCCTTTTTCGCCAATCATCCCTTCCACGCCCGTTGCCGGTTTTCTCATCTGAGCCTTGACTGCAAGTCCGATAATAGCTACAAAGAACAAAGTAGTAATAACAATTGTTGGGACCATTACCTTTAATGATACCCTGAGTGCTGGAATCGGTGATTCAAAAAGCATAAGTGAACCCAGAACGAGTGATATTACACCTGCAACTGTAAGCATCCCATGGCTTACAATCTTTATTTCAGCAATAAAAAGTATAATACCAAACATTATCAGAAGAACTCCTGCAAAATTTACCGGCAAGGTCTGCAGTGCAAAAAAAGCAAGGATAAGAGAAATACCACCTATAACCCCCGGAAGAATTGCACCCGGATGGGCAAATTCAAAGTATAACCCAGCCAAACCTATCATTAATAAAAGATAAGCTATATTAGGATCGCTGAGAGTTGTCAATATCCTTTCGCGCAGCCCCATCTTCTTCTCACTGATGATTGCTCCCTTCGTATTTAGCTGTACTTCCCCTGATGGCAGCAATACGGTCTTTCCATCAATTTTCGCCAATAATTGACTAATATCGTTAGCAACAAAATCGATAACATTCAGTTTCAGGGCTTCTTCCGCAGTAACCGATACGCTTTTCCGTATGGCACGTTCGACCCATTTAGAATTGCGGCCTCTCTTCTTTGCAATACCCTTTGAATAGGCAACGGCATCATTTACTATCTTTTCGGCCATGGTTTCGTCCATTTTACCGCCCATGCCAATAGCAACCGGATGGGCCGCACCAATGTTCGTACCCGGTGCCATAGCCGCTATGTTGGATGCCATGGTTATCATCACACCGGCGGACGCTGCTCTCGCCCCTGAGGGGTAAACAAAAACAATAACAGGTACACGGGGGTTCAAAAGCTCCTTGATAATATCTCTCATAGCCAGATCAAGTCCTCCCGGTGTATCAAGCAAAATAATGAGCCCCGCAGAACCTTCTGCATAAGATTGATCAATACTTTTTATAATATACGTTGCAACGGCCGGGGTAATGGCCGCGTTTACGGTAATAACATTAAATACGGGTTTATCATTTTCACCATAAGATAGTGATCCTCCAGCAATAATCAGAACAATCAGGATCAAAGATAAAATAATTGATTTCACCATTTTGAATTTCATAGTCTCACCTACCGTGGATCGGGTATCGCTACTCGTTGCTCATCACTCGTTGCTCATTAATTCCTTCATAATCATCTGAACATCTTCCCATACCTGTTTCTTAGCTCCGGGATTTCTTAAAAGATACGCCGGATGATATGTAGGCATAAGTTTTATCCCCTGATAAGAATGGAATCGTCCACGAAGGCGGGATATGGGCGCATCCGTTTTAAGCAATGTCTTGGCGGCAAAAGTGCCAAGCGCACAAATGACTCTGGGATTAATGATCTCAAGCTGTTTTATCAAAAAAGGTTCACAGGCTCTGATTTCCTCCGGTTTGGGATTCCGGTTTTCCGGAGGACGACATTTCAATATATTGCATATATAAACTTCTTTTCTGGTGAGTTTCATGGCCTCAACGATTCTCGTAAGAAGTTGTCCTGCACGGCCTACAAACGGTTTCCCCTGCCTGTCTTCCTCGGCACCGGGCGCCTCCCCCACAAATACAAGATCCGCATTGTAATTTCCTTCTCCAAAAACAAGGTTTTTCCTCACCTCACACAAGTTACATCTCTGACAGTCTCCAAGTTCCTGCCTCACATCATCAAGGGTTAAGGAAGGAATAAAAGCTGTTTCACCCCCTTTATCTGTATCTTCTATGTTCGTTGCATCGAGAGATGGAACCTCACCTTTAAGGTACATACTGGAATACTTCCTTCCTGAATCTTGTTCTAAAAGGATATAACTTTTCAGAGAAGTAACTAATTGAAACAGATCTTCTCTTAATTGTTCTTCTGAATTCATATTGATATTCTGCATCCATTCATGGGTTTACTTGTACGGTTAAATGTTCTCTTTCCTATCTTCACGTAATTTCTTGACCCTGTCCAGGATTCTATCGGCAACCCTCTGCTTATTCATGAGGGGTAGTTTCCTCACATCGCCTGACATGTCAATTAATCTTACACTATTCGTATCATACTGGAATCCTGAACCTGGCCTGCTCAGGTCATTTGCCACAATGAGATCCATATTCTTTGATATGAGTTTGTCATAGGCATTCTTTAGAAGATTTTCCGTCTCCATGGCAAAGCCCACCAGGATGCGATCACCCTTAATCTGTCCAATTTCAGAAATAATATCCGGATTCCTTTCGAGAGAAATGCTGAAAGTACCCTCCTGCTTTTTTATCTTGGAATCAGAAAGTACCGACGGACGGTAGTCCGCCACAGCAGCAACCTTAATAATAACAGTTGATTCCTCCACGTGTTTCATTGCTTCATCTCTCATTTTCACGGCACTCGAAGCCCTGATAAATTTGACACCCGATGGTACAGGCAGTTCCGTTGGTCCACTTATTAGAGTAACTTCTGCCCCTCTTCTTTTGGCCATTATGGCAAATGCATATCCCATCTTCCCTGATGAATAATTGGATATGAATCTTATCGGATCGAAAGGTTCTCTCGTGGGACCTGCGGTTATCAATATTCTTTCACCCACCAGATCCTTTTTCGTGAGGATTGACGTCACTTCCTCCACAATATTATCAATAGAAGGAAGCCTTCCTACACCTTCTGCCTCACAGGCCAATTCACCATATTCTGCCTCCATGAAAAAATATCCCATTGAAGACAGCTTCATCATATTTGCCCTGACAATCTCATTGGTATACATATTTGTATTCATTGCCGGGCACATCAACACGGGTAACGTTGTTGCCATTACAGTAGTTGAAAGCAGATCATCCGCAATACCCGATGCAATCTTCCCGATGATATTCGCTGTTGCCGGAGCTATAACAATAATATCCGCATCTTCAGCAAGAGATATATGACCTATTTCCCACTGTTCTGTCAGTGAAAATGTATCTGAATAAACAGGATTTCCCGAAAGAGTTTGCATAGTCAAAGGTGTGATAAACTTCAACGCGTTTTGAGTCATTATAACCTTGACATCTGCCTCTTGCTTGACAAATTCCCTTGTAATCTCCGCAGATTTGTAAGCAGCAATACTGCCGGTTATACCGAGAATAATTTTTTTGCCTTTTAGCATTAGTACAATCCTTTGTTATAAGTAAAAAAGCTATACTGCAAAGACAGCAAGTTGTTTTATCCCCCATGCACCAAACGTAATACCGAAAAAGATGAGCATAAAGGCACAAATACTTATGATCCTTCCATATATTCGACCGCTAATAAAATTTTTCCCTCTTGAAACTATAAAAGACACCATACTATACCATGATAAATCTGCCAGAATATGTCCAAGAAAAAATACTGTAATTCCAATCAATCCGAATCTCATCGAAACAATAACATAGCCCAGACCAATTGTCGCCCACCATATTATCCAGTAGGGATTAGCAAGGCTCGTCACGATACCGGCAAATACGGGACCACCCCACATATGGCGTTCCCCGTTAATTTTTATTTTTACATGTCTTACATCATTCAACATCAGGAAAGCCAACCAGAGCAGATAAATTCCTCCCAAGGTGCTGATAACACCTAAAAGTTTTGTGTTATTAATAAAATCCGCGAAACCGGTTACCAATAAAACAATTAGCGCAATTTCCAGCAAACCGTGACCAAGCACAATCATCGGTCCTGCCCAAAAATTCCCTTTCGCACTTTCAGAAATTGTAACAGATAATACCGGCCCTGGAACAATGGCCCCTGATAGTGCAATGAGAAAAGACGATATAAATATTCCCGCTAAATTCCCCAAAGGACAACCTTGTTAAAAACATACAATATATTTGAAAATATAACAGCTTCAATAAATGAGGTCAATAATTTATAGCCCTTCTCCACGGTAACGTCAAAATAGACTCTAACCTGGTCAAAGCTGGAGTTTTAATCTGTCAATACCGGAACTTAAATCCGAAATTAGAATGAGACCTTTGCATAACGTCCCCTTTTGCCCAATTTCTGCTTCAGGCTCAAATTTTAATCCTCGAAATATACAATATATTCCTGCGGTTATAATTTTCGCCTTCCTTGAACTTGAACAAAATTGAACATTCTGCAAAGGTCTCAGAATATCGTTCGACGGCTCGACTGAGTTCACCGCGTGTCTGCCCTTGCAATTTAAAATCTCACCCTGTATACTGAGAAAATTGAAATTTATCAATGGAGAAACAGCTAATGAATAAATATTTGAAATTCATGATTATATTTGCAGTATTAACAATAATGGGCGGCGGCATCTGGTTTTTCTTAACTCTCTACGAGAGTGAAAAACCGGAGGTAGCGGTAGGTGAATCTTTCAATCTCATAGGGCAGAAAAAAACTGTAGATATTACCTGTACAGACAAAAAAAGTGGATTAAGGCATATTACAGTGTCGATTACTCAGGATGGGAAACAGCGCATCCTTGATACCGTCGATTTCACCCAGAAAGGAATAGCTGAACACACCCTGACTGTTGAAATAGACTCCAAAGAATTTAACCTTCATGACGGAGCAGCCATATTTGAGGTGTCAGCGGTTGACCATTCCCTCCGGAAAAATATAAAAAGTATCTCTGTCGATGTAAACATCGACATGACACCACCTCAAATATACCCGATAAGCTCTTCTCATAATGTTAACCCGGGCGGCTCGTGCATTACCATCTACAGAGTATCTGAAGAGGTTTCAGAAAGCTATGTTTATGTTGATAATGACCATTTTCCGGCATATCCAATCACTTTTTCAGGTAAGCCATGTTATATTTGTTATTTAGCAATTCCCATGGATGCCAAAAAGAAAGACACAAAGATCGGGATCATCGCTGAAGATAAGGCCGGAAACATTTCGACAGGCACCGTTCCTTTTTATATCAGGAACAAAATATTTCGAGCAGACAACATGAATATCAGCCAGAGCTTCCTGGAAAGAAAAATCCCCGAATTCCAGCAGATCGACGACAATTTAAAGGGATCCACTCTATTGGAATCCTTTATATATATAAATGAAAAGTTAAGAGCAGCCAATCTTGAAACCATTCAATCCATCTGTCGAAAAACGGAAGGAAAACAACTATGGCAAGGAACCTTTCTCAGGATGAAAAATGCTGCCACCATGGCAAAGTTTGGTGACAGAAGGACATATTATTACAAGGGCAAAAAGATAAGTAAAAGTATTCATCTCGGAGTAGATCTCGCTTCCACAAAGAATGCCCTCATTGAAGCATCCAACAGCGGTATCGTTGCTTTCTGCGGTTATCTGGGAATTTATGGAAACAATATCATTATCGACCACGGTCTGGGATTATTCAGTTTTTATGCTCATCTTGGAATGATCAATGTCAAGAAAGGTCAAAATATTGAAAAAGGGCAGCCTATAGGACGGAGCGACACATCAGGACTCGCAGGGGGTGATCATCTCCATTTCGGTATTCTTGTCGGCAAAAGATTCGTGGATCCTCAGGAATGGTGGGACCCGCACTGGATAAGAGATAATGTGGAAAGAAAACTCGACAAGGCGGCACAGGAGTGAAGTACGAGGAACAAGGTTCAAGGTTCAAGGATCAAGGTTAAAGGATCAAGGATCAAGGTTAAAGGATCAAGGATCAAGGATCAAGGTTCAAGGTTCAAGGTTCAAGGTTCAAGGATCAAGGATCAAGGATCAAGGTTCAAGGATCAAGGATCAAGGTTCAAGGTTCAAGGTTCAAGGTTAAAGGATATAAAGACAATTTTGAATGTTTAATTTTGAATTAAACCAAGGACAAAAAATTAAGGATTAAGGAATTAGGGTCAAGTAATGTCTTAATCCTTAATCCTTGTTCCTTAATCCTTGTTCCTTGTCCCTTGTTCCTTG